>Ga0182008_10000663_pt1 | contig 24938 bp, 19 predicted proteins | sample Sormic07211129_1_FD_120482 | JGI IMG/M metagenome (GOLD analysis project Ga0182008, IMG submission 120482) | Rhizosphere microbial communities from Sorghum bicolor, Mead, Nebraska, USA - 072115-129_1 metaG | ecosystem: Host-associated > Plants > Roots > Rhizosphere | place: USA: Nebraska...
CCCTGGCTTTTAGGTTTAGGTTTCCAACTGTCAGATATTTTTTCATTGATGAATTCATCAATGGTAAGATCAAAGTATTCGGCTATTTTTTTTAGCAAATCATATTTAGGTTCCGCACGGTCTTCCTCGTAAGCCCCGATAAGCGATCTCTTGATTTCCATAATATCAGCGAAATTCTGCTGTGTATGGCCTTTTTTCTTTCTGAGGTACTTTAAATTATTTGAAATATTTGACATAAAAATAAATTTTAAAATAAATTTGGAATTACTAAAATAGTTAGTAATTTTATGCTCATAAAGTTAGTAATATTATTTTGATTTGCAAGTATGCATACTAAATAGTTTAGTTTTAAATTTTAAACGTAAGATCATGAAAAAGTTTGTTTATATCGTTACCGACAGAAATCGTACAAGTATGCATGTGGGCATGAGCTCTGATTTAATAAAGACCCTGGATTTCTACAAACAGATGCCAAACTTGTTTTTTGATAATGGGCAACAGTTAACCCGCCTGGTTTATTTTGAAGAATTTAAAACAGAGGCACAGGCTTTGGTACGTTTCAAATCGCTTAGCCGGTTTACACGCATGCAGAAAGAACGCCTGGTAAGATCTTGTAATCCAGATTGGATTGATTTAACTATAGGTCTTGATTTCGAAAATATTCTTTTACACCGGAATATCAACAATCAGGTTAAGCTATCATTTACAAGCCTGTCCTAGTCCGTTTTAAGCTTTGATTTATAGATTCAATTTTCTCAGAAATCATGATTTACAAATATATGTTAAAAAAAATGCTTGAATGAAAGGGATCACTGAGCCAAATCATTCAAGCAATAATGATATCTATGATCTATTTATTCGGTCATTCAATCAGTTGCGATTTACTTTCTTACCATCCCGGCGCAAACGTTAAACCAAATACTCCTGTTTTAACATCTTTTCTTTGAAAAGGAATCGCATAATAAGGTTCTAATACAAAATAGCCAAAAACATTCACTCTTAAGGATATACCAACACTCATGGCTGGCACACGCTCTGTTGTTGCCTGATAGGTAACCGGATTTCCCTTGTCGTCAATAATTGGTTGCTTATTTGCATCTAAAACAGGTTCTGTAGTGTAAGTTGGCTCGCTTTTAAATTTCACTTTAGTATCATTGGTCCAGGCCAATCCTGCATCGAAGAACAAATTCAGATCAGAAAATAAAAACTTAGAAGGTATAGCAGTTAATTTTTTAGGTCCTGTAAATGGCAAACGAACCTCGAAATTAAAAACAGCTATTTTACTTCCCGTTAACTGGTTGATATCGAAAGATCCTGACGATCGCGCGGAAGTGCTTTTGTAAATGGAGTTTGATTCATAACCCCGAATCAGATAAGGATAACCCAGATACATAGGATAAAGCCTGTCTGCATCTTTACCAATCCTTAAGGTATTGTAACTCCTTACCGCGAATGTTACCGGCTTAGCCCTCCAATACTTACGAAGATCTGCCGTTACGCCGGCAAAATTGTAAGTACCAAAATATTTTTCACCACTTACCCGATACCTGAACCCATCAAGTGGACCTGTAAGACCAAATATCGAATTATCACCTATAAAACCTGCATTTAATTGATATAGCGTAAATGAATTAAATGGAATCCCGTAATCATTAGAAGCTACATCATTAGAAATCCTGCTCCGGTCTGAACCGATGTAGTTACCCGCCGAATTGTAATAATTACTATATCGATCAACCCGGTAACTGTAATGCGAAAATGAACCACCTAACTCAAACCGATGTATTTTACTAAATGGATAAGCTCCAAAAACCTGAACCTGATCTTCAAATGTTCTGATAATATCGGTTCTGTCTGCCAATGCATTAATCGTAGTATTATCACCCGCTGATATATTTTGATAACCATACGATCTAAAACCAGATACATAAGGAATATGCGAAACAGCAGCGCCCCAGTTTATTCTGCTTTTCTGATTAATGTACCCCACCAGGCCGCCGAAATCGTAAATTTCTCCGTTTACCGATAAATTGGCTATAATCTGGTTGGTACCCAATATATCGCTGAACATACCTACAATACCACCAGAAACACCAGTTCCAAAACGGCTGGTTGATACCCCCACACCGCTATTGGCTAAATAATCTAACCGGAATTTTGGCTTGTAAGGTACTGTTTTCATCGAATCAGCCACTGTTTTTTCGAAACGGTCGAAATTGTTTAAATTGGAGTTGATGATGTTTACACCAATATTTTCCATTGGAGGTAATATAGCTGCATCAAAATTTTCTTCCCGATTCCCAATCCTTTTCGCGTTAAAGCTGCTTAGCCTGGCATTATACAAGGTATAACGTTGGTAGCGATAATAGCTGTATACAATATCATCAGTTGTTGATACAGAGATTGCAGGCGAAAATTCGGTAATTCCACTAATTCCTGTAAAATAATCAGTTAACTGATCAACAGTATTATCGGCGAAGTTATATTTATACAAATTCCTAAAACCATCTCTGTTTGACAAGAAATAGATATTCTGGCTGTTTGAAGAGAACTGCGGGTTCAGGTTATTGGCTCCCGGAAAAACGTCTAAATTGCTTACCGTTTTAGAAGCAATGTCATAAACAGCAAGGTTTATTGGCAACACAGCATTAATTACATTAGCCTGAATGGCCGCCCGATCTGATGAAAACACCAGTTTTTTACCATCAGGTGAGTAACTTGGCGCATAGTCAGAATAAATATCGTCGGTAATCTGAGTAACTGTTTTGGTATCAAGATTATAAGAGAAGATATCGCTTTGACCTTCAACCATACCAGAAAAAGCAATATCTTTTCCATTAGGCGACCAGGTTAGATTACCAAACTGTTGTACCTGACCCATTGCCGTCTGAGAAACTGTGGTTCCGTTTGACACATTGATGATCATCATCTGGTTTTTTCCATGACTGAAAATACTAAAGGCAAATTGTTTACTATCCGGCGACCACGCACCAGCTGATTCTATAAAATTGAAATCATCTATATGCCCGTTGGAGATCTGGCTGCTGAGCTTTCTGATAATTTTACCTGTTTTGGCGTCAGCAAGAAATAGATCTATACCAAAAAGATCTTTCTCCGACATAAACGCCAGATATTTCCCGTCAGGACTTAGGGCAGGGGCAACGTTCATGTTACCTGCATTTTTATTGTCGATAATTTTTGTACCCGTAATTTTGATCTGCGAGCTGTCTGCTTTAAGCATCGGTTTATAGTGCGCATCGATGGAATTTTTCCATAAACCGGATAATGTTTTATCATCATAGCCAAAGGTATACCTAATGGCATTTTCATAACCATATTTTGCCGTATTTTTAAATAGCGGAACAATGGTGGTATCGCCATATTGCGAACCGATGTAAGTCCAAAACGCCTGACCATAACGGTAAGGAAAATATTTATTGGAATTGGTTAAATCTTTTAACGAAGGAATATCCCGGTTCAACATGGCATCGCGCATCCACATGGAAGTAAATGCATCTTTTTTCCCGATTGATAGATACTCGGCCATACCTTCAACCATCCATAGGGGTGTTTGCCCCACGTTTTCTAAACTGATTGAATCTTTTTCTAATAGCACATGATATTGAAAAGCATGCACCAACTCATGACCTAAAACGTGCCTGGTTTGGCTGTTCAGCTCCATAACCGGCATTATTACCCTGTTTTTTAACGCCTCGGTAACCCCGCCTGTACCAATGCCAATTTCTCCGTTAAGTACTGTTGTTTGCTGGAAATCAGGATGATTATTGTATAGGATTATAGGGTTTTTCTTTAAAAAAGTATCCCTAAAAACTTCCTGATGCATTTTGTACCAGGTTTCGGCTTCTTGCGAAAAGCGTTTTAAAAGTTTATCATTTTTGATATAATAGTAGATCTCAAAATGTGGCGTTTGCAAAACCTTAAAATCTAGTTTTTTGTATCTTACCTTATTTTGTCCGAAATATTGGGCCTTAACTGAAAAAGAAAGAATAAGCAGGAGCAATAAGGAAAAATGTCGCCTTAATAAAGTAGAGCCTATTTTCATATATGTGTGTTTAGTATTAATTTCAATAATTTACAATGATGAAACGGTATAGAATCTGGTGAATAAAAATAGCAATTGTTTAAAAAAGTATTGAAGTTTTAACACTTTTTCGAAATTACTCAGCTGAAAGATCCAATTGATTATGTATTTTGCTTATTTATCGCAAATAAATCAGGGCTGATTATTCTCGTTCTTTTTCCGTTCCTTTTCTTCGCGTCGTTGCTGCCTTTTAAGCTCCCGCTCTTCTTTTTTGGTTAATGGAACTGTTGCTGCCTCAGGTGTTTGAACAGGCTCAGTTTTCTTTTCTTCCTTTTTTACTTCGGGTTCAACGGTTACCGGGATAGTGGTTTCTTCCGTTTCAGGCACAGCAAAATCTGTAGAATCTACTGCAGCACTATCTGTTGAGGTAGTGTCTCTGATAATCCGTGGGCTAGGGCAGTTGTAGGATCTGGTAATATCAACAGTTGCTTTTGGAAACGGTCCATAAGTGTAACCTGAATTTGGATCCAGATATACTTTTTCCATAAACCTGGCAAAAATTGGCAAGGCCGTTCTTGATCCTTCTCCCTGTTCGCCATTTTTAAAGTGTGCTGTCCTTTCATCACAACCCACCCAAACACCGGTAACCAAATCTTTGGTTAGCCCCATGTACCAGGCATCTACATAATCAGATGATGTACCTGTTTTACCACCAATCTGATTGTTTTTTCTAAACAGATCCGGCCACTCCCACAGTGCTTGGGAGGTACCTTCAGGTTCTTCCATACCACCACGGAACATATAGGTCATTAACCAGGCAATTTCCTCTGTTAAAACCCTTTTTGTTTTAGGCTTAAATTCATCTATTAAATTGTTATCCTGATCGGTAATTTTTTCTACTAAGATAGGGTCTGTTTTAATCCCTTTATTCATAAATGTAGCATATGCTTTTACCATTTCGTAAACAGTAACATCATTTGAACCCAAACTTACGGATGGTACAGACGCTAAATGGCTATCAATGCCGCATTCGTGTGCATACTTTACCACATTATCCCAGCCCACCTTTTCGGTTACCTGTGCGGTAATGGTATTTACTGATTTTGCCATGGCCCAGCGTAAGCTCATTTCGCGGTACGAAACACTATAATCGGCATTTTTAGGTTCCCAATATTTTGTTTCACCTTTATCCTGATAAGCAATTTTAACCGGTTTATCGGTAAACTTATCGCAAGGACTCATGCCTTGTTCTAAAGCGGTTAGGTAAGCAAATGGTTTGAAGGTGGAGCCTGCCTGGCGTTTAGCCTGATTAACGTGATCGTATTTGAAAAACTTATGATCGATACCACCCACCCAAACTTTAATTTTACCACTTGCAGGTTCCATGGTCATCATTCCGGTATTCATGATTTTTCCATAATAACGGATCGAATCCAAAGTAGAGAACAACGTATCACGATCGCCTTTATAAGTGAAAATCTGCATTCTTTTCTTTTTATTGAAATAGGCGGTAACAGAATCCGGACTATTGGGGAATTTCTTCTGTAAAAGTGCATAAATAGGCAGATTTTTCATCGCTCTGTCCGGATAATCTACCTTGTGTTTTTCTGAATCATACCAGGGATCTTCATTACCCCATACGCTATAAAACCTTCGTTGCAAAATCTTCATCTGATCTGCAACGGCCTCTTCTGCATATTTTTGGAGTTTCGAATCAATAGTGGTGTAAATTTTTAATCCATCCTCATAAAGATCATAACCATTATCAGTACACCATTTTTCCAGGTATTTAGCCACCGCTGCCCGCAAATAAGAATCGCCATCACTACCATCCTGCATTTTACCTTCTTTTAGTTGAATAGGCTCTTTAGCTAATTGAGTTAAGCTATCTTTGCTGAGGTAATTATACTTGTTCATCTGCGCAAGCACTATGTTTCTTCTCTCTAAAGCTTTGACAGGATTTTTAGTTGGGTTATATAAGGTTGTCCCCTTTAACATGCCCACAAGCATCGCTGCATCTGTAGTAGATAAATCTTTTGTTTCTTTATCAAAGTAAATCCGGCTTGCGGTTTTTATACCGTAGGTATTGTTACCGAAAGATACGGTATTCAGATACATGGTAATGATATCGTTTTTTGAATAATTCGCTTCCAACTTTACCGCCGTCATCCATTCCTTTAGCTTTACAATTAATGTTCTCACCAAAGGTATTTTAATCAGTAGTCCTTGCGATTTATTGTAACGCGTACGGTAAAGGTTTTTGGCTAATTGCTGCGTAATGGTACTGGCACCACCGTCCTTTCCCAAACCAATAACTGCACGGCCAACCGCCTGCACATCGATACCCCAATGTTTATAAAAACGTACATCTTCGGTAGCAACCAGCGCATGGATTACGCCAGGGGCAATATCGCTATAATTTACAGGCGTTCTGTTTTCTTTAAAATACCTTCCAATCAGTTTTCCGTCGGCTGTGTAAAGCTCTGAACCCACACGCAGGGTAGGCGCTTTAATATCACGAACACTTGGTGAGTAGCCAAATAGCCATAAAAAGTTTAATTGCAGGGCTGAAAAGAAAATTATTATAAAAAATAAAACGATTGCGAAATAACGTAAGTACTTGTTTTTTATCTCTTTAAACATATTGGATCAGATAATCTTTAGGTAAAAGCTGTGGCGTTAAATATAAAAAACTCTATATGCAAATTAACGTATTTAATTTACTTATTTTTTAGTTCTATATTTAAATTATCGATACATCGATTTAGCCAAAAATAACATAATGATGAAAAACGAATTTCAAGGATTAATTGTACAAGGGGATAAGAAATTTTCTTTAAAAAACCATAAAACTGATTTTACAGGCGGTTATAACAAAGAAAAAGCTAAAGATGCATTGGTAAATTCGAAAATAGCACTCAGCCATTTACAAGAGAAATTGTATGCTTCAAAAAAACATGCTGTTCTGATTATTTTTCAGGCCATGGATGCCGCTGGTAAAGACAGCGCCATTGAGCATGTAATGAGCGGATTAAATCCGCAGGGATGCCAGGTGTATAGTTTTAAAACGCCCACACCAGAAGAATATGAACACGATTTTTTATGGAGATATTATAAAGCCTTGCATGAACGGGGGAGGATCGGTATCCATAACCGTTCGCATTATGAAAACGTTTTGGTTTGCAAGGTACATCCCGAATATATTTTAAGCGAAAATATTCCAGGTTTTCACGACGTTAAGAAAATCAACAAAAGCTTTTGGCAACAGCGTTACAGGAGCATCAAAAATTTTGAAGAGCATTTAACGGAAAATGGAACGGTAATTTTAAAGTTCTTTTTAAATGTAAGCAAAGCGGAACAAAAAAAACGTTTTTTAGAACGTGTTGATGATCCTACTAAGAACTGGAAATTTTCTTCAGGAGATATAAAAGAAAGGGCCTTGTGGGATAAATATATGGATGCATACGAGCATGCAATTAATGAAACCAGTACAGCGGCAGCTCCCTGGCACATCATACCTGCAGATAAAAAATGGTTTGCACGGCTTGCAATAAGCGAAATTATTGAAGATAAATTAAAAAGCCTTGATCTAAAATTTCCTGTATTAGATAAAGAGGAAGAAGCTAAACTTGGAGAAACCAAAAGTATTTTATTGAGCGAATAAAAAAATGCAGGTCTATAAGCCGGGTTCTGTTTCCTGATTGCTCAGGATTTCTATCATTTATCTACTATAAACGTTGCCGTTTATCTCTAACGACCTACCCACTAACATCGGACGGGCAGCCCTTTATCCAGACATAAAATCTGGATGTTAGCCTATTTGGTCTTTCAACTCCCGGGGTTTACAAACCACTGCAGTCGCCTGCAATGCTCGTGCGCTCTTACCGCACGTTTTCACCCTTATCCCGATATAAAATCGGGACGGTATATTTTCTGTTGCACTAATCCGTGGTTCAGGTTTTCATTCCTGAACCCCTTTCCGTTAGAAAGCGGGATGCCCTGCGTTGCCCGGACTTTCCTCTCTTTCGGTTTTATTCGAAACAGCGATAGAACAACCTGCATTTTGTGCAAAGATGGTTTTTTTTTTGCATAAAGGTGCTATTAACAATTTTTTTTAATACACAGTTGCTTCGCTGGATAATTATATTATAAAAACCAGTATGACAGATAGTTAATTAAATTTATTTGTCGAACTTCCCAAAGTTACCGTCATTCGAGCGAACCCGATAGCGATCGGGTGCAACGGAGTAGAGAACCAAGTGGTGCTCATCGAAGCTAAATCGATCTCAAAATAAATCTCTACGTTTCGGTCGAGATGAAGATTTTTTTTTAATGAAAGACTTATTTACAACGCTGCAAATCTTTAGAAACCTTTGTATAAGGCACAAATCCCTGCTTGTTACCAAACGAATTGGTAATATAAACAATTACCTGCGCCACATCAATATCTGCCAGTTCGGGGAAAGCAGGCATTTTTTCTTTGTATTCTTTACCATGAACGATTAAAGATTCATTTGCGCCATTTTTGATGAAACAGGCCAAACGTGATTTATTCGCCTTTAAAAACACAGAATCAGTTAACGGAGGTGCCAATTGACCTAAACCTTCGCCATTTTCACCATGGCAGTTCTGACATTTGGCTTTATAAATATCTTTTCCGTTCGACATGTAATTTTGCAGATCGATGGTTTCCTGATTTTGGCAGGAAACAATGATGCCTATCATAAAAAGAAAAAAAATCGAATGGATGATGTATTTGCGCATGGATGTTAGTTAATAACCACAGATAAAAACAGACGAACACCGATTAATTATCTATATCTGTGTTTCTTCTTTATATCTGTGGTTGAAATATTGTTTGTACCTGCCCAGGAAACATGCGATTAATCGAAAAAAGTATTACTCCGTATCAATCTGCATTTCTGCGGCAAATTCTATTACTTTTTATATTCTGCCAATAAAACAGGAATATCTTTTTTTAATTGTTCTACCTGATCAGCCTTAGTACCATCATACGCGCCGCGGATCCGTCTGTCTTTATCTATTAAAACCAAATAGCCTTGGTGGATATAACCATCTTTAGCAGTACTGTCTTCGCCCACGGCAACTAAGTAGTTCTTTTCAGCTAAGGTATATACGCTATCTTTGGTGCCATAAAGAAACTGCCATTTCGGACCATCAACACCTAATTTTTGCGCATATTTTTTTAAAACATGAGGCTTATCATATTTAAAATCAATGGTATGAGATACAAACATGACATCCGGGTTGGTTTTAAAATCATTATAAACCGTCATTAAATTACGGTGCATGGTAGGGCAGATGGTGGTACAAGAGGTAAAAAAGAAATCGGCCACATAAATTTTGCCGTCCGTTGCTTTATTGGTTGTGACCACACTATCCTGGTTTAGGAAAGACCACGCAGGAATGGTTTGATAAACGGTATCAATTTTCTCTACACCAGCGGCGTCTTTAACGGTTTCAGCATGGCGCTCTCCATAAAATGGAAGTTTTCTTTCTTGTTTGCATGCAGTAAATATAGAAACAGCTAGTATCGCAGTTGCTAAATAAGCAGTGATTTTATTCATGATGTAATTTTAAAATGTAAATATACAAGGTATTTTTTTGTGGAGATATCGTCATGCCGAATTTATTTCAGCATCTATTTGGCATGTTGGACCCTGAAATAAATTCAACGGTGACGACTAACGAAGTTCCTGCATCGGAGCCCGGTCTTCTGACCTATTTTTTTATATACTTCGACGGCTCTTTCACAAACTTTTGTTTACAGCTTTCTGAACAAAAATAATAGGTAACCTTATTATAAATTGCTGTCTTTGATGCGTTGGTTTTAACTTTCATTTCACAAACGGGATCTACGACCACTTTTTTTGCTGAATCAATCAGAACGATTTTTGGCCCATCCGTTATATTGTTAGCATTTGATTTGATTGCTATTGTAGATAATCCAATAAGGATTATTTTTGAAATTGATTTTTTCATTTTGAATTTGTTTTTAGCATCAGGTCGGCAGTCCAAAAATCTTGGTTCGGCGGGTTAACTGCTAAGTTCCATATCTTCGGACTCCTGACTTTCGCACTGTTGTCTCCTGACTAATTTTTATTTAGCATTGTACATCCTTATCAAGGAATCTGATGCACGGGTTACTTTGATGTAACTGTCTTCTACTGCTCTAATTTTTACCATTTCCGATTTATAATAATCAAGATTTTCCTGTTCAGTTCTCCCCTTAAAATCATCTTTAAAGAAATGCATCCAGTCCATCATTTTTTCGTCAGCGGCATTTAATTGTGTAATTAAATCAACTATTTTTTGTTTTTGTAACGCTGAATCTGCCGAAAGTTTAATCCGGTCTGAAACCAAAATCGTATCCAACTTCATTTTGTTCTTAATTACTTTCTCTCCATCAATCATCAATTTATCGTGGATATTTAATACTTCCTGGCGGACTGCTTTAGCATCTGGTTCAGTTTTGCAGGAAATAAACAAAACGGTTAACAAACCCAGTATCGCAATATTTAATCTGTTCATCTTCTGTAATTTAAAAATTGTAAGAAATTCCAACGTATACTTTACCTGCACTCATCGGATGATCGGTTTCGGCTTCCCAAATATTCTTTTGTAATCCAGCGTTTAAAGACATATTTTTATAAAAAATATCGATACCTGCACCACCCATCAGGTTATTCATGACATGCTCACCTGTTTTTTGGCCTTTGTACTTCTCGCCACCGGAATATTCATAAAAAAACTGCGCAGATGGCATAATCTGAACGTCTTTTCCTATTCTTTGGACGTAGAAGATATTTAAGAAACTGGTTGTGCTGTTTGCAATTCCTTCATCGCGACTATTGGTTCCATTAACTTTATATGAGGTGTTCAGACTTGCACCGAATTTACCTAAACCAACCATGTAATTGAGATACACAAAACCATCAGTGCTTCCTGTTCCGGCCTGCATCAGCGAAGAATAGCGGATGCCCGCCGTATTTTTAAAATCGTTTTTTCCGGTTGGTAATTTTATACCCGCCCCTGCAATTAACTGTTGTTTAAAATCATCTTCCAGTTTCTGCACCACATGATAGCCTGCGTATAAATTAACATCACCCATATTGGAGATAGAAGAAGTATACCCATTATACCGCTCACTATTGGAAACATAGGGTAGAATGGCATTGATTTCAAGTTTGCTGTTGATGAAATACTTGCCCCTGATTTCTAAGGAGCGGTAAAGTTCATAGTCGTTTGGATTGCCTGCATGATTCGTTAGGGGTGAATCCTGACTTCTGGCAGGAATAAAGAAACTTCCACCACTCGGGAATAAAGAATGTGACTGACCATCATAACCGTTAAATGAGCGATACCGATATAACAGGCTAATGCTGTTTCGATTATAATAGGGCGTAATCCCCATAAAACATCCGCAAATATCGCAGGCAATTACCTGGCTGCTCGTGAGTACTAAAATTATAATTAATAATTTACGACTCAGCATATAATGTATTTTTGATAAATTCATTGTCTGTTAAGGTTTTTAAAAATGCTTTAATCTGTTCTTTTTCGGCATCGCTTAGCGGAATACCATTTTTTAATTGAGGATCGAGATTGGCTGATGCTTTAACGCCCGAACTGTAATGTTCGAGTACTTCATCCAGGCTATAAAAACGGCCATCGTGCATATATGGACTGGTATATTCGATGTTGCGTAAAGTGGGTACACGAAACTTTCCAAAATCTGAAGCCATGCCTGTAATGTGTGAACGTCCTCCATCATTACCAATTAAATCCAATCCGTTACTGCGGTAAGAAAAATCAGTAAAAAAGGGTTCTGCATGGCAGGAAGTACATTTTTCTTTGAACAAACTGTATCCGGCAAGCTCTAAAGTTGTAAATGAAGTGCCCGCCTCTTTGCGGATTACCTTATCGTACTTTGAATTGCCCGAAACCAATACTGCTGTAAACTGGGCAATCGACTTTAAAATAAGCTGTGAGTTAATTTCGGTCGAACCAAAAGCCTTTTTAAATAAATCAGGGTATGGCGCCGTATTTTTCAGGAAAGTGATTATTGTTGGTACATCGGTTCCCATTTCACAGGCATCAGTAATGGCATTTAAAGGAGAGGTTTCGATGTTTTTTACACCACCATCCCAAAAGAACGCTTTTTGCCAGGCCAGGTTGAAAAGTGGCGGGGTGTTACGCTTTCCCTGACAGTTGTTTACACCATGGCTTACCTTATGATCCAGTTGTGTAAAAGCTGCAAATTGCTGGTGGCAACTTCCACAGGAAACGCTTTTATCTGCAGATAATCTGGCATCATAAAATAATTTTTTACCCAATGCAAATCCTGCATTAGTTAATTTATTGTCTTCAAAATTATATACCGGAGCTGGAAAATTGGAAGGGACCGAAAAAGTAATTTTCTTTTCTTCCGGCGTTACCTCATTTTCGTGCTTACTACAGGCATACATCAACGCAATGCTAAATAGAAGCATTGCGAAGACAGTCGTTTTCCTTAACATTTAATTGTGAATGTGATCTAAACGAAATAGTCCGTTTGCATAGTTATTGGCCACAATTGTTGAATTTGCTCCACCCATAGTGAAATACAAGGTAGAAAAACTAATAGCTGTTTTACCTGTAAATAACGCAGCAGCATTTACAATAAAGTGCATGTTGGGTTTACCATCTGTACGCACACGAAGTGGATTTGCTGCATTAATCTCGGTAGCAAATGTTCTGATCGTATTGTTCGGATCGGTAACACCCCCAATGTGAAAAGTAAGTGTATTTCCTGTTGCCGGCGATTGTGGGGATGTTCCTTCTAACTTAACGAAAATATAGCCGCTGTTCCATGTCCAGAACATGCCATTGATTGGGTCTAAAGCCCCTGTTTGTGCACCAGCGAAATTACGGGCATAATCTACACCAATCGTATATTCAATTTTGGTATAATCTCCTACAGGTACATCCTTTAACGTAATATTGGTTGATTCTGCTTTTGAAGCATCAATTAAAAAGTAGCTTTCAGGTATAAGGTAAGTTGTTCCATCGGCTTTGCTTAATTTGATGTTGCTCACATAATATTTAAATACATTGATCTTGAAATCTTCGCCTTTGGCATTTTTGTAAGTGGCGGTACTTAAAATTAATGGGCTTCCGTTTACCTGATTTTCGAACTCGATTGAAAAAGTAGATTTAGCATCCGGAGTAACCTCGTTGGTATTTTTTTTGCATGAAGATAATAGTATAACAGGGCACACCAATGCCAGTAAGTATTTTGATAGTTTCATTTTAAGAAAATTGGTTAAGTAAAAAATAATTTACTGTTATTCTGAACGCAATGGTGAATATTTCACATTGAATAGAAATAGCAGTAAAAAGGTAAAAGATTGTTGTTTTAAAAAGGGGGGGCGTATCCATGCTCAGCAAGACAAATAGTCGAAACTGTACGTGATCGACACCAACATGTAAAAACAAAAGAATTTACTTAAACCGTTTTCGGTGGGTGAAAAATAGAAATGGAAAGATCTTTAACCGGTTTTTCGATATAAAGATTTTCTGAAGTAATTAAGAAATAAGGAAGATAGTGATTTATTGCTATCGTTTGGAATTTAGGCTCAGCTTCTACAACTCTTTTGAGGTTTTCTTGAACCTGTTTGTTCTTACTGTCTAAATCTTTCAACTTTTTAGCCAGGAAACACTGACCATCACAATGCAGCTCAGGATGTTCTTTATTAATACAAAATACACTGGTAATATACGCTTTGTTCATTTGGTAACCTGAATAGATCACCAGCTGCATGAAACCGTTGCTAACAGTACAGGTAATGATCAGATATATTAAGATTTTTTTGAACATGGTATAACGCTGCAAAAGTATTAAAGAAATTGATTGCAGCAAAGAAAAAATGAATTCAAAAGTCGCACCGGGTTTTCTGCCGCGGATTCGGGGAAGGCACGGAAAATCTTCTTATCTTTTTTTTAGCTGTAAGTTCTTGGTGTTAATCCTTGCCTTAGTAGAAAATAAAACTAAGGTATTAACGAGATGCTAAGAAGAGTGGGTTATAATCTACGTAAAAAAATATCGTCATCTTGACTGGAGCAACGCGGAATGGAGAGATCTACCTCGAGACAGATCTTTCCACTACACTACATTCTTCCGGTCAAGATGACGACAGTAAAGCAACTATTATGCCTGCAAATCAGCCATAACTGCTTGGATTTTATCTTCAAGCTGCGCATTAACCGAACTAAAATCTTCTCTATCGGCTAAAGGTGCATTTACGCTGCAATAGAATTTAATTTTGGGTTCTGTACCACTCGGACGGGCTGATACAATACTGCCGTCTTCAGTAATAAACTGTAAAACATCCGAGGTAGGGTAATCCAGTTTGGTTATTTTTCCGGTTGCCAAATCTGTTTCCTGTCCCAACTCGTAATCTTTTAACACAGAAACTTTAGCACCACCCAATGTTGCAGGTGGATTCTCTCTAAATTTAACCATCATCGCTTTAATCTCTTCGGCACCGGATTTACCTTTTTTGGTCAGCGAAACCAGATCTTCTTTATAAAGGCCATATTCTACATACATATCCAACAGAGCATTGTATAAACTAGCGCCTTTATCTTTATAGTAAGCCGTCATTTCAGAAATGAAAGCTGCAGACACCACTGCATCTTTATCGCGAACCAAATCGCCGATCAGGTAACCATAGCTCTCTTCGCCACCACCTATAAAGTACTTTTTACCTTCCAGCTCGGTCATTAATTGACCAATGTACTTAAATCCGGTTAAGGTATTGTAGCATTCTACATTTTTCTTTCTGGCAATTTCTTCGATCAGGTTCGAGGTTACAATGGTTTTTACAATAAATTGATTGCCATCTAACTTGCCGCTGTTTTGCCAGGCCGAAAGCAAATAATTAATTAATAAACTACCCGTTTGGTTACCGTTAAGCAAAACCCATTCCCCTTCATTATTCTTTACGGCAATCCCCACACGGTCAGCATCAGGATCGGTTGCCAAAACCAAATCAGCATCAATTTCCTTAGCTTTGTTCATGGCCAAAGTTAAGGCGTCTTTTTCTTCAGGGTTAGGGTATACTACTGTTGGAAAATTCCCATCGGGTGTACTTTGTTCTTCAACAATGGTAACATTTGTAAAACCAAACTGGGCTAAAGCTTTAGGAACGAGCGTGATTCCTGTTCCATGGATAGGAGAGTACACGATTTTTAGATCATGCTGTCTTTTTATTGCTTCAGGAGAGATTGATAGTGCAGCAATACCATCTAAATACAATTGATCAACATCTTCACCAATCAGCTGGATATTTGCATCAATACGATCGAATTTTACTTCATCTATACTTTTAATTTTATTAACTTCATCAATTACCAGCTTATCATCAGGAGAGGTAAACTGGCCTCCGTCAGCACCGTAAGCTTTGTAACCGTTATATTCTTTTGGGTTATGTGAAGCGGTTAACATTACGCCACTTTTGCAACCGAAATGGCGCACTGCGAAAGAAAGTTCAGGTGTTGGTCTTAATGCAGAAAAGAAATATACGTATATACCATTGGCTGAGAAAACATCTGCCGTAATTTTTGCAAAATAATCAGAGTTATTGCGGCTATCGTGTGCAATGGCAACTTTAATTTTTTCGTTCGGATATTTATTGTTTAAATAGTTGGCTAATCCCTGTGTGGCCGTTCCAATGGTATATTTGTTTATACGGTTAGAACCTGCACCCATGATGCCACGTAAACCACCTGTTCCAAATTCTAAACTTCTATAAAATGCATCTGTTAATTCGGTAGTTGCATTTTTATCCACAAGGGCCTGAATTTCTGCCTTGGTACTTTCATCATAATTTCCACTCAGCCACTGATTAATGGTGGCCTGCGTTGATTGGTCAATTGCCTGCATTGAACTGTTTTTTTAATTTAATATCTGGTGTTGAACAAATTTTAAAGGATGATGTTTGGCATAAACATGTTTATTTCAACTCATCCAAATTTTATTTTGTTGAGGGTGTTGCTTTTAAGCTGCTTTTGTTTAATTTCACGCCCCGATACAATAATAAAGAAAATCCGGTATTAATATGAGGCGATTGTAACTTTTTTAAAATAGTTGCAAAACCAGCGAGCTTAATGCTGCTAATCCTGGATTGTAAACAGTTTATAAATAAGTGAAACATCACCATTTTTAAACCACCGTGTGGATTAAGAACCTGATCGTATCATTACCTTTTAAAACAATTGGCAAGTAAATGAAAATATTAAAATTTGGGGGTACTTCAGTAGGTAGTCCTGAGCGCATGACGAAGTTGTTGGATATCATTAATCCAAATGAAGAGCAGATTGTAGTGTTATCAGCCGTGTCTGGTACTACAAATAGTTTAATAGAAATTGCAACTCATTTTTTAGCTGGAGATAAGAAGAAGGGGAGCGAGTGCGTGGAAAATCTGTATCAAAAATATAAATCTTTTGTAATTGAGTTATTGCCTGCTGCCGAGTTTCAAGAGCAGGGGAATGAGGTGATCGACTATCATTTCAGCTTCCTGGCGAGCTTAGCAAATGACATTTTCACTTCAATTGAGGAAAAGGTTGTTTTGGCACAAGGTGAGCTATTGTCTACTACTTTATATCATATCTATTTAAAATCTATAGGCGTACCGTCGGTATTGTTACCTGCATTGGATTTTATGAAAACGGATGAAGATAACGAACCCGATATTCCTTTTACTACCAAACATTTAACGCCTTTACTGGAGCAGCATCCAGACAATAAATTATTCATTACACAGGGCTACATCTGTCGCAACAGCTTTGGGGAAATAGATAACCTACGCCGCGGCGGAAGTGATTATACAGCATCATTGCTTGGCGCTGCAATTCTGGCTGAAGAAGTTCAGATCTGGACGGATATTGACGGCATGCATAATAACGATCCAAGAATTGTTAAAGGTACCAGGCCGATTGCTCAGCTATCATTTGATGAAGCAGCCGAGCTGGCGTATTTTGGCGCAAAAATTTTGCACCCCCAATCGGTTTTCCCCGCCCAAAAGTATAAAATTCCGGTTCGTTTATTAAATACGATGGAACCTTCAGCTGCTGGAACCTTAATTACCCATGACAGCGAAAAAGGCAGGATTAAATCAATAGCCGCTAAAGACGGCATTACGGCAATCCGCATCCAATCAAGCCGTATGTTGCTGGCTTATGGTTTCTTACGCAGGGTTTTCGAGGTTTTTGAACGCTATAAAACGCCAATCGACATGATTACCACCTCTGAAGTGGCCGTATCGTTGACGATTGATGAAACAGCCCATTTACCACAAATTATCGAAGAACTTGAGCGTTTCGGAACTGTTGAAGTAGATACCAACCACAGTATTGTATGTGTGGTGGGCGATTTCGGTTCGGAGAAACATGGTTTCGCCAGCAGGGTGTTAGAAGGTTTGAAACATATTCCTATCCGCATGATATCTTATGGTGGCAGTAACTATAATGTTTCGCTTCTAATCTTGAGTGAGTATAAAACAGAGGCTTTAAGAAGCTTACATAACCGATTATTCGAATAACAGGAAATAAGCGCCAATGATAAGCAGCAATCCAATAAGGCAATGAAAAGCCAGAAAGTTTGCTGGTAGTAAGCCATTTTTATATTTTTTGTAAGAGTTATACAATCCGGCAGAAAGAATAAGAACAATAAATATGGCGGCTGCTATCTTCATTTTTTGATAAATAAGAGAAACAGTACAATAAGAAGCAGCACGATAAAAAATCGGATTTTTCCATTGTATTGTTTCTGGGTAACTCTTCCATGCTTTAAATCCAGGTAGTTACCCAAATAAATTAGCCCAAAGAATAAAATTAAAATTATAATAAGGAATTTGAACATGTTCGCCGATAAAGATATATCAAAGTTTAACAATATTGAAACGCCTTTTTACTACTATGATACCAATCTGTTGCAAAATACCTTGCAAACTTGCGCAGATGCAGCAGCTCCGTATCAATTTCATATCCATTATGCGTTAAAGGCAAATTTCAATCCTGTACTGTTAAACCAGATCAAGGAGATAGGTTTTGGTGCAGATTGTGTGAGTGCCGGGGAGGTAAGACGGGCGGTTGAAGTTGGTTTCGACAATAAAAAAATCGTTTTTGCCGGAGTCGGCAAATCTGATAAAGAAATTAATGAGGCACTTGATCTCGATATCTTCTGTTTTAATGTAGAATCTATCCAGGAATTAGCGGTATTAAACGAACTTGCGGCTAAAAAGGGTAAAACTGCCCAGGTAGCCATCCGCATTAACCCAAATGTTGATGCACATACACACCACAATATTACCACAGGTTTAGATGAAAATAAATTCGGGATCAACTCATGGGATTTAGCTGAATGTGCTGATACCTTAAAAGCTTCTCCAAATCTTAAATTTATCGGTATTCATTTTCATATTGGCTCACAGATTACCAATCTGGATGTTTATAAAAACCTTTGCGTTCGCGTAAATGAATTTGCCTCATGGTTTGAAGATAAGGGATTTAAACTTCAGGTATTGAATGTAGGCGGTGGTTTAGGAATTGATTACTACAACCCTGATCATCAAATTCCTGATTTCGGATCTTACTTTAAAATTTTTAATGAATTCTTAACCATTAAACCCGGCCAGGAAGTGCATTTTGAATTGGGTAGGGCCCTGGTTGGTCAGTCAGCATCTTTGATTACCCGTGCGCTATATATTAAAAACGGAAAGAAGAAAAACTTTGTGGTTTTAGATGCAGGGATGACTGAATTGATGCGTCCGGCATTGTACCAAGCTTACCACAAAATAGAAAATTTGTCACAAACCTCAAATCTCCAATCTCAAACGCCAATTAAATACGATATTGTCGGACCGATCTGCGAGAGTACCGATTGTTTTGGTAAAGAGGTGGAACAACCCGAATCTTTTAGGGGCGATATTTTTGCCATCAGAAGCGCTGGTGCTTACGGAGAGGTAATGGCATCGAAATATAACTTAAGGGATGCGATAAGATCGGTATATAGTTACGAGATTTAGTTTTTTCGTCATTGCGAAGTATAAATACAGTCGTCACCCTGAATTTATTTCAGGGTCTTCATACATAAGTTATTTCGCAATGACGATTATTATTTTATATCGTCTACAGATACCACCGCTGAAGATCAGATGCCGAAAGGTCCGGGGTCATCCGAAGTAGGCAGGAGAGTTCCCGGTCGCGTAATTCCAATCCTGGCACTGAATCAACTGCATTAAAATATCGCAGGCGCTGATAAAAAACACCATGTTCCCGATATTTTCCGTTTAATCCAATAGCATCCAACATATGTAAGGATTAAAATTTTACACCCAATGAAAGTCTGATGGTGAAAGGTTCCCCTTCCACAAAGAAATAGTTATTACCCGCATACGGAAAATCAGTAGTAATATCACCGGATGCCATGTAGCGTTTGTTGGTTAAGTTATCCGCAATAAGCCTAAAAAGATATTTAGGGCTGCTAAAACTCAAACCTGCATCAAATTTGGTATAGTTGGGCAGGTAGGTATCCCGCTGGCTGATTGCAGAAAGTTTAACTATGGTGGTTTGCCCTGCACTGACCGAGATTTTATGGTAACCATTTAAAGGAATGCTGTATTGTAGCCAGGTATTAAATACTTGTTGAGGTACATCCGGCATCTTTTGTCCAACGATCGACGGATCATCAGCGCTCGGATTCAGATTATTGTCTTTTGTTATTTTCGCATTCACATAGGTGTAATTCGTGATCAGTGACAGTCGATCGGTAATATTGCCGATTACATCCACCTCGAAACCATTGCTTACCACTTCACCCAATTGGAGATAGTAGGCTACGGCTCCTGCTGTTGCAACGTAACTTCTAAAATCTCTTGCCGCTACATTTCTTTTTACCGTATGAAAACCATTTAAGGTGGTTAACAAGCGGCCGTTAAACCAGTTTTTCTTAATTCCAACCTCATAATTATTGCCCAGTTCCGGTTCAACAGGTTTTGACGCGGTAACTGTTTTTTGTCCGGCCTGTGGACCATCAACGGTTTCAGTAACTACCTGACCGGTTTTAGGCACGAACGACTGGTCATACAGGAAGTAAACAGAAGAGGCAGAATCAGGCATAAAACTCAAAGCTGCACGTGGTGAAAAAGCATGTTGTCTATAATAATCCGGCGTACGCGGACCTTTAGTAGTGGTGAGTACGTTACGGTTGCGGTAATCGGTATAACGTGCACCAATGGTAAGCAAAAATTTATTGAGGGCTATATTGTCATACACATAGGCAGCTGAATAGTGAATGTGATTTTCCTGTCTGATCGATCTTTTTGTCAGTCCCACTGTAGCCTGATCGACATAGAAATTGGGATTATTCCGCTCAAAAGGGAAGGCATTACTCCCGTAATAGGTTGATAATGAATCTTTACCCGTTGTGTAATCACTACCGATCAATAAACTGTGTTTTAGAGTACCTGTTTTAAATTTACCCGATAAAAATAGGTTTGTGTTATAGGTTTCGCCCAATATATTGGAGTTGCTCGCAATTCGGTTGGTTTTACCCTGAGCGTTAAAGCTGATTGATGTTCTGTTATTTGCCGATACCATATACCACTGGTTGGCAGGCGCCTTAACAAAGTTCGATTGGGAAGTAAGCTGCCAGTTTTCGTTAAATTTATGAACGGCACTAAATCTAAAGGTGTGTGTTTGTGAAACACTTAAAGGTAACCCGATGCCAGCACTAAAATTTAAACTGACCGGATCTTGTAATACATCTTTATCCTGACGTAATTTATTGATGGAAGAACCATTTTTTACTTCACCACGGATGTAATTGTATTCGGCAATTAAAAATGTCTGTGGACTAAAATTGTATTGTAACACCGGTGCAACTACGTACTTGGTGGTTTTCATGTAATTGAGGTAAGAATCCTGATGTTGGAAAGCGGTGTTTAAACGATACGAAAAACCTTTGGTTTTTAAAGCGCTCCCAATATCTGTAGTAGCACGTAAAAAATTATAATTACCGCCGGTAACCATTACATTCAGCAGTTTTTCTCTGGGCGATTTCGTTACGATGTTCAGTGTTCCACCTGGCTCTCCTAACGCACTGATAAAACCAGCAGGTCCCTTAACAAACTCAAGGTTTTCGATAATGGCCTCATCATCAAGCGTTGCACCTAAAACCAATCGGTTAGGCATTCCATTAATGGTAGTTGCGGCATTAAATCCCCTCACTTTTATGGATGCGGAATTGTCAAAAGGTGAACTGTTATAACCAAAATATACGCCGCTTGCATTTCTGGCCATATCTTTCAACTGTAACCCACCCTGTTGCTGTATTAAGGCAGAAGATATGCTAATGATATTTTGTGGCATCTGTAATAAGGGAACCTGCATCCTCAAACTATTTGACAGCGTGTCTTTTTTTAGTTTAATTGCTTTCTGACCATCAATACGGACTTCATTTAGCTGGCGTACTTTGGCGATAGAATCCTGCACTGGTTTATTACGCTTCTCGTGCTGGGCATAAAGCTGTTGGATCGAAATCAATAAAAATAGGATGAGGTAAAATTTTTTCTTCATTTTTTGTGTAATCGATATACTTTGATTGCGTTAAATTCTAATGCGGAGTTTTGCAGCATAAAAGATGATGCAGATACTGATGCCAAAAAGGTATAAAATGCCCAGTAAAATTTGCTGATTTTTCGCCGCTATTGGTTTAAGTTTAAATTCAGGTAGATTTTTTAAATCATTTAAGCTTAATTTTTTATCAGATATAATATAGTCGCTCATAAAGTCAACCCATTTTTTTTGAAAAGCATTTACCTGATCCTGATAGGAGAGATAATCTTTCAGCCCGGTTTCAGCAATTTCATTAAATATGTATTGAGTTTTCGTGGCCGGATTAACCCAGCTTAAGCTATTGGAAGCAGCATTCTGTTTCTCCGGAAACTGGTTGTAATTTTCAATAACTTTTGTCATTCGGCGCCCTAAAAGATCGTAATAGGCGGCAAAACGTTTGTTGCTATTTTCGCTCGTGTCTGATGTTGTTCTCAAATGTTTGTATTTAGGGTTGTTCAGGTAAAAGGTATCAATAAGGAGTTGGCGTGGCAATGCCCAAACCGCTTCACTATTTTCTCTAAGCGCAACAGCTGCATCCGTTTTTAGCGGAACGGGATAATATAAACGCACTATGGCGTTACATAACGCCGGCAAAAGCATTAAGAAAAAGCACCACATGCCTAAAAGACAGAGCGCATTGTTGACGGAACTCTGGTTTAATCTGATGATAAAAAAAACAACCGAGAACCAGAACAGCAGATAAGCACTCACACAAAGCAGCCATAACAGAGCTGCTGCCAGATCAAAAGAAATCAGTAAAGCCGAACTGATAAAACCGATCAAACTGAGCAGCCAGGCCATTACGCCGATCAATAAAAACCTGAAAACCAGCTTGAAACCAATTATTTTGCCAAAATACAGGCCTTGCAGATAAAGTAATTTATCCGTTTGCTGTTCCTTCTCCTTTGATAAGGTATTGTAGCTCAATGCGATAGCTAGCAGCGGAAATAGGTAGATAAAAACATAAGCCAGATCGAAATTACCTGATGCAAGTGCTTCGGGGTTGGAGATTTCTGCATCCGACCCCTGCACAAAATTACGTCTGCGGGTAATCACATCATAGTAGGGCGTTAAATCCCGTCGCCCAATCGATAATACACTCAATGCATGAGGCTTATGAATGGCATATAAAGGATTTTTGTATTCTATAACCGAAGGAATCCCGGCCTGATTGAATAAGGTTTTTCCGGCTGCAGTAGTCGTATCTGAAGAAAAACTGGCCACAGCTTCTGCATACTTTTTTTGATATCCATGCTGAAGGCTATCAATGGCTAACAATTGTTTTTGCGTAAAACGGTAACCATTATAAATGCTGTAGAGCCCGGCTGCAAAGAAAAAACCGATTAAGACCAACATCAATTTTTGTCTGGACAATAGCCTGAGTTCGAACAATAATATGGTTTTAAACAGCTGCATAATTAAGGTCTAAAGAACGTGATGCAATAAACTGAAGTAAGAAAATGAGTATAAGTATCCACCCGAGCAAAGAAAATATCGCGATTTTTTGCAGCTGTACTACCGTTTGAAGTGTTGGTAGCCGATAGCTGAAATCTTCCAGCTGGCTAAAATATTTAGGGCCCACCACATATTCACCTTTAACATTTTTACCATGCATGGCCAACTGCATGTTCAGTTTTCTGATGAGGTGATTCCGATAAGTCTGCGCCTGTTTAAAAAATTGTTCATGATGGTAAAAGTCAGAACCTGCCAGTGCCATCGAGAGACGTTTGACTGATAAAAACGGATCAAAAATGCCCGATAGGCTCAAAAAACGTTGTTGCTGATCAAAACGGCTCTCAACGGTTTTGTAATAATGGTTGAAGGACATGGTACGATAATCTTCATTAAACTGCAGGGTAAAACCGTCTACATTAAAAGGTAATGCTTCTACGCGATTTACCCGATATTTTTTCAATAAGCTATCAATAAAACGCTCGCCGCGGGCGGCGTATGGATCTTTTCCGTTTAAGCCTTTCCTGTAACCCTGTTCTACCAAATCATTAAAAACAGCTCTTGACATCAACGGATAACTCCGGCTGGCCATACCAGTTACTATTTTAGGGAAAATAATGCTCATGAAAATCCAGAAGCATAATGCGCTTAAGAATGCTTTTCCAGAATGATTGCTTACTGCTGAAATCAGGGTGCCCAGTAAAGCAATCAACAGGTAGAATAGCAAAAAAGTAACGAAACTCCATAAAAGCCTGCCGAAGAGTAAACCTGTGTCGCCGGCAGAAGCAACTGCTAAGGTCATGATGATAAAAACAGGAATTATAATCGTCACAATAAGCAAGTAATTGGCCCACACCTTTGCCCAGGTTATTTTCCTGCCACTTAAGCCCTGGGCCAAAAGCATTTTCAACGTTCCGCTCTCTTTCTCACTGCTCACACTGGTAGCCGTAATAAATAAAAGAAACAACGGCACCAATAATTGTAAAATAAGCGCAAAGCTGAAGTTGCCAAAACGCATCGCCGTATCATAATGTTCAGCGTCACTATTGCTAATCTCGTGCTGGTGATGAGCTTCCAACCGATAAGTATTGCCGGTATAATCGTTAATGCCCGGATCAAAAACATTGAGCAGGTTAACAGGTTTGAACAGGTAAGTCCCAAAATGTGCTGCATCATGCGGATTACGCGTTTGATGCGCCCATTGCTGCCTGAACAAGGCATTAGCGTCCGACCGTTGTTTATGGCCGGCCTGGTAATTCAAGAAGGTACAAAATGTAGCAGCTATGAATAAGGTCCATATGGCAAGGGCCGAAATCAGCACGGTTTTGTTCCGGTAGCTCAGCACTAATTCTTTTTTGATCAGCATCTGCCACATGGCAAAACCTTTCGTTCTCATCTAAAATTTTAAAGTTATTTAATGCATCAAAGTTGCATTATATTTTACATATTTGCAACTATATTGCATTTACATATTTGTTTTTTCCATGATCAAAGATTTTATCCGTAGAAATAAATATCCTTTTTACAAGCAGCCTGACGCCATGGATTGTGGCCCGGTTTGTTTAAAAATGGTTGCAGCCTATCATGGCAAAAACCTTTCCATGCAATATTTAAGAAAACTATGTGGGATAGGTAAACAGGGAACAACCCTGCGCGATCTGACTGATGCGGCAAATCAGCTGGGTTTTAAAACACTTGCTGCGGAATTACCGTTCCATAAATTAGAAAATGTTCCTTTACCCTGTATACTACACTGGCAAAAAGA
>Ga0182008_10000664_pt1 | contig 24934 bp, 23 predicted proteins | sample Sormic07211129_1_FD_120482 | JGI IMG/M metagenome (GOLD analysis project Ga0182008, IMG submission 120482) | Rhizosphere microbial communities from Sorghum bicolor, Mead, Nebraska, USA - 072115-129_1 metaG | ecosystem: Host-associated > Plants > Roots > Rhizosphere | place: USA: Nebraska...
AGCGTGCCGTGGTCCATGACCTGCAGCAGCACGTTGAAGATGTCCGGGTGCGCCTTCTCGATCTCGTCGAGCAGCAGCACCGCGTGCGGCTTCTTGGTGACGGCCTCGGTCAGCAGGCCGCCCTGGTCGAAACCGACGTAGCCCGGAGGCGCGCCGATCAGCCGGCTCACCGCATGGCGCTCCATGTACTCCGACATGTCGAAGCGCATGAGCTCGATGCCCATGATGTAGGCCAGCTGCTTGGCGGCTTCGGTCTTGCCGACGCCGGTGGGGCCGCTGAACAGGAAGGAGCCGATCGGCTTGTCGCCCTTGCCCAAGCCCGAACGCGCCATCTTGACCGCGGAGGCCAGCACTTCGAGTGCCTTGTCCTGGCCGAACACCACGCTCTTGAGGTCGCGTTCCAGCGTCTGCAGCTTGCCGCGGTCGTCGTTGCTGACGTTGGCCGGGGGAATGCGGGCGATCTTCGCGACGATTTCCTCGACCTCGGTCTTGCTGATGGTCTTCTTGCGCTTGCTCGGCGCGAGGATGCGCTGGGCCGCGCCGGCTTCGTCGATCACGTCGATCGCCTTGTCGGGCAGGTGACGGTCGTTGATGTACTTGGCGCTGAGCTCGGCCGCGGCCTGCAGGGCCGCCACCGCGTACTTCACGCCATGGTGTTCCTCGAAGCGCGACTTCAGGCCCTTGAGGATGTCGACCGTTTCCTGCACGGTGGGCTCGACCACGTCGACCTTCTGGAAGCGACGCGACAGGGCCGCATCCTTCTCGAAGATGCCGCGGTACTCGGTGAAGGTGGTCGCGCCGATGCACTTGAGCTGGCCGCTCGAGAGCGCCGGCTTGAGCAGGTTCGAGGCGTCCAGCGTGCCGCCCGATGCGGCGCCCGCGCCGATCAGCGTGTGGATCTCGTCGATGAACAGGATCGCGTTCGGCTTGTCCTTGAGCGACTTGAGCACGCCCTTGAGGCGTTGTTCGAAGTCACCGCGGTACTTGGTGCCGGCCAGCAGTGCGCCCATGTCGAGCGAGTAGACCTGGGCTTCGCCCAGGATCTCGGGCACGTCGCCCTGCGTGATGCGCCAGGCCAGGCCCTCGGCGATCGCGGTCTTGCCCACGCCGGCCTCACCGACCAGCAGCGGGTTGTTCTTGCGCCGGCGGCACAGGATCTGGATCACGCGCTCGACCTCGTACTCGCGGCCGATCAGCGGATCGATCTTGCCGTCCTTGGCCATCTGGTTGAGGTTCTGGGTGAACTGCTCGAGCGGCGAGGCCTTCTCGCTCTTCTCGTTGCCGCCCTCCTCGCCTTCGTTGGAAGGCGATTCGGCGCTGCCCTTGGCGGCTTCCGGCGGATCGCTCTTCTTGATGCCGTGGGCGATGAAGTTCACCACGTCGAGGCGGGTCACGCCCTGCTGGTGGAGGTAGTACACCGCGTGCGAATCCTTCTCGCCGAAGATCGCGACCAGCACGTTGGCGCCGGTCACTTCCTTCTTGCCGTTGCCCGTGGACTGCACGTGCATGATGGCGCGCTGGATCACGCGCTGGAACCCGAGCGTGGGCTGGGTGTCGACGTCGTCGGTACCCGCCACCTGGGGCGTGTTGTCCTTGATGAAGTTCGTCAACGACGCGCGCAGGTCATCGACGTTGGCCGAGCAGGCGCGCAGTACTTCCGCGGCACTCGGGTTGTCCAGCAAAGCGAGCAGCAGGTGCTCCACCGTGATGAACTCGTGGCGCTGTTGCCTGGCCTCGACAAAGGCCATGTGCAAGCTGACTTCCAGTTCCTGGGCAATCATGAGATTTCCTTTTGCCTTGCTGTAAATAACTTCTTCTCAAATGGGTCAGAGTCCGATTTATTCAACCGGTTCACTGACACATTGCAATGGGTGGCCGGCCTGGTGCGCCGCCTCCATCACCTGGTTGACCTTGGTGGCGGCCATGTCGCGCGAATAGACACCGCAGACGGCCCGGCCGTCGAGGTGGATCTTCAGCATGATCTGGGTCGCCGTCTCGCGGTCCTTGTTGAAAAATTCCTGGATGACCACCACGACGAACTCCATCGGCGTGTAGTCGTCGTTGAGCATCACCACTTGATACATCTGCGGCGGTGCGGTCTTCTGCGGCCGGCGCTCCAGGACGACTGCATCGCCGTCACCCCGGCCGGGCTTCTGGGCCGGCGGCGTGGTGGGTTTGGAGGGGATTCTGGTTGCCATGAAAATCATTCTATCGAGCGAGCAAGCGCCATGCCGACGCCAGAGGAATTGGTGGCAGCTTTTGCAGAAAACAAGGGCCGGCGAAGCGCACAAATTGCGTTCTGCGCAAGAAAAAACCCCGGCATCCTTGCGGAAGCCGGGGCGGACCGGGCCGGCGCCCCGCCCGGCACAGGGCCGGACGCGCGCCGTCGGCGTTCGGGATCAGCCGTGGACGGCCGCCAGCGCCGCGTTGAGCGTCGCGCTGGGGCGCATCACGGCGTCGCACTTGGCCTCGTCGACCAGGTAGTAGCCGCCGATGTCGGCCGGCTGGCCCTGCACGGCCTGCAACTCGCCGATGATCTTCTGCTCGCCCTCGGCCAGCGCCTTGGCCAGGCCGGCGAACTTCGCCTGCAGCGCCTTGTCGTCGGTCTGGGCCGCCAGTTCCTGCGCCCAGTACAGCGCCAGGTAGAACTGGCTGCCGCGGTTGTCCAGCTGGCCGGTCTTGGGCGACGGGTTCTTGTTGGTGTCCAGCAGCTTGCCGGTGGCGGTGTCCAGCGTCTTGGCCAGCACCTTGGCCTGGGCGTTGCCGGTCTTCAGGCCGAGGTCCTCCAGCGAGACGGCCAGCGCCAGGAATTCGCCCAGCGAGTCCCAGCGCAGGTGGTTTTCCTCGACCAGCTGCTTGACGTGCTTGGGGGCCGAGCCGCCCGCGCCCGTCTCGTACATGCCGCCGCCGGCCATCAGCGGCACGATCGACAGCATCTTGGCGCTGGTGCCCAGTTCCATGATCGGGAACAGGTCGGTCAGGTAGTCGCGCAGGATGTTGCCGGTCACCGAGATGGTGTCCAGGCCGCGGATCACGCGTTCCAGCGTGTAACGCATGGCGCGGACCTGCGACATGATCTGGATGTCCAGGCCCTTGGTGTCGTGGTCCTTCAGGTACTTCTGCACCTTCTTGATCATCTCGGCTTCGTGCGGGCGGTACGGGTCGAGCCAGAACAGGGCCGGCATGCCCGAATTGCGGGCGCGCGTGACGGCCAGCTTGACCCAGTCGCGGATCGGGGCGTCCTTGACCTGGCACATGCGCCAGATGTCGCCGGCTTCCACGTCCTGCGACAGCAGCACCTCGCCGGTGGCGAGGTCGACGATGTTGGCCTGGCCGGCTTCCGACACCTCGAAGGTCTTGTCGTGCGAGCCGTATTCCTCGGCCTGCTGCGCCATCAGGCCCACGTTCGGCACGGTGCCCATGGTCACCGGGTCGAAGTTGCCGTTGGTCTTGCAGAAGTTGATGATTTCCTGGTAGATGCGGGCGAAGGTGCTTTCCGGGATCACCGCCTTGGTGTCCTTGGGCTTGCCGTCGGCGCCCCACATCTTGCCGCCGATGCGGATCATGGCGGGCATCGAGGCGTCGACGATCACGTCGTTGGGCGCGTGCAGGTTGGTGATGCCCTTGGCCGAGTCCACCATCGCCAGCTCGGGGCGGTGTTCGTGGCAGGCGTGCAGGTCACGGATGATCTCTTCCTTCTTGGTCGAAGGCAGCGTCTCGATCTTCGTGTAGAGGTCGACCATGCCGTTGTTCACGTTCACGCCCAGCTCGTCGAAGGTCTTGCCGTGCTTCTCGAAGGCTTCCTTGTAGAACACGCGCACCGCGTGGCCGAACACGATGGGGTGCGAGACCTTCATCATGGTCGCCTTGACGTGCAGCGAGAACATCACGCCGGTCTTGCGCGCGTCTTCCATCTCGTGCTCGTAGAAGGCGAGCAAGGCCTTCTTGCTCATGAACATGCTGTCGATGATCTCGCCGTCGAGCAGCGACACCTTGGGCTTGAGCACGATGGTCTTGCCGCTCTTCGTGACCAGCTCCATCTTGACGTCGCGGGCCTTGTCGATGGTGAGCGACTTTTCGCCGTGGTAGAAGTCGCCGTGCTTCATGTGCGCCACGTGGGTGCGCGACGCCATGCTCCACTCGCCCATGCTGTGCGGGTTCTTGCGGGCGTATTCCTTGACCGCCTTGGGGGCGCGGCGGTCCGAGTTGCCTTCGCGCAGCACCGGGTTCACGGCGCTGCCCAGGCATTTCGAGTACTTGGCGCGGATGGCCTTTTCCTCGTCGGTCTTGGGATCTTCGGGGTAGTCGGGGATCTTGTAGCCGCGCGCCTGCAGTTCCTTGATCGCGCTGGTCAGCTGGTGCACCGAGGCGCTGATGTTCGGCAGCTTGATGATGTTGGTGTCGGGCAGCAGCGTGAGCCGGCCCAGTTCCGACAGGTTGTCCGGCACGCGCTGGGCGTCGGTCAGCGCCTCGGGGAACTGGCCCAGGATGCGGGCCGCCACGGAAATGTCGCTGGTCGTGACATCGATGCCGACCGGCGCCGTGAAGGCGCGCACGATGGGCAGAAATGCGCGGGTCGCGAGCGCCGGGGCTTCGTCGGTCAGCGTGTAGATGATGGTTGGTTGCGTCGTGCTCATGCGCCTACATCCTTGATTCGTATGGTCTTTGTGTTCACCGGAGTTCACCGGAATTTGCAATTGTCGCCGCTCGCGGGGCGCACCCGCTGTGGGGGCGCCCGATGAGCTTGCCGGGTGCAGGGCGACCGCGCCTTGTCGGGCGTCAGGAAATCGCGTGAGGCCGCGCGGGCCGCCTCACATGTTGTCGATCATCACCTGCCCGAAACCCGAGCAGCTGACCTGGGTCGCGCCCTCCATGTTGCGGGCGAAGTCGTAGGTCACGCGCTTGCTGGCGATCGACTTCTGGAGCGAACTGATGATCAGGTCGGCCGCTTCCTTCCAGCCGATGTGCCGCAGCATCATCTCGGCCGACAGGATCTCGGAGCCGGGGTTCACGTAGTCCTTGCCCGCGTACTTGGGCGCCGTGCCGTGCGTGGCCTCGAACATCGCGACCGTGTCGCTCAGGTTGCCGCCGGGCGCGATGCCGATGCCGCCGACCTGGGCCGCCAGCGCGTCGGAGATGTAGTCGCCGTTGAGGTTGAGCGTGGCAACCACCGAGTATTCGGCCGGCCGCAGCAGGATCTGCTGCAGGAAGGCGTCGGCGATGCTGTCCTTGATCGTGATGTCCTTGCCGGTCTTGGGATTCTTGAAGCGCATCCAGGGGCCGCCGTCGAGCAGCTCGGCGCTGAACTCCTTGGCCGCCAGGCCGTAGGCCCAGTCGCGGAAGCTCCCCTCGGTGAACTTCATGATGTTGCCCTTGTGCACGATCGTGACCGAGGGCTTGCCGTTGTCGATCGCGTACTGGATCGCCTTGCGCACCAGGCGCTCGGTGCCTTCGCGCGAGACCGGCTTCACGCCGATGCCCGAGGTGTCGGGGAAGCGGATCTTGTGGACGCCCATTTCCTCCTGCAGGAATTTGATGAGCTTCTTCGCCTTGTCGCTTTCGGCCTCGAATTCGATGCCGGCATAGATGTCCTCGGAGTTCTCGCGGAAGATCACCATGTTGGTCTTCTCGGGCTCCTTCACCGGGCTGGGCACGCCCTTGAAATACTGGATCGGGCGCAGGCAGACGTAGAGGTCGAGCTGTTGGCGCAGCGCCACGTTGAGCGAGCGGATGCCGCCGCCGATCGGCGTGGTCAGCGGGCCCTTGATCGAGATCACGTAATCGCGCACCGCCTGCAGCGTTTCCTCGGGCAGCCAGACGTCGGGGCCGTAGATCCGGGTCGACTTCTCGCCGGCGAAGACTTCCATCCAGTGGATCCTGCGCTGGCCGCCATAGGCCTTGGCGACGGCGGCATCGACCACCTTGAGCATCACCGGCGTGATGTCGCGCCCGGTGCCGTCCCCTTCGATGAACGGAATGATCGGCTGCTCCGGCACATTCAGCGTGTTGTCGGCATTGACCGTGATCTTCTGACCCTCGGTCGGGACGGTGATGTGCTGGTAGTCGGACATGGGCGGAGGGGCTCCCGGAGAACGTTGATGGCTGGAGGAATTTCCAGCGCTGAAATGGCGGTGCGAAATGACCGCGTAAAGGCCGTAGAATTTTAGACGCAAGCAATGAAATCAAAGGCGCTGTCAACCGCGGCCGGATCGGCTTCGTTGTTTGCAGACCTTCTGCTGGGCGGAAGGCGTTTTCACTAACTTCTCGAGGAATTCCTAAATGAACAAAGCTCTCGCAGTCATGATCGCCGGCCTTTTCGCAGCGGGCGCCTACGCTCAGAATCCGCCCGGCGCGTCGGCTGAACAGTCGGCTGTGACCAACACCAAGCCCCAAGCACGTGCCGATGCCAAGGTGGCATCCAAGCCGGCTGGCCAGGTCAAGGCCGGCGCAGGTGGCGACATCAACAAGACGCCCGAAGGCGGCGCCATCGGCACCGACAAGGCAGCCGTGGCCGGCGAAAAGCGCGCTGAAACGCGCGACAACCGCCGCCGCGCCAAGGACGGCAGCGTGAAGCGCAAGTCGACCCAAGGCGGCACGCCCAACTGATCGACCCGGTCGATTGAAAAAAAGCGTTCTTCGGAGCGCTTTTTTTTCGCCCGCGTCCGGTCCCCGTCAGGCAGGGCGCGCGCGCAATTGCTACGCTTCGGTTTGATCGTCAGAAAGAAGAAAGCTGATTCCATGTCATTGCGTCTCCCCGCCCTCCTCTCGGGGCTTCTCGCGCTCTGCCTGTCCGCGACCGCCGCCCTGGCCCAGGTTCCGCAGATGGACCTGCAGCGCACCCGGATCTCGGCCGGCATGTACCAGATCGACGCGCAGGTCGCGCTCACGCCCCAGCAGCAGCAGACCGGCCTCATGTACCGCAAGGGGATGCCCCAGGCCGAAGGCATGCTGTTCGTTTTCGAGCAGCCCAGCACCCAGTGCTTCTGGATGAAGAACACGCTGCTGCCGCTGAGCGCGGCCTTCGTGGCGGACGACGGCCGCATCGTGAACCTGGTCGACATGCAGCCGCTCACGCTCGATTCGCACTGCTCCGAGGAGCCGGTGCGCTACGTGCTCGAGATGAACCAGGGCTGGTTCGCCAAGAAGAACATCAAGAAGGGCGCCAAGCTGACGGGCGCTCCCTTCCAGGCCCGGCGCTGAAAAAAGCCTGGCCCGCCACCCTGCAAAAAGCCGGCACGCGGCCGGCTTTTTGCAGGGGTCACCCGAAGGCGATCAGCCGAAATTCTTTTCGGCGAATTCCCAGTTGACCAGCTTGGCCAGGAAGGTCTCGACGAACTTCGGACGCAGGTTGCGGTAGTCGATGTAGTAGGCGTGTTCCCAGACGTCGACGGTCAGCAGCGCGGTGTCGGCGGTGGTGAGCGGCGTGCCGGCAGCGCCGGTGTTCACGATGTCGACCGAACCGTCGGCCTTCTTCACCAGCCAGGTCCAGCCCGAACCGAAGTTGCCCACGGCCGACTTCACGAAGGCTTCCTTGAAGGCGTCGTAGCTGCCCCACTTGGCATCGATGGCCTTGGCCAGCGCGCCGGTCGGTGCGGCACCGCCTTGGGGCTTCATGCAGTTCCAGAAGAAGGTGTGGTTCCAGATCTGGGCCGCGTTGTTGTAGATGCCGCCGCTGGCCTTCTTCACGATTTCTTCGAGCGTCAGGGACTCGAACTCGGTGCCCTTCTGCAGGTTGTTCAGGTTCACGACGTACGCGTTGTGGTGCTTGCCGTAGTGGTACTCGAGGGTTTCCTTCGAGTACTCGGGCGCCAGCGCGTCGAGTGCGTACGGGAGAGGAGGAAGAACGTGTTCCATGTTTTTTGCTCGTGGGTTGGTTGAAGGACTCGGGGATTCTAGAAAGGATTCAATGCCCCTGCGTCGGCGGACGCCGCGTCGTGCGCGATGTCACCGTGAGGTCCAGGGTGCCATCGGCCAGCCGAGCGCGCAGCGCCTCGCCGGGCTGTGCCTGCGCGACGCTCGTGAGCGCCTGGCCCTGCGCATTCTCGAGCCAGGCATAGCCGCGTTGCAGCACCTGTGCCGGATCGAGCAGCCGCAGCCGCGCGGCCAGCCGGTCGAGCCGCTCGGCCTGCGCCTTCGCGCCCTTGGCCCAGGCCGTGGGCCAGGCCTGCTGCACCGCCTGCTGGCGCAGCGCCAGGCGCTCGCGCTGCGCGGCCACCGCGTAGCGCAGGCGCTGGGCCTCGTGCGTCAGCCGCATCTGCTGGCGCAGCACCGCGGTCGAAGGCCGGCCCATGCGGCCGGCGGCGAGGTCGAGCCGCTGGCCGAGCGCGTCGAGGCGCCCGCCGACGGCATCGCGCAGCTTCTGCTCGATCAGCTCGAGCGCGCCCAGCCACACCTCGCGCGGCGCCGACACCAGCTCGGCCGCCGCGGTGGGCGTGGGCGCTCGCAGGTCGGCGCAGAAATCGGCGATGGTGAAGTCGGTCTCGTGGCCGATGCCACTGATCACCGGCACCGGGCTCTCGACGATGGTGCGGGCCAGCGCCTCGTCGTTGAAGGCCCAGAGGTCCTCGATCGAGCCGCCGCCGCGCACCAGGAGGATCACGTCGACCGGTGCCGGCATCGCATAGAGCGAACGCAGCGCGCGCACCAGCTCGGCCGGCGCGGCCGCCCCCTGCACCGCGGCCGGCGCCAGCACCACCTGGATGTGCGGCACGCGCCGGCGCAGCGCGGTCACGACGTCGTGCAGCGCCGCCGCCCCCAGCGAGGTGACCAGGCCGATCGAGCGCGGCAGGGTCGGCAGCGCGCGCTTGCGCGCGGGGTCGAACAGGCCTTCGGCTTCCAGCATGGCCTTGCGCTGCAGGAACTGCTCGAACAGCGCGCCCTGCCCGGCCCGCGTCAGGCTCTCGACGATGAGCTGCAGGTCGCCGCGCGGCTCATACACCGCCAGCCGGCCGCGCACCTCGACCTGGTCGCCCTCGCGCGGCGAGAAGTCGACCAGGCTGGCCGCGCGCCGGAACATCGCGCAGCGCAGCTGGCCGCTGGCATCCTTGAGCGAGAAGTAGCAGTGCCCGCTGGCGGCCCGGGAGAAGCCGGAGATCTCGCCCCGCACCGTGACCGGGTTGAAGCGTGCATCGAGCGCATCGGCGACCGCGTGGCACAAGGCGCCGACGGCCCAGATGCGCGGGCCCGCTCCCGCGGGATTGTCGCGGCCGTTCATGCCGCGGGCGCGCCCGCCGGCGTCACTCTTCCACAGTCGGGTGCCGAGGACCACGCCCCGCACGAAGACGTCCCAGGCACGCACAGGTTGTGGTGCAACTCATTGATTTGAAAGGGGAAATAGCTGCTCAAAATTAAGTCGAATCAATGACAGGGCCTGTTCATGCGGGTCCGGACCCGTTGCCCACGCAGTTAATCACAAAGTTATCCACAGAAACTGTGCGTCGCCGCCTACGGCTGGACCACCGCCGTCGCGACACGCCGCTCGGTGATAATCGCCGCGCATTTGCAGTCCACGGGCCGGAGGGATTCCTTGTTTTCCATCATAGTTGCTGCGGGTTGGCCCATCTGGCCGCTTCTCGCCTGTTCGGTGCTCGCATTGGCGCTCGTGATCGAGCGTTTCAGCAGCCTCAAGACCTCCCGCGTGATGCCGCCCAAGCTGCTCGACGAGGCCATCACGGTCTCGCGCAACACGGTCCCCGGTCCCGACGTGGTGGCCAAGCTCGAACAGAACTCGGCGCTCGGCGAGGTGCTGGCCGCGGGCTTTCGCGCGCTCAACGCCAATCCGCATTGCGCCGAGGACGACCTGCGCGCGGCCATGGAGGCCTCGGGCCGTACCGTGGCGCACCGGCTGGAGCGCTGGCTGCCGGCGCTGGCGACCATCGCCTCGGCGGCGCCGCTGCTGGGCCTGCTGGGCACCGTGATCGGCATGATCGAGATCTTCGGCGCGCAATCGCCGGCCGGCGGCGCGGTCGGCTCGGGCAACCCGGCCCAGCTGGCGCACGGCATTTCGATCGCGCTCTACAACACGGCCTTCGGCCTGATCGTGGCCATTCCCACGCTGATCTTCTGGCGCTACTTCCGCACCCGCGTCGACGAATACCTGATGAACCTCGAGCTCGCCGGCGAGCGCTTCGCCCGGCACCTCAACGCCCTGCGCAAGTGACGCGATGAAGCCCGGCCGCATGCATTTCCGCCACGGTTCGCGCGACGAGCCGGAGATCAACCTGATCCCCTTCATCGACGTGCTGCTGGTGGTGCTGATCTTCCTGATGCTCTCGACCACCTACAGCAAGTTCACCGAGATGCCGCTGCGCCTGCCGGTGGCCGATGTGGATGCGCAGCGCGACCATCCCAGGGAGGTGATCGTCGCGGTGTCGGCCGACGGCCGCTACTCGATCAACCGCAATGTGCTGCCCGACCGCAACGTCGAGACGGTCACGGCCGCCCTGGGCGCCGCGACCGGCGGCAACCGCGAGGCCGTGGTGATCATCAGCGCCGATGCCAGTGCCGCCCACCAGAGCGTGATCACGGTGATGGAGGCCGCGCGCCGCGCGGGCCTGATGCAGATCACCTTCGCCACCCAATCGACCGCGCAGGCGGGGCGCTGACTTGGCGCTGCAGCGCGCCTGGCGCACGCGCGGCCCGCTCGCGTGCCTGCTGTGGCCCGTCTCGCTGCTGTTCGGCGCGCTGGCGGCGCTGCGGCGCGCGCTCTACCGGCTCGGCTGGCTCGTCACCGAGCGCATCGACGTGCCGGTGATCGTGGTGGGCAACGTGGTGGCCGGTGGCGCGGGCAAGACACCCGTGGTGATGGCCATCGTGCAGCACCTGCAGGCCCGCGGCATCGCGGTCGGCGTGATCTCGCGCGGCCACGGCCGGCGCACCGACGACTGCCGCGAAGTCCGCCCCGACAGCGATCCCCGCGACGTGGGCGACGAGCCGGCGCTGGTGCGGCGCGCGACCGGCGCCCCGATGTTCGTGGCGCGCCGCCGGATCGAGGCCGCGCGGGCCCTGCGCGCGGCCTACCCGGCGGTCCGCGTGCTCGTCAGCGACGACGGGCTGCAGCATCTGGCGCTGGCGCGCGACATCGAGATCTGCGTGTTCGACGACCGCGGCATCGGCAACGGCTGGCTGCTGCCCGCCGGCCCCTTGCGCGAGCCCTGGCCGCGCCCCGCCGACCTGGTGCTGCACACCGGCGCCCATCCGGCCTTCGCGGGCTACACGGCACGGCGCGCGCTGGCCGATGTGGCGCTGCGCAGCGACGGCACGTCCGTGCCGCTGTCGGCCTTGCGCGACCGCCCGCTGATCGCGGTGGCCGCGATCGCCAAGCCCGAAGCCTTCTTCGAGATGCTGCGCGGGCAGGGGCTGGCACCGTCGTCCTGCATCGCCCTGCCCGACCACCATGACTTCGAGGATTGGGCGCCGGTTCCGGCGGCACGGGCCACGGTGCTGTGCACCGAGAAAGACGCGGTGAAGCTCTGGCGCCACCAGCCCGACGCGCTGGCCGTGCCGCTCTGCTTCACGCCCGAGCCGGCCTTCCTCGCGGCACTGGATGCGCAGCTATCATCGCTCGATGGACACCAAGCTTCTTGAACTGCTCGTTTGCCCCGTGACCAAGGGGCCGCTGCAATGGGATGCCGAGCGGCGCGAGCTGGTCTCGCGCAGCGCGCGCCTGGCCTATCCGGTGCGCGACGGCATTCCCGTGCTGCTCGAAAACGAAGCCCGCACGCTCTCCGACGAAGAACTCGGCCTCTGAAGGCCGCCGCGGCGCCGCGGCCCTCCGGTCTTCGCACCTTTCTCCTGTCGTCACCATGCACGTTCCCTTCACCGTCCTGATCCCGGCGCGGCTGGCCTCCACGCGCCTGCCCGACAAACCCCTGGCCGACATCGGCGGCCTGCCGATGGTGGTGCGCGTGGCCCAGCGCGCGCGCGCTTCGGGCGCCACGCGCGTGGTGGTGGCGGCCGACGACCGCCGCATCGTCGAGGCCTGCGCCGCGCACGGGGTCGAGGCCCTGCTCACGCGCACCGACCATCCGAGCGGCAGCGACCGGCTGGCCGAGGCCTGCACCCAGCTCGCGCTGGCCGACGACGCCATCGTGGTCAACGTGCAGGGCGACGAACCGCTGATCGACCCCGCGCTGATCGACGCCGTGGCCCGGGTGCTGGCGGCGCAGGACGAAGCCGTGATGAGCACGGCGGCCCACCCGATCGGCAGCACCGAGGAGTTCGCCAATCCCAACGTGGTGAAGGTGGTGCTCGACGCACGCGGCCACGCGCTCTATTTCAGCCGGGCGCCGATTCCCTGCTGGCGCGACGGCGCGGCGCTCGAAGGCGCGCCGGCCCTGCCGCGCGACCCGGCGCCGCTGCGCCACATCGGCATCTACGGCTACCGCGCCGGCTTCATCCGGCGCTTTCCGAGCCTGCCGCCGGCCCCGGTCGAAAGCACCGAGGCGCTGGAACAGTTGCGTGCGCTGTGGCATGGCTTTCGCATCGCGGTGCACGTCAGCGCTGACAACCCGGGACCGGGCGTCGACACGCCGGAGGACCTGGCGCGCGTGCGCGCCCTCTTCGCCAGCGGCTGAGTCCCTGTCCCGCGCGGCATTTCGTCACGAAAAACGCATGCTATCCTCGAAGCAACTCCGTCTTGCAGAGGGCCGCTTTGGCGTGCACGGCGTGACAGAAATCTAAGAACCGTCCGAGGACACCATGAGACTGATTTTGTTGGGCGCCCCCGGCGCAGGTAAAGGCACGCAAGCCGCTTTCATCTGCCGCAAATACAACATTCCGCAAATCTCGACCGGCGACATGCTGCGCGCCGCCGTCAAAGCCGGCACGCCGCTGGGCCTGCAGGCCAAGGCCGTGATGGACGCAGGCGCGCTGGTGAGCGACGACCTGATCATCAACCTGGTGAAGGAGCGCATCGCGCTGCCCGATTGCGCCAGCGGCTTCCTGTTCGACGGCTTCCCGCGCACCCTGCCGCAGGCCGACGCGATGCGCGCGGCGGGCGTCAAGCTCGACTACGTGCTCGAGATCGACGTGCCTTTCAGCGACATCATCGAACGCATGAGCGGTCGCCGCTCCCATCCGGCCTCGGGCCGCACCTACCACGTCAAGTTCAACCCGCCCAAGGTCGAAGGCAAGGACGACGCGACCGGCGAGGACCTGATCCAGCGCGAAGACGACAAGGAAGAGACCGTGCGCAAGCGGCTCGACGTCTACAGCCAGCAGACCCGCCCGCTGGTGGACTACTACGCCGCCTGGGCCCAGGCCGAGCCGGCGCTCGCGCCCAAGTACCGCGCCATCAGCGGCGTCGGCACGGTCGACGAGATCACCCAGCGCGCGCTGGCCGCCCTGGGCAACTGATCGAATCCGCCGGACGGCGCGGGCTCACGCCTCCGGCGCCGCCAGCAGCAGTTCCAGCATCAGGGCGATGCGCGCCTTCACCGGCGTGAGGGCGCCGGCATCGCGCAGCGCCGCATGCGGCGTGGCCAGGATCCGGCCTTCGCTGCAACGGGTGGCACGCAGCACCGCCACGCCTTCCTGTTGCGCCTTCACGGCCGCAGCCTCCAGCGCCTGATGCAGCGAGCCGTTGCCCGTGGCCGCCAGCACCAGGCCCTGCACCGCATCGGCGGCGCCTGAGCGACGCTCCTGCAGCAAGGCCTCGACCAGGCGCCCACCCGCGCCGGCGTGGCTCATAAGGATCTCGACACGCGGCCAGTCCGCGATGGCCGTCCGCCCAACCCGCGCCAGCCGCGCGGCCGCCTCGTCCTCACGCGCCGGCCCTGGGCGCAGCCAGCGCACGGCCCCCTCCTCCACATAGCCGAGCGGACCGGCATCGCCCGAAGCGAAGGCGTCGAGGCGGTAGGTGTGGACCTTCTGCACGTCCAGGGCGCCGTGCACCGTGCCGGCACAGGCGGCCATCACGCCGGACGCGCCCGGCGTCGCGGCCACCGCGATCGCGTCGCGCAGGTTCTGCGGCCCGTCGGGGGCCAGCGCGGTCGCCGGGCGCATGGCGCAGGTCAGCACCACGGGCTTGGTGGGCGCCAGCACCGAGTGCAGGAAGAAGGCCGTTTCCTCGAGCGTGTCTGTGCCGTGTGTGATCACCACGCCGAGCACTTCGTCGCGCGCCAGCCACTCGTTGCAGCGCGCCGCCAGCGCCTGCCACACCGCGAAATCCATGTCCTTGCTGTCGAGCTGCGCGACCTGTTCGCTCTTCAGCGCCAATCCGTCGGGCAGGGACAGTTGCCGCACCAGCGCCTCCACCCCGATCTGCCCGGCGACATAGCCGAGGTTGTCGCCGGCGGAGGCCGCCTGCCCGGCGATCGTGCCGCCGGTGCCCAGCACCACCACGCAGGGGCTCGTTTCACTTTTTGTCACCATGGCTTGCAAAGTCCGGAAAACTGTTTAAAAATACAGGCACTGGATAAACAGACAGTGCCAAGGAGATTCACCATGCAGTTCGCCGTCAAGCTTACCGCCCGTCAGCAGCAGATTCTGGACCTGATCCGCGCCACCATCGCCCGGACCGGGGCGCCGCCGACGCGTGCGGAGATCGCGGCCGAGCTCGGCTTCAAGTCGGCCAACGCCGCCGAGGAGCATCTGCAGGCGCTGGCGCGCAAGGGCGCGATCGAATTGCTCAGCGGCACCTCGCGCGGCATCCGGCTCAAGGGCGATGCGCTGCGTTCGCTCAACCAGTCCCGCGACAACCAGTTCTCGCTGTCCCTGCCGGGCATGGCCCAGCTGGCCCTGCCGCTGGTCGGCCGCGTGGCGGCCGGCTCGCCGATCCTGGCGCAGGAACACGTGGACCAGACCTACTACGTCGAGAACACGCTGTTCCAGCACCAGCCCGACTACCTGCTCAAGGTGCGCGGCATGTCCATGCGCGACGCCGGCATCATGGACGGCGACCTGCTGGCCGTGCAGTCCACCAAGGAGGCACGCAACGGCCAGATCGTGGTGGCCCGGCTCGGCGACGAGGTCACGGTGAAGCGGCTCAAGCGCAACAAGACCGTGATCGAGCTGCACGCCGAAAACCCCGACTACCCGACCATCGTGGTGCAGCCCGGCGAGCCCTTCGAGATCGAAGGCCTGGCCGTCGGGCTCATCCGCAACACGATGTTGATGTAGGCCTCTTCCAAATCCAAACGGCTGCGCCAGGTGGCGGGCGTATGGCATGAGGCCATCACCCTGTCGCAGCCGGATCGACGCAATCCTGCCTGTGTTCAACCTCTGACTTCTGGAGTTCGCATGGGATTCGTTTTGCTCACTTTCGTGGATCTGCTGTCGCCGCTGCAATCGCTGGCCACCCGCTGGATGCCGGCGCAACGCGCACGCCGCGGCAATGGCGGCGGCATCGACCTCCGCTCGGACCTGCACTACGTGGCGGTGCGGCCCTCCTGCACGGCCAAGAACAACGATGCGCCGCACACGGCCACCGCCGCGTCGCGCGTCACGCGCCCGCTGCGCGTGGTGCGCACGGTCGACGCGCAGCAGCCGGGCCGGCGCGCCGGGCGCGTGGTGATCTCGGGCCGATTGGCCGATGTCTGCGCCGAACTCGATCGCCTCGCCGCGCTCGAGGCGGCGGAGAACATGCACAAGCCGCACGCGCTGCACTGAGCGGCAGCGCCAGCGCCGCGGCCAGGGGTCGTCGGCGCGCGACACCCTCCAATGGCCCCGTGCATCCGGTTACGGGTGGTCCATGCCATGGCATGCGCATGCTTTCGGATGACGCGAGGCACAATGGCACGCCATGAACATTGTGATTCTTGACGACTACCAGGACGCGGTGCGCAAACTGCAATGCGCGGCCAAACTCGATGCCTACGCCGCCAAGGTCTATACGAACACAGTCAGGGGCGTCGGCCAGCTGTCGGTACGGCTCAAGGATGCCGACGTGATCGTGCTGATCCGCGAGCGCACCCAGATCTCCAGGCAACTGATCGAAAAGCTGCCCAAGCTCAAGCTGATCTCGCAGACCGGCCGCATCGGCAACCACATCGACATCGGTGCCTGCACCGAACAAGGCGTGGCCGTGGCCGAAGGCAGCGGGTCGCCCCTGGCGCCGGCCGAACTGACCTGGGCGCTGATCATGGCGGCCATGCGCCGCCTGCCGCAGTACATCAGCAACCTCAAGCACGGCGCCTGGCAACAGGCAGGCCTCAAGTCGGCTTCGATGCCGCCCAACTTCGGCCTGGGTTCGGTGCTCAAGGGCAAGACGCTCTGCATCTGGGGCTACGGCCGCATCGGCCGCATGGTGGCGCGCTATGGCCAGGCCTTCGGCATGCAGGTGCTGATCTGGGGCCGCGACCAGAGCCGGGACCAGGCGCGCTCCGACGGCTTCCAGGTCGCCACCAGCCGCGAAGCCTTCTTCGCCGCCGCCGACGTGCTGACCATCCACCTGCGCTTGAACGACCAGACCCGCGGCATCCTGACGCTGGAGGACCTGTCGCGCATGAAGCCGACCGCGCTGTTCGTCAACACCTCGCGCGCCGAACTGGTCGAGCCCGATGCCCTGCTCGCGGCGCTCAACCGCGGGCGCCCCGGCATGGCGGCCATCGACGTGTTCGAAAGCGAGCCGCCGCTGCAGGGCCACGCGCTGCTGCGGCTGGAGAACTGCATCTGCACGCCGCACATCGGCTATGTCGAGCAGGACAGCTACGAGCAGTACTTCGGCCAGGCCTTCGACAACGTCGTGAGCTTCATCCGCGGCAACCCCACGAACATCGTGAACCCGGGCGCGCTGCAGGTCCGACGCTGAGGTGCCGCCCCGGCGCCCGCGCCGCGGGCCCGGTGGCGCCGTTCATTCAGGTCCGCCGCTTGGGCTTGGGCGCGATCTCGGCCTCGGTGGCCGGATCGAAGAGCTGCAGGTCCGGCGGCGCGGTCGGTGCCGGCGTGTCGATGTCGAACGACAGCCAATCCGAGGGCGCCGGCGTCGGCCGCTGCGAAGGGTCCTGCGGCTCCAGCGCCGCCGGCGTCGTCGTGGCGAGCAGCGTGGTGTCGAAGTCGATGATTCCGTTGGCCGCCTCGCGCTGCGCGCGCCCGATGGCCGCCAATTCCGTCTCGCGTGCCAGGCCCTCGTCGAGCGTGCCGTAGATCGACGGCAGCGAGGCACCCGGCACCGTGACCGCGGCGTCTCTCAGCGCATCGGGCTGCGTCTCCTGCATCTCGTGACGTGCCTGCAGGTCGACCGCCAGCATGGTCGATTCCAGTCCCGCATCGTGGGTGTCGAGGAAGGACAGCGGCGTCACCGGCGTCGGCGGCGCGCTGTGGGGGTCGATGACCTCCTTGGCCACCGAGTACAGCAGCAGCAGTTCGCGATAGGCCGCCAGATCGAAACTCTCGTCGCCACCGCGGGCGCCGGGCTTGCGGAAGACCAGCTCCTCGATCAGGCCCAGGGTGTCCGGCCCGGGCCACTCGGCCTCGATGCGCGCCAGGGCTTCGCGGTAGTGCTCGAGGCCGTTGCCCGCTTCGGCGAAATGATCGAACACCGGCACCTCGGCATTGAAGGCGCGCTCGAACTCGCTGGCCACCCGTGCGTAGTCTTCGCGCCGGTCCAGCGAATGGTAGATCCGCAGCAGGTCCAGGTAGGCCAGCGCGCTGGTCTCCGGGTTGTCGGCGATGTGCTCGCTGAGCACCGCGATGGCCTGGTCGTGCTGGCCCAGGGAGACGAAGAAGTCCGACTGCTGCTGCACGTCGAACAGCTCCTCGGTGTTGACATAGCGGGCCGGCGGCTCGGACTGCTCCAGCGACTGCGGCACCGTGTCGTCGAAATGCACGCTGTGCGCCACGGGCTCGGCGACCGATGCGACCGATGCGCTCGCGGCAGACAGGACGGCCGGCCGCAGGTCGGCATTCAGGCTGCCGTGCACCGAGGGCGCGGCGGGAGGCTCGACCGCCTCGGGCGCGATGCTGCTGGGTCCGCCGTCGTCCCGCAGCGGCGCATCGCCCCACCACGCGGGCCGATCGCCGCCGTTCCGTACCAGGCGGTACAACAGGGCCAGCGCGATGAGCGCGAGCAGCAACAGCAGCACCAGGATGTAGACCAGCGGATTGGCATAGCGGCTGTCGCGCGCTTCGGCCAGTTCGCTGCGCATCTCCATCAGCATGCGCTGGTTCTGGGCGCTCTGCTCACGCAGCGACTTGAGCGTCGCCTCGAGGGATTGCAGGCGTTCGTTGGCGCGCTGAAGCTCGTCGGGCGGCACCGCAGCCGCCGCGTCGACGGCCGCCGGCGCCGAAGCGCCCTGGGCGGGCGACGGTGCCGCCGCCGAAGCTCCCGCTGCCGGCGCCGAGGCCGCGGCCGCGGGGTTGCGCACCGAGGCCGGATCCAGCCCTTCGAGCTGCAGGCGCGCGCCGCTGGCCACGGGCTGGGGCGGCTGAACGGCGGCAACGGCCGGCGCGGCCGGCACGGTGGAGGCCACCACGGGCGGCTTGGCGGATGCGACGGCGCGGCGCGGCGCGGCGGCCCGCTGCACGGGCCGGCGGGCCTCGCCCGCGTCCGCGTTGCGATTGCGCACCGTGGCCGGCCGCGGTGCGGGCGCGCGGGCGCGCTCGCGGGGCGCCAACGGCGCGGAAACACCGCTGTCGGCATCGCCGGACGCGGCGAAGGAAGACCCGGCCGCGCGCGCGCCTCCCGCAGGCTCGCTGCGGGCACCGACGGAGGGAAGGGAGCGGGCGACGGCCGTGTCCGCGCCGCCCACCACGCCCACATCGGAAGGCATGTCGGCCAGCAGCACGTACTGGCGCGAGGAATTCATCTGGCAGCCGGCGCGCACGGTCAATTGCAGCACCGGCTCGTCGACGGGCACGCTCGAGCGCACATGCAGGCGCGCGGTCCCCGGCGAAGCGCCCGCGCCTGCAGATACAGTCACGCGTCGATCGTCGACGCGCGTGCTGCCCTGCAGGAGTTCGACTTCCGCGCACAGCGCATCCCGGCTCTCGCCTTCGGCCAGCGTCACCGGGATCACGAGGTCGAGCGGACGCCCGACCCACGCGGCACCCTGCGGTTGGCCGAGCGTCAATGCGATCGAGGGCAGGGCAAAGCCGAGTAAAAACAGGGGCGCCGCGAGTTTGTGAAAGTGCAAGATGAACCCAGAAGGCAACCTAAAGTAAACACATTTTGACACGTTTGTCACGCTACCCATTACACACCGGATCTTTATCAAAATGATTGTGAACTATTCCAAAGTGGCCGTGGTCGGCGCCGGCGCCATGGGCCGCGGCATCGCCCAGATCGCGGCGCAGGCCGGCAGCACCGTGCTGATTTTCGACACTTTCGCCGGCGCGGCCGAACGCGGCCGCGGCGCCGTGATCGCCCAGTGGCAAAAGCTGCACGAAAAAGGAAAGTTCGATGCCGCCCAACTGGCTGCGCTGGGCGACCGGCTGCACGCCGTCGAGTCCCTCGGCGCCCTCGCCGATTGCGACCTGGTCATCGAGGCCGTGGTGGAAGACATGGCGGTCAAGCGTCAGCTCTTCCGCGAACTGGAAGCCCTGGTGGCCCCGTCGGCCACGCTCGCGACCAACACCTCGTCGCTCTCGGTCACCGCGATCGCGGCCGGGCTCGCGCACCCGGAACGCATCGCCGGCTTCCATTTCTTCAATCCGGTGCCGCTGATGAAGGTGGTCGAAGTCGTCGCGGGCTTCAAGACCGACGCCGCCGTGCTGACGCAACTGGCGGGCTATGCGGCCCAGATGGGCCACAGCGCGGTGCAGGCCCAGGACACGCCGGGCTTCATCGTCAACCATGCGGGCCGCGGCTTCGGCACCGAGGCACTGCGCATCGTCGGCGAAGGCGTGGCCGACTTCGCCACCGTCGACCGCATCCTCAGGGACCAGGCCGGCTTCCGCCTCGGCCCCTTCGAGCTCATGGACCTCACGGCGCTGGACGTCTCGCATCCGGTGATGGAATCGATCTACCGGCAGTACTACGAAGAGCCGCGCTATCGCCCCAGCGTGATCACCGCGCAGCGCCTGGCCGCGGGCGCGCTGGGCCGCAAGACCGGCGAAGGCTTCTACCGCTACGTGGACGGCGCGGCGCAGGTCGCGCCCGAACCCGCAGCGCCCACGGTCGATGTGCTGCCGCCAGTCTGGGTGTCGCCGCGCGCGGCCCGCCGCGCCGAACTGCTCAAGCTGGTCCACACGCTGGGCGCGCAGATCGAAACCGGTGCCGCGCCCTCCTCGCTCGCGCTGATCCTGGTCGCGCCGCTGGGCTTCGACGTGACCACCGTGGCCGCGGTCGAGCGCCTCGATGCGACGCGCACCGTGGGCATCGACCTGATGATCGACGATGCCGCGACCAAGCGCCGCGTGCTGGCCACCAACCCCGCGACCCGGCGCGACATGCGCGATGCGGCGCACGCCCTGTTCGCGCGCGACGGCAAGGCCGTGAGCGTGATCCGCGACAGCGGCGGCTTCGTGACGCAGCGCGTGGTCGGCACCATCGTCAACATCGCGGCCGACATGTGCCAGCAGCGCGTCTGCTCGCCGGCCGACCTCGAGACCGCGGTGCGCCTGGGCCTGGGCTATCCGCGCGGCCCGCTCGCGATGGGCGACCTGTACGGCCCGACCAACATGCTGGAGGTGCTGTTCAACCTGCAGACCGTCTACGGCGACCCGCGCTATCGCCCGAGCCCCTGGCTGCGCCGGCGCGGCGCGCTGGGCCTGAGCCTGATGCACGAAGAAGAATGAAGCCATAGACGGGACCGGAGACAGCATGACCGCCGAACTCAAGAGCACGACCGAAGGCAGCACGATGGTGCTGACCCTCTCCAACCCCTCGCTGCGCAACGCGCTCGATCCGGCCATCTATGCGGCCGGCGTCGAGGCCCTCAACGGCGCCGAGAACAGCGCCGACATCCGCAGCGTGGTCATCGTGGGCGAAGGCCCGTGGTTCTGTGCCGGCGGCTCGCTGCAACGGCTGCAGGCCAACCGGCAGCAGCCCGCTTCGGTGCAGGCCGAGTCGATCGAAGGCCTGCACAACTGGATCGACGCGATCCGCACCTTCCCCAAGCCGGTGATCGCGGCGGTCGAGGGCGCGGCCGCCGGCGCCGGCTTCTCGCTGGCGCTGGCCTGCGACATGGTGGTGGCGGCGCGCGATGCGGTGTTCGCCGCCTCGTACATCAACGTCGGCCTCTCGCCGGACGGCGGCATGAGCTGGCACCTGGCGCAGGCGCTGCCGCGCCAGCTGGCCACCGAATGGCTCATGGGCGGTGAGCGCATCGCCGCGCCGCGCCTGCATGCGGCCGGCCTGGTCAACGAGCTCGCCGACACCGGCCAGGCGCTGTCGGCCGCGCTGCGGCTGGCGGCCCACCTGGACGGCAAGGCGCCCAATGCGCTGGCCAGCATCAAGGACCTGCTCAACGAGGCACGCGGCAACGCGCTGTCGACGCAGCTCGCGCAGGAGCGCGACCAGTTCGTGCGCAACCTGCACCACCCCAACGCCGGGATCGGCATCGAAGCCTTCCTCGCCAAGCAGAAACCCCGCTACGCCTGACGCTCCACGCGTCGCTCCCGGGACATCTTTGCCCCTTTCAGTCTCCGACAGGACAGACCTATGGACGAGCCCATTCTTACCATCGACGAACGCGAGGCGATCAACAACGGTCGCTGGTTCTCTTCTCTTTCTCCCTCACTGCGACACGACATCCTCCGATGCGCCTACGTCAAACGTCACAAGGACGGCGATCTGCTCTGCGCCCGCGGCGACCCGCCCGAGCAATGGATCGCCTGCGCCCGGGGCGCGGTCCGCGTGAGCTCGACGACGGTGTCGGGCAAGCAGGTGACGCTGACCTACGTCGAGCCGGGCATCTGGTTCGGCGACGTGGCGATGTTCGACGGGGACCGGCGCACGCACGATGCCTATGCGCATGGCGACACGACCACGCTCAACGTGGCGCGCGCCGACTTCCAGAAGATTCTGGCCAACCACGTCGAGCTCTACGAAGCGCTGATGCGCCTGCAGGCGCGGCGCATCCGCCAGCTCTTCGGCCTGGTCGAGGACCTCAACACCCTGCCCTTGCGCGCACGCCTGGCCAAGCAGCTCACGCACCTGGTGCGCAGCTACGGCGCCCCGGCGCTGGACGACGGCAGCCACATGCGCATCGGCCTGCACCTGGCGCAGGAAGAACTGGCCCAGCTGCTGGGCGCCTCGCGCCAGCGCGTCAACCAGGAGCTCAAGGCCATGGAGCGCGAGCACATCATCCGCATCGAACAGGGCGGCCTGGTGGTGCTCGACCGGGCCGGGCTCATGCGCCTGTCCGAAGCCGATCTTTGACGACGAACCCCCTCCCCACCCCATGACCCAGCAGGACTTCAGCAACTTCATCGGCACCCGCGCGGTTTCGCAGCAGCACGCCTTCGACGTCGACACGCTCGCCGCCTGGCTCGAGGCGAACCTCGACGGCTTCAAGGGTCCGCTGACGGTGGAGATGTTCAAGGGCGGCCAGTCCAACCCGACCTACAAGCTGGTCACGCCCACGCAGAGCTACGTGATGCGCGCCAAGCCGGGCCCGGTCGCCAAGCTGCTGCCCTCGGCCCATGCGATCGAGCGCGAATTCAAGGTGATGAGCGGGCTCGCCGGCACCGACGTGCCGGTGCCGCAGATGCACTGCCTGTGCGAGGACGAATCGGTCATCGGCCGCGCCTTCTACGTGATGGAGTTCAAGCAGGGCCGCGTGCTCTGGGACCAGGCCCTGCCCGGCATGGACACCGCCGAGCGCGGCGCGATCTACGACGAGCTCAACCGCGTGATCGCCGCCCTGCACAAGGTGAAGTTCGCCGAGCGCGGCCTGGCCGACTACGGCAAGCCCGGCAACTACTTCGAGCGCCAGATCGGCCGCTGGAGCAAGCAGTACGTCGCCTCGATCACCGAACCCATCCCCGAGATGGACCGGCTGATGGAATGGCTGCCCGCCCACATGCCCGCGAGCGCGCGCGACGCATCGATGACCTCGATCGTGCACGGCGACTACCGGCTCGACAACGTGATGTTCCACCCGACCGAGCCGCGCGCCATCGCCGTGCTCGACTGGGAGCTGTCGACGCTGGGCCATCCGCTGGCCGACTTCAGCTACCACTGCATGTCCTGGCACATCGCGCCCGGCGCCTTCCGCGGCATCGGCGGGCTCGACGTGGAAAGCCTGGGTATCCCCACGCAGAGCGCCTACATCCGCCGCTACTGCGAGCGCACCGGCCTGACCACGCCCGAGGCGCTGGCGCCCGACTGGAACTTCTACCTCGCCTACAACCTGTTCCGCATGGCGGCCATCCTGCAGGGCATCGCCAAGCGGGTCGAGGCCGGCACCGCCTCGAGCGAACAGGCCGTGGCATCGGGGCGCGGCGCGCGCCCGATGGCCGAGATGGCCTGGGCCTTCGCCAGCAAGGCCTGAGCGCCCGCATTCACCCGTTCACCCCAGGAGACGACCAATGGACTTCGAGTATTCCGCCAAGACCCAGGACTTGCAGAAGCGCGTGAGCGCTTTCATGGACGAGCACATCTATCCGGCCGAGGCCGCCTACACGGCCGAGCTGGCCGCCAACACGGCCGCGGGCAAGCGCTGGAGCGCGCTCAAGACCGTGGAGCAGGTCAAGGAGAAGGCCAAGGCCCAGGGCCTGTGGAACCTGTTCCTGCCGGTCGACAGCGCGGCCGCCTCGGGCTACGAAGGCGCCGGCCTGACCAACCAGGAATACGCGCCGCTGGCCGAGATCATGGGCCGGGTGCCATGGGCCTCGGAAGCCTTCAACTGCTCGGCCCCCGACACCGGCAACATGGAGACCATCGCACGCTACGGCTCCGAGGCCATCAAGGCGCGCTGGCTCAAGCCGCTGCTGGAAGGCCAGATCCGCTCGGCCTTCGCCATGACCGAGCCCGACGTGGCCTCGAGCGATGCCACCAACATCGCCACGCGCATCGAGCGCCAGGGCAACGAGTACGTGATCAACGGCCGCAAGTGGTGGATCTCCGGCGCCGCCGATCCGCGCTGCGCGGTCTACATCACCATGGGCAAGACCGACCCCGAAGCGGCCCGGCATTCGCAGCAGAGCATGGTGATCGTGCCGGCCGACGCTCCCGGCATCAAGGTGATCCGCCCGCTCAACGTGATGGGCTACGACGATGCGCCGCACGGCCACGTCGAGATGACCTTCGAGAACGTGCGCGTGCCGGTCGACAACATCCTGCTGGGCGAAGGCCGCGGCTTCGAGATCGCCCAGGGCCGCCTCGGCCCGGGACGCATCCACCACTGCATGCGCCTGATCGGCCTGGCCGAGCGCGCGCTCGAGCTGATGTGCCGCCGCGCCTCGTCGCGCGTGGCCTTCGGCAAGACCGTCGCCTCGCAGACCGTCACGCAGGAACGCATCGCCGAAGCGCGCTGCAAGATCGACATGGCGCGCCTGCTCACGCTCAAGGCCGCCTGGCTGATGGACGTGGCCGGCAACAAGGTCGCGAAGAACGAGATCGCGATGATCAAGGTGGTGGCGCCGTCGATGGCCTGCCAGGTGATCGACTGGGCCATGCAGGTCCATGGCGGCGGCGGCATGTCCGACGACTTCCCGCTGGCCAACGCCTACGCGCACGCCCGCACGCTGCGCTTCGCCGATGGCCCGGACGAAGTGCACCGCAATGCGATCGCCAAGTGGGAGCTGGGCCGCTACGCTGCGGACAAGCGCGAGATCGAGCCGCCCGTCACGCGCTTCTGATCCACCCGACGCCACGAAGCCGCCCGCGCCTTGCTGCGCCGGCGGCTTTTTTGCGCCAGCGCTAGATGTCGAGTTTCAGTAGGTTGTTCATAGCCGGTATGCGGCTCATGGGAGGCTGATGGCTCAGTGCGGAGTGTGGCCGATGCCAGTTGTAGTGGTGGATGAAGGACTCCAGCGCAGCTTCACGCTGTGCTGAGCTTTCATAGGGCCTGGCATAGGCCCACTCACGCAGGCTGGTCTGCACGAAGCG
>Ga0182008_10000665_pt1 | contig 24929 bp, 21 predicted proteins | sample Sormic07211129_1_FD_120482 | JGI IMG/M metagenome (GOLD analysis project Ga0182008, IMG submission 120482) | Rhizosphere microbial communities from Sorghum bicolor, Mead, Nebraska, USA - 072115-129_1 metaG | ecosystem: Host-associated > Plants > Roots > Rhizosphere | place: USA: Nebraska...
CCTTCGACACCTTCGACACCGCGGCAGAACGCGCCGCCGGAGTCGTCGGCGCCGCAGGCTTGCTCGGCTGGAACAGCCACGTGTCGAACAGCGCCCCCAGCGACTTCCCCGACACCTTCTCCGCGTAGGCCTCGAAGTCGGCGACAGAGGCGTTGCCGTACGCGTGCTCCTGAGGCCACCCCTTCAGAATGGCGAAGAACGCGTCGTCCCCCACGGCGTTGCGCAGGGCCTGCACGGCCAGCGCCCCCCGGTCGTACACGGCGATGTCGAACTGGTCGTCCGGCCCCGGGTCGCCCGGCTTCACCGTCCAGAACGCGTCGTCCGCCGGATGCGAGGCGTACACGTAGTCGGCCAGTTCCTGAGTCGTCCCCTCACCCTCGTGCTCCGACCACAGCCACTGGGCGTACCGGGCGAAGCCCTCGTTGATCCAGATGTCCTTCCACCCCTTGAGCGAGACGCTGTCGCCGTACCACTGGTGCGCCAACTCATGCACCACCACAGAGGTGTTGGACCCGTTCGCGAACTGCTTGGGGCTGTAGTACACCCGGGTCTGCGTCTCCAGCGCGTACCCCGTCGTCGTGTTCGGCACATACCCGCCCGCCGAACTGAACGGATACGGCCCGAAGTACCCGCTCAGCCAGTCGACGAGCTCCCCGGTCCGTTCCACACTCGCCCGCGCGGCCCCGTCGTTGTCGCCGAGGTCCTTGCTGTAGGCGTTGACGACCGGCACACCGCCCTCGGAGGTGCTGGTCGTGATGTCGAACCTGCCGACGGCCAACGTGGCCAGATACGTTGCCTGCGGCTTGTTCTCCCGCCAGTTGTAGCGGGTCCAGCCCAGCTTCGAAGTGGTCGACTGCAGCACCCCGTTGGAGATGACCTGCGTACCGTCCGGCACCGCCACCGACACGTCGTACGTCGCCTTGTCGAGCGGATGGTCGTTGCTCGGGAACCACCACCAGGCCGCCTCGGGCTCGTCGGCGGCGACCGCCCCGTCCGGCGTCCGGTGCCAGGTGTTGAAGCCGTAGGCGCTCTTGGTCGACGGCACCCCGCTGTAGCGGACGACCACGGTGATCGGCGTCCCCTTGGCCAGCGGTGTCTTCGGCGTGACGACCAGCTCGTGCCGGCCCGAGCTCGCGAACGCCGCCGTCGCCCCGTTGACCCGGACCTCGCTCACGTCCAGCAGGAAGTCCAGGTCGAAGCTCGACAGGTCCTGTGTGGTCCGCGCGAGGATCGTCGCCGTACCCGCCAGCTCGTCGGTGGCAGGCTGGTACTGCAGACGCAGGTCGTAGTGCGAGACGTCGTAGCCGCCGTTGCCGTAGTACGGGTAGTAGGGGTCGCCGATGCCCGGAGCGCCGGGGGAGTAGTCCGCGGCCGACGCCGGGATCGCCAGCATCAGGGAGGCCGCGGCGAGTGCGCCCGGCGCGAGGATTCTGCGGTGCGGCACGAAAGCTCCAAGTGGTAGGGGCACGAGGTCCGTTCGTCTGTGCGGAGCCTATTCAGTCCCTCTGGCCACGGGCGTGTCCATGGCACCAGGTGTCACACGATCGCCATTCGGCCGTCACGCGTCGCCTCGCCCCATGGTCGCTATTCGGCCACCACCGCCCCACGGGTCGTCCAATCCCCTCTTCTGTAACGGGAGTTGACCGATGTAGCGTCCGGCGCATGCCGATACGCACGCGCTTCACGACCTGGAGACCGCTCGCGACGGCGGTGGTCGCGGTCCTCATGGCAGCCTTCATGAGCCCGGTCGCCGCCCACGCCGCCCCGCAGAAGACGCGGGAGAGCACACCCGTCTACTCCTACGCCGACGCCATCCGCGAGGCCGTATGGGTGGACACCGGACTCGACGGGGACGGCGACGGGAAGACCGACCGTGTCGCCGCCGACATCGTCCGGCCCCGGGAACCCGCCCGGCAGGGCCGCAAGATACCCGTGATCATGGACGCCAGCCCCTACTACTCCTGCTGCGGCCGCGGCAACGAGAGCCAGCGCAAGACGTACGACGCGGCCGGCCACGTCGTCCAGATGCCGCTCTTCTACGACAACTACTTCGTCCCGCGCGGCTACGCCTTCGTCGGCGTCGACCTCGCCGGCACCAACCGCTCCGACGGCTGTGTGGACGTCGGCGGCCGCTCCGACATCCAGTCCGCGAAGGCCGTCGTCGACTGGCTGAACGGCCGTGCCAAGGCGTACACCACCCGCACCGGAAGCACCCGGGCCAAGGCGACCTGGACCAACGGCAGGACCGGCATGATCGGCAAGAGCTGGGACGGCACCATCGCCAACGGCGTGGCCGCCACCGGCGTCAAGGGCCTGAGGACCGTCGTCCCGATCAGCGCCATCTCCTCCTGGTACGACTACTACTTCGCCAAGGGCGCCCCGCTCTACGACTCCGGCCCCGACTGGCTCTCCGACTACGTCGAGAGCACCGACGCCCGGGCCAAGTGCGCCGCCGTCCAGCAGAAGATCGTCGACGGGGCGCCGCGCACCGGCGACCGGACGCCCTTCTGGACCGAGCGCGACTACGTCAAGGACGCGAGCAAGGTACGCGCCAGCGTCTTCCTCGTCCACGGCATGCAGGACCTCAACGTCCGCACCAAGCACTTCGGCCAGTGGTGGAACGCCCTTGCCAAGAACGGCGTCGAGCGCAAGATCTGGCTCTCCCAGACCGGCCACGTCGACCCCTTCGACTACCGGCGCGGCGCCTGGGTCGACACCCTGCACCGCTGGTTCGACCATGAACTCCTCGGCTACGACAACGGGATCGACCGTCAGCCCATGGCCGACATCGAACGTCACCCCGACCAGTGGGTCACCTCCACGGTCTGGCCGCCCCGCGGCACGGCCACCACGACCCTGCGCCCGGCCGCCGGCGCCGCGGCCGGAGTCGGCGCGCTCGGCCTGACCAGGCACAAGGGCGCCGAGACCTTCACCGACGACCCGCAGCTGAGCGAGACCGACTGGGCCGCCAAGACCGACACGCCGACCCCCGAGAAGGCGGGCTTCGTCACCGAGCCCCTCACCCAGGACCTGCGCCTCGCGGGCTCGTCCAAGGTCACGATCACCGCGACCCCGACCACCCCGGCGGCGCACCTCTCCGCCGTCCTGGTCGACCTCGGCCCCGACACCATCCGCGACTACGCCGACGGCGCGGAGGGCATCACCACCCTCACCGACCGCAGCTGCTGGGGCGAGAGCACCTCGGGCGACAGCGCCTGCTTCAAGAACACCCGGGCCAAGACGGCCGCCGTCGACTACACGGTGTTCAGCCGCGGTTGGGCCGACCTCGGCAACTACGCCTCCGACCGCGAGGGAGTCCCGCTCACCCCGGGCAAGGCCTACACCATCACCCTGGACCTCGCGGCCACCGACCACGTCGTCCCGGCCGGCCACCGCCTCGCCCTGATCGTCGCGGGCACCGACAGGGACCTCATCGACCCGCCGGCCGACAGGCCGACGCTCACCCTGGACCTGTCCCGCACCTCGGCGAGCGTCCCGCTGGTCGGCGGCGCGGCGGCGTTCGCGAAGGCCACCTCGGGCACGGCGTCCGCCGCTCCCACCGCCAGGGCCCCGCAGGGCGTGAGCGACCTCAAGGGCACGCATCGCGTCCCCTGATCGAGGCAACGACCACCGGCGCCGGAAACCGGCGCCGGAAACCGGACGCCGACGTGACAGGCGGCCGGGCCCAGCCGGCCCGGCCGCCTTCCGCGCCCCACGGCCACGGCGCCACCGGGTCCAAACCGGTCTCGCCCCGTACACCTTCGACCACGCGTACGCCGGTCGGGCCGCTGCCACCGTCCCCGATGACGCTGACATCGGTGCGCGAACCGCTCCGCGCGAGCGGCCCGTAGCGGAATGCCCCATGCCGTGCTCAGAAGGCCTTCCGGCCGGGAATACTCACAGCATGTCTGCCGCGTACGCGACCTTCGGCCTGGCACCGGCGATGCGTGCCGGTGGCGTCCTCGCCAACGGTGACTTCCAGGTACACCGGGACTTCGTGGACTTCATCGTCGACGGACGCCCACTGCTGTACCAGCTCTCCGACCTCGACGCCGTCTCCCCACTGGCCTCCGACATCCCACCCGCGATCTTCACCGAACAGGTCCGCGGTCTGCTCCTGGACGCGGAGCCCCCGCTTCCCGAGGGCCGCTACGTCATCTACGGCTGCCCCGAGTGCGCCGACCTGGCGTGCGGCGCCGTGACCGCGGTCATCGAGCGGGACGGTGACGACTACATCTGGCGGGACTTCGCCTGGCAGACCGACGACCACGCCGACCTGGAGCTCAACGGCTACCACGGCATAGGGCCGTTCCGCTTCCACGGCACCGAGTACCGCGACGCGCTCGCCGCCCTCCTCGACGGCGGGTCGCCCGGCCCGCGCCGCCGCGTCCTGCTCATCGGCGCCCGTGTCGCCCTGCTCGCCAAGCTCGCCGCCGCCCTGCGCACCATCGGCATCGGCGCCGACATCGCCCACGACGCCGACGACGTCCACGCCGACGAACTGCGCGGCTACGGCGCCGTAGCCTTCGGCCGCGCGGTCACCCAGGAGGAGCGCGCCGCCGTACGCCGCGCCTTCGAGCAGGCCGGCGTCGAGGTGGCGTACGTGGACGGGCTCGCGCCGATAGTCCCCCTCCTGGTCGCCCAGATCGAACACGCCCTGGACCGCAGCCCCGAGGAACGGCGCCGGCTGACCCGCCTGGTGGCCGCCGACGGCGAGGCGGGCGTCGAGATCACCTCCCCGTGCCGGGTGCGCCTCACCGCGTACCGCCTCGACCGCCTCTACCGCGCCCACGCCCACGAGGTCTTCGACGGTGTCCTGGAACCGGGCCGCCACCGCATCCCCCTGGACGCCAAGGCGATCAAGGGCGAGTCCTTCGTGGTGGCACGGACGTCGGGAAGCGTGCTCGTGGAGGCGATGGCACGCTGACGTTCCGAAGCGGAAACCGGCGACCGGGGGCACCGCGCCGGTCGTCCGGTGTCCCGCGGGTTCGCCGTGGCCGCTGGGCCTGACGTGGCGGAGCCCCTGTCGACACCGTCCCGGCGGTCCTTGGGGCGTCGGGACGGTCGTCCGGTGTCGGCGCGCCCGTCGTGGCCGGTGGCGCTAGCGTGGCGGAGCCCCTGTCGATACCGTCTCCCCGCACCCCTTGGGGTGTCCGCCGGTCGTCCGGCGTCCGCGCACCCGTCGTGGCCGGTCGCGTCGACGCGGCGCAGCCTCACGTCGATACATCCCCCGCGCCCCTCAGGGCGTCGGCCCGCGCCGCGGCCCGAGCGCCGCGCCCACTAGGATCGCCCCCTGTGAGCGCAACCCTCGTCGCCAAGAACCTCGCCGCCGGGCACGGCGACCGCTCCCTCTTCTCCGGGCTCGACCTCGTCGTCGCGCCCGGTGACGTGATCGGGCTGGTCGGTGCCAACGGCGCGGGCAAGTCCACCCTGCTGAGGATGCTCGCGGGGCTCCTCGCGCCGGAACAGGGCGAGCTGCGGCTCTCCCCGCCCACGGCCACCGTCGGCCACCTTCCGCAGGAGCCGGAGCGCCGCCCCGGTGAGACCGTCCGCGCGTTCCTGGCCCGTCGCACCGGCGTCGCCGAGGCCCAGCGGGTGATGGACGAGGCGACCCAGGGCCTGGTCGACGGCGCTCCCGGCGCCGACGATGCCTATGCGACGAGCCTGGAGCGCTGGCTCGGCCTGGGCGGTGCCGACCTGGAGGAGCGGGCCGAGGAGGTCGCCGACTCCCTGGGCCTCGCCGTCGACCTGGACCAGGCGATGACCTCCCTCTCCGGCGGCCAGGCGGCCCGTGCCGGCCTCGCCTCCCTCCTCCTGTCCCGCTACGACGTCTTCCTCCTCGACGAGCCCACCAACGACCTCGACCTGGACGGCCTGGCACGCCTCGAACGGTTCGTGAAGAGCCTCCGCGCCGGCACCGTCGTGGTCAGCCACGACCGCGAGTTCCTCACCCGCACGGTCACCAAGGTCCTCGAACTCGACCTCGCCCAGCGGCAGATCAACCTCTACGGCGGCGGCTACGAGGCCTACCTGGAGGAGCGCGAGGTCGCCCGCCGGCACGCCAGGGACGACTACGACGAGTACGCCGACAAGAGGGCCGCGCTCCAGGACCGCGCCCAGATGCAGCGCTCGTGGATGGACAAGGGCGTCAAGAACGCGCGCCGCAAGGCGAACAACGACAACGACAAGATCGGCCGCAAGTTCCGCAGCGAGGCCAGCGAGAAGCAGGCCGCGAAGGCCCGCCAGACCCAGCGCATGATCGAGCGCCTGGACGTGGTCGAGGAGCCCCGCAAGGAGTGGGAACTGCGCATGGAGATCGCGTCGGCCCCCCGGTCGGGCGCGGTGGTGGCCACCCTGCGCGACGCGGAGGTCCGCCGCGGCGACTTCACCTTCGGCCCGGTCTCCCTCCAGATCGACTGGGCGGACCGCGTGGCGGTGACCGGCGCCAACGGCGCGGGCAAGTCGACGCTGCTCGGCGCCCTGCTGGGCCGGGTTCCGCTGGACTCGGGCCACGCGACCCTGGGTTCCGGTGTCCTGGTCGGCGAGGTCGACCAGGCCCGCAAGCTGTTCCATGGCACGGAGTCCCTGCTGGACGCCTTCTCCGCCGCCGTCCCCGACACCGAGCCCGTCGAAGTCCGCACCCTCCTGGCCAAGTTCGGCCTCAAGTCGGACCACGTCCTGCGCCCGGCCACCAGCCTCTCCCCGGGCGAACGCACGAGAGCCGCACTGGCCCTCCTCCAGGGCCGGGGCGTCAATCTCCTGGTCCTCGACGAGCCGACCAACCACCTCGACCTGCCGGCCATCGAGCAACTGGAGTCCGCTCTCGACGCCTACGAGGGCACCCTCCTGCTCGTCACCCACGACCGCCGCATGCTCGACGCGGTCCATGTCACCCGCCGGCTGGAAGTGTCGGCGGGCAAGGTCACCGAACGCTAGAGGTTCTCCACCGAGGTTCTCCACCGAGGTTCTCCACCGAGGATCTCAACGCGGCAGGGAGGAGGGGTCATGGGCACGGCGAAACGGCCGACCCTGAAGATCAAGCACGAACAGGACGTGGTCGCGCGTATGCGCGGCACCCAGGACCACATCGCGGACGCGATCACGGCCTTCGCCGGAACGATGACGTTCGTCTACCTGCACGCCCTCTGGTTCGCGGTGTGGATCGTCTGCAACGAGGGCGCGTTCGGCAGGGGCGCGGTCTGGGACCCGTACCCCTTCGGCCTGCTCACCATGATCGTCAGCCTGGAGGCGATCTTCCTCTCCACCTTCGTCATGGTGAGCCAGAACCGTCAGGCGGCCCGGGAGAACATCCGGGCCGACCTCGACTTCGAAACCAACGTCCGCTCGGAGGTCTGGGCAGTCCACATGGGCCGAGCACTCGGGGTGGACCCGGTGGAGGTGGAACACCGGGTCCAGGAACTCCTGGCGGAGAACCGGGCCCGAATGAACGACGGCCGTTGAACCCCGCGGCTCCCCTCGGCCTCAGCGCTTCTTCGGATCCAGCAGCCCCGCCTTGCGCAGGGCATCGGCCATCGCGCTGTTCGCGGGGGCCGGCGCCCCCTGACGAGCCCCGCCACCGCCACCGCCGCCGGCGCCGCGCCCGCGCTGCTGAGGCGCCCGCCCACCCCGCTGCCGACGCTCGCCGCCGCCCCCCTGCTGCCCTTGCTGCCCCTGCGGAGCCGACTCGTCGTCGAGGCGCAGCGTCAGCGAGATCCGCTTCCTCGGGATGTCGACGTCGAGCACCTTCACCTTGACGATGTCCCCGGGCTTGACCACGTCACGCGGGTCCTTCACGAAGGTCTTCGACAGCGCGGACACATGCGCCAGCCCGTCCTGGTGCACACCGACGTCGATGAACGCCCCGAAGGCCGCCACATTGGTGACGACACCCTCCAGAACCATCCCCGGCGCCAGGTCGGAGATCTTCTCGACGCCCTCCTTGAAGGTGGCCGTCTTGAAGGCGGGCCGGGGGTCGCGCCCCGGCTTCTCCAGCTCCTTGAGGATGTCGGAGACGGTCGGCAGACCGAACGTCTCGTCCACGAAGTCGTTCGGCCGCAGCGAGCGCAGCACACCCGTGTTGCCGATCAGCGAGGCGACCTCCTGTCCGGACGTCTTCACCATGCGCCGCACCACGGGGTACGCCTCGGGGTGCACGCTGGACGCGTCCAGCGGGTCGTCGCCGCCGCGGATGCGGAGGAAGCCCGCGCACTGCTCGTAGGCCTTGGGGCCGAGCCGCGCCACGTTCTTCAGCTGGGTGCGGGACTTGAACGGCCCGTTGGCGTCGCGGTGCGCCACGATGTTCTCGGCCAGCCCGGAGGTGATGCCGGAGACCCGGGCGAGCAGCGGGGCCGACGCCGTGTTGACGTCCACACCCACGCCGTTCACACAGTCCTCCACCACCGCGTCCAGCGAGCGCGACAGCTTCACCTCGGACAGGTCGTGCTGGTACTGGCCGACACCGATCGACTTGGGGTCGATCTTCACCAGCTCCGCGAGGGGGTCCTGCAGCCGGCGGGCGATCGACACGGCGCCGCGCAGCGACACGTCCATGTCGGGCAGCTCCTGCGAGGCGAAGGCGGACGCCGAGTACACGGAGGCGCCGGCCTCCGACACCATCACCTTGGTGAGCTTCAACTCCGAGTGCTTGGTGATGAGTTCACCGGCGAGCTTGTCGGTCTCGCGGGATGCCGTGCCGTTGCCGATCGCGATCAGCTCGACCGCGTGCTCCTTGGCGAGACGCGCGAGCTTGGCGATCGCCTCGTCCCACTTGTTGGCGGGGACGTGCGGGTAGATGACATCGGTGGCGACCACCTTGCCGGTCGCGTCGACCACGGCGACCTTCACACCCGTGCGGAAGCCGGGGTCCAGGCCGAGCGTCGCCCGCGTGCCGGCCGGGGCGGCGAGCAGCAGGTCGCGGAGGTTGGCGGCGAAGACCTGGACGGCCTGGTCCTCGGCGGCCGTACGCAGCCTCAGGCGCAGGTCGATACCGAGGTGCACCAGGATGCGGGTGCGCCAGGCCCAACGGACCGTGTCGATCAGCCACTTGTCGGCCGCCCGGCCGCGGTCGGCGATCCCGAACCTGGAGGCGACGATCGCCTCGTACGACGAGGGCCCGTCCGTCGGCTCCTCGGGCTCCAGGACGAGGTCGAGGACCTCCTCCTTCTCGCCGCGGAGCATCGCGAGGACACGGTGCGAGGGCAGCTCGGTGAAGGGTTCGGCGAAGTCGAAGTAGTCGGCGAACTTGGCGCCCGCCTCCTCCTTGCCCTCGCGCACCTTGGCGGCGAGCCGCCCCCGCACCCACATGCGCTCGCGCACCTCGCCGATGAGGTCGGCGTCCTCCGAGAACCGCTCGGTCAGGATCGCCCGCGCGCCGTCGAGCGCGGCCTGCGGATCGGCGACCCCCTTGTCGGCGTCCACGAAGGCGGCGGCCGCGGCGAGCGGCTCGACCGTCGGGTCGCTCAGCAGGCCCTCGGCGAGCGGCTCCAGACCGGCCTCGCGCGCGATCTGCGCCTTCGTGCGCCGCTTGGGCTTGTACGGCAGGTAGATGTCCTCGAGCCGTGCCTTGGTCTCGGCGGCGCGGATCTGCGCCTCCAGCTGCTCGGTGAGCTTGCCCTGCTCGCGCACCGAGTCGAGGATCGCGGCACGGCGCTCCTCCAGCTCCCGCAGATAGCGCAGCCGCTCCTCGAGCGTGCGCAGCTGCGCGTCGTCGAGCATCTCGGTCGCTTCCTTGCGGTAGCGGGCGATGAAGGGCACCGTCGAACCGCCGTCGAGCAGTTCCACGGCGGCCTTGACCTGCCGCTCCCGTACGCCGAGCTCCTCGGCGATCCTGCCTTCGATGGACCCTGCTGCCGCAGACCCGGGTGTCGTCACGATCCCGTACCGCCTTCTCACTGAGGTTGCGCGGCAATTGTGGCAGGTGGCACCGACAACCGGGGATCAGGGCCGCGCCCGGCGGGCCGCGAGGCCGGAATCAGGCCCCGCGGCCGCGGGCGGTGGACGAGGCGCCACCGAAGAGCCGGGCCAGCGCCCGGAACGGCAGGGTGACGACGGTGGCGATGGCGCCGCCGATCTGGCGCAGTACGTCGGCTATCGCACGGAACACGAACTTCCCCTTTCCTCTCCCGGCCACGGTGACCGGGTCAGGACCGGGTACCCCGCTTTTCCCGGCCTCTGCCCGGCCGGATCAGCGCTTGCCGATCAGATCCGCCGGGAAGGCCCCCGCGGCCAGCGCCGCCCCCGCGAAACCGGCCGCCAGCTCCGTCAACCGCGCGACACCCGCCGCGCCCAGATGCTCGTAGGGCGCCCGGTCCAGCCGGTCCGTCTCCGCCTCGATCCGCGCCCGCAGAGCGGCCCCCTGCTCCGTCAGCTCGCCGTCCGCGTCCAGCAGCCCGCGCTCCCGCAGCCGCCCGGCCGCCGCGTCCCACTCCTCCTCGCTCCAACCGCGGCTGGCGGACACCCACTTCGGCGTCATCCCCTTCCCGGTCGCGGTGTGGGTCACGACGGCCTCCAGGCCGTCCAGCTCCGCCGCCATCAGGACGGCGAGATGCCCGTCGCCCCGGTGCTCGCGCAGCAGCGTCGCGGCGTGGAAGCAGGCCAGATGCGGCTCCTCGGGCACCGGGAGGTCGGCGTACGCCGAGTACAGGGGCCGCGCGGAACGGGCGCACGCCTCGGTGGCCCGCAGGGCGAGCCGCGCGGCCTCCGCCATCTCCGGCGATGCCAGGGTCTGCTCGCCCAGCAGCCGCCGCAGCGTCGCGTCGGCCGCACGCGCGCGTGCGGCCAGTACGTCCTCGGGGGAGGCGATCGACCACACCGAGGGCACGTGCCGCGCCACGAGTTCGTACTTGTAGTTGTAGAAGGTCGCGGCGACCATGCCCGCCCCGACCGGCCCCATCGCCGCCGCCCGCACGGCGAAGTTGACCGCCCTGGGGTGTTTGACGCCGAGGGCGCCGAGCTCCCTGGCGAGGTCGGGCGAGAAGTAGAGCGTCGCGTGCAGGGAGTTGAGCGCGTTGTGGCAGCGTCGGCCGGCGCGGGGCTCGATGGCGGCAGTAGTCATGACAAGGACGTTACCGACTGGTCGGTACGGACTCCAGAGGGGGGCTCACCCGGACACGGTCCAGGTGAAGCGCGGCTGACGGCGCTCCAGGAACGCGGTGACGCCCTCCGTGGCGTCGGAGCCGGCGCGCGCCTGGGCCGTCCAGTACGTGTCGCGGTCCGTCCGCCCGTCGGCGAACTCCTTCGCCGCGGCCTGGGTGAGCTGGGAGCGGGACACCAGGATCCTGCTGAACTCGGCGACCCGCTTGGTGAGTTCGTCCCCGGGCAGCACCTCGTCCACGAGTCCGGTGCGCAGCGCGCGCTCCGCGTCGATCAGCTCGCCGGAGAACAGGAGGTACTTGGCGGTGGCCGGACCCACCAGGGACACCAGCCGGCGGGTGGAGGACGCGGGGTAGACGATTCCCAGTTTGGCCGGCGTCACCCCGAACAGCGAACCCTCCTCGGCGAACCGCAGATCGCAGGCCGCCGCCAGCTGCGAACCGCCGCCCACGCAGTGCCCCCGGATCGCGGCCAGCGTCGGCTTCGGGAAGGCGGCCAGCGCCTCCTCGGCGCGCACCGCGAGCCCCTGCGCCTTCTCGGGGCTGCCCCGCAGCGTCGAGATGTCGGCCCCGGCACAGAACGTGCCGCCCTCCCCGGTCAGCACCAGCGCCCGTACCTCGGGGGCGGCCGCGAGGTCGTCGAGCAGCGGCGGCAGGGCCGCCCACATCGCGGCCGTCATGGCGTTGCGCTTGGCCGGGTGGTGGATGACGACGGTGGCGACCGAGTCGGTGATCGTGTGCAGCAGCTGGGGCTCCATGGGTCGGATGCTAGCCGCCCGCACGTCCGTACGATCAGGAAGGGGTCTGGCGAAGTCCTCATGGCCGTCACCGAACCCGTACAAGACGAATAGTTCGTGTAGTCGGCTCAAGTGGGACAAGAGCAGTCCCCCGACTGACCAGGTCATACGTCAACGGTCATAAACGCTCGATACAGGCTGACTTCTGTTCAGTTCTCCGGCGGAGCGCGGGACGTTCCCACACTCGACGTGTGGTGACAATCGAGCGCAAGGGTGGCGACCGGACGATGGAGAACCACGGGCGCGGGTCAGGCTCGCGCCCAGACGGCGCCGCGGAGGAGCCCCTCGAAGAACCGAGGCCGCCGGACCCGATGCCGTACGAAGGCGTCTGGCGGTTCACCGCTCCCGCCGTGGACGCCTCGGTCCCGCAGGCGCGACACGCCGTACGGGACCTGCTGTACCGCCAGGGTGTGCCCGTCTCGGACGACCTGGTCGACGGACTGCTGCTGATCGTCTCGGAGCTGGCCACGAACGCCGTGAAACACGCGGCGCTGCTGTCGCCGATGCTCGCCGTCGAGGTCGCCGTCGGAGCCGAGTGGGTGCGGGTGTCCGTCGAGGACAACCACCCCTACCGTCCGACCGCCCTGGAGGCCGACCACGGCGGCGAGGGCGGCCGGGGGCTGCTGCTCGTCACCGAGGTCACCCGGGAGGCGGGCGGGGTGTGCGACGTCGAGCACACCGCGAGCGGCGGCAAGGTGATCTGGGCCGCCCTGCCGCTCAAGCCCGTGCGGGTGCTGTGAGCCTCACCAGCCGGCGGACGGGCCGGTCAGCTCCCTGACCGCGGGGCGCGCCGCGTCCAGCACGGTCATGAACCAGGACGAGAAGGTGTCCTTCCCGTGCCGCTCGGCCAGCTCGGCGGGGGTGACGTAGGCCGTCGCGCCCACCTCCTCCGGGTCCGGCCGCAGCGGGGCCTGCACCAGCCCGACGAACAGGTGGTTGTACTCCTGCTCGACCAGGCCCGAGTCGGGGTCGGGGTGGTTGTAGCGCACGGTGCCCGCCTCGGCGAGCAGGGACGGCGAGACGCCCAGCTCCTCGTACGTCCGCCGGGCCGCCGCCGCGAAGGGCGCCTCGCCGGGGTAGGGGTGGCCGCAGCAGGTGTTGGACCACACCCCGGGGGAGTGGTACTTGCCCAGCGCCCGCTGCTGCAGCAGCAGCCGGCCGTGCTCGTCGAAGAGGAAGACGGAGAAGGCGCGGTGCAGCCGGCCCGGTGGCTGGTGGGCGGCGAGCTTCTCCGAGGTGCCGATCGTGACGCCGTCCTCGTCGACCAGTTCCAGCAAAATCGCGTCTGCGGCGCCGTTCGACGGAGTGTGCGTCGCGGTGGCAGGTGTGATCGGCATGCCCATCCTTCGCATCGGTCTTCGCGCCCCCAAGTCTGCCGTACGAAACCGGCACTCCCGGCACCTCACGGCACGTCCGCATGTCCTGACAGGGGCCCAGTGATTGATCGTGCCCGGTGCGGTCGGCGGTGAACCGTCCGGGTCGGGCTGTGAGGATTAACGACGCGGGCGCGCGGCGGATGGCTGCATTCCGGCCATAAGGCGCCACACCCGCCCCAACGACCCTTCCCGCATCGTCTCCGGCGCCCGTGAGGCCGCCCCGTCAGCGGTCGTGGTGCAGCAGCCAGCCCCGCCAGGCCGACTCCACCATCTCCCGCACCCCGCGCCGGGCCCTCCAGCCGAACTCCTCGGCGGCCCTCGCGGCGGAGGCCACCGACACGGGCGCGTCGCCGGGGCGACGGCCCTCGACGAGCGGCGTACGGCGGTCCCCGGTCACCTCGCCGATGACCGTGATCAGTTCCCTTACGGAGACGCCCTCGCCGCGCCCGATGTTGACCGTCAGATCGCCGCTCGCGCCCGCCTCCAGTCCGCGCGCCGCCGCCAGATGCGCCTCGGCGAGGTCGGCGACATGGATGTAGTCGCGGATGCACGTGCCGTCCGGCGTCGGATAGTCGTCGCCGAAGATCCGCGGGGCCTCGTCGCGGGTGAGCCGGTCGAAGACCATCGGGACGATGTTGAAGACGCCGGTGTCCGCCAGTTCCGGCGCCGCCGCGCCCGCCACGTTGAAGTAGCGCAGGCAGACCGTCGAGATGCCGTGCGCCCGGCCCGCCGCCCGCACCAGCCACTCACCGACGAGCTTGGTCTCGCCGTACGGGTTCACCGGGGCGCACGGGGTGTCCTCCGTGATGAGGTCCACATCCGGATTGCCGTACACGGCCGCCGACGAGGAGAAGAGGAACCTCCCGATCCCGGCCTCCGCCACCGCCTCCAGCAGCGTCGCCAGCCCGCCGACGTTCTCCCCGTAGTACCGGGTGGGCTGCGCCACGGACTCCGCGACCTGCTTGCGCGCGGCGAGATGGACGACGCCCGTCACCTCGTACTCGGCGAACACCCGCTTCAGCAGGCCGCCGTCGAGCGTCGAGCCCTCGACGAGCGGGACGTCCGCCGGCAGCCGCGCGGGGAAGCCGGCCGAGAGGTCGTCCAGCGCCACGACCCGCTCCCGGGCGTCCGTCATGGCCCGCGCCACATGGGCCCCGATATATCCCGCTCCGCCTGTGATCAGCCACGTCATGGACGTCCACCCTATGCCGGGCCCGCCCGGCGATCCCCAATGTCCGGGATGTCTGATCTGGGAAGCGCGGTTTGTGGCCGGGCCCCCGCATCACCGATGATGATCGCGGCAAAGGTCGGCAAAGGCCGGTGAAGGCAGCGTTGATCGGCTCATGAACGGGCGGTGAACGGCGTTCTCCGGGCATCCGATAGCCTCTGCCGACATGCCGCCCGCCTGGTTCAGCCAAGGGGCGCCCCCCATCGTGCACATGACCGGCGTCCACACGTCGGCACCCAGGGAGTGAGTTCGGTTGTCGACCGCCATCCTCACCGGTCAGCCGGTCCCCGGATCGTCGATCGAGAGAGACCTGCGGTCCCTCGGCTTCGACGTCCGGATCGCCACGGTCGCGGCCGATGCCGAACGACTCGTCGCCGAGACGCCCTGTGACGTCCGGGTCGCCCTGGTCGACGCCCGTTTCGTCGGCCATCCGCACGCGCTGCGGCTCGGCCTGACCGACCCCCGCTTCCCGCTCGCGGCCATCCCCGGCGCCATCACCGCGCGGCCCGAGGGCCGGAGCGCGCTCACCCGGGCCCTGGCGCGCGAGAACTCCACCCCCACCCTGGCGCGCGAGAACTCGGCCGGCGGCGGTACGGCACTCGCCGTGGCGAGCCTCCCCGACAGCCTCGTCACCGCCCTCGACGACGACGGCACCACCGTCCACCGCGTCGAACTGGGCAGCCTGGTCGCCGCCGTCCCCGCCGACCCCCAGGCCCGCAACGAGGCACGGCAGGCCGTCGCCGAGGTCGACGACGAAGCCGTACGCCTGAAGTCGGCGGTGAAGTCCCGCGACGGCTTCTTCACCACGTTCTTCATCAGCCCCTACTCCCGCTACCTCGCCCGCTGGTGCGCCCGCCGTGGTCTGACCCCCAATCAGGTCACCACCGCCTCCCTGCTCACCGCGCTCGTCGCGGCGGGCTGCGCGGCCACCGGCACCCGGATCGGCTTCGTCGCGGCCGGCGTCCTGCTCATCGCGTCCTTCGTACTGGACTGCACGGACGGCCAGTTGGCCCGCTACTCCCTGCAGTACTCCACCCTCGGCGCCTGGCTCGACGCGACCTTCGACCGCGCCAAGGAGTACGCCTACTACGCCGGGTTGGCGCTGGGCGCGGCCCGAGGCGGCGACGACGTATGGGCGTTGGCGCTCGGCGCGATGGTCCTGCAGACCTGCCGTCATGTCGTCGACTTCTCCTTCAACGAGGCCAACCACGACGCGACCGCCAACACCAGCCCCACGGCCGCCCTTTCGGACAAGCTGGACAGCGTCGGCTGGACGGTGTGGCTACGGCGGATGATCGTCCTGCCGATCGGTGAGCGCTGGGCGATGATCGCGGTCCTGACGGCCGTGACGACGCCGCGCATCACCTTCTCCGTGCTGCTCGTCGGCTGTGCGCTCGCGGCGACTTACACGACCGCGGGCCGGGTGCTGCGCTCGCTCACCCGCAAGGCGCGGCGCACGGACCGGGCGGCGAAGGCGCTGGCGGACCTCGCGGACAACGGCCCGCTCGCCTCCTTCCTGGGCCGGGTGTCTCCCCGGCAGCTCGGCGGTCCCTTCCTGGTCGCCCTCGCGGGTACGGCCGTTCTCGCCGTCTCCCTGTTCTCGGGCGTGACCTGGGCCCCGGTGGCGGGGGCCCTGATCTACGCGAACGCCGCAGGTCAAGCCCTGCGCCGCCCGTTGAAGGGCGCCCTCGACTGGCTGGTCCCGCCCCTCCTGCGCGCCGCCGAATACGGCACCGTCCTGATCCTCGCGGCCCAAGCGGACGTGAACGGAGCGCTTCCTGCGGCTTTCGGCCTGGTGGCGGCCGTCGCCTACCATCACTACGACACGGTGTACCGCATCCGCGGCAATGCCGGAGCGCCCCCGGCCTGGCTGGTGCGCGCCATCGGGGGGCACGAGGGGCGCACGCTGCTCGTCACCGTCCTGGCCGCCGCGCTCACCGCTTCGCAGTTCAAGGTCGCGCTCACGGTCCTCGCCGTGGCCGTCGCCCTGGTGGTGCTCGTCGAGAGCATCCGCTTCTGGGTGTCCGCCCATCTGGGCGGCGCGCCCGCCGTACACGACGAAGGAGAAACCGCATGATCGGCCTCGTGCTGGCGGCGGGCGCCGGCCGGCGTCTGCGCCCCTACACCGACAGCCTGCCCAAGGCGCTGGTGCCGGTGGGGCCCGCGGGCATAGAGGACTCGATCACGGTGCTCGACCTGACCCTCGGCAACTTCGCCGAGGTCGGGCTGAGCGAGGTCGCGATCATCGTGGGCTACCGCAAGGAGGCCGTGTACGAGCGCAAGGCCGCCCTGGAGCAGAAGTACGGCATCAAGCTCACCCTCATCGACAACGACAAGGCCGAGGAGTGGAACAACGCCTACTCCCTGTGGTGCGGCCGTGACGCCCTCAAGGACGGGGTGATCCTCGCCAACGGCGACACCGTGCACCCGGTCTCCGTCGAGCGGACCCTGCTCGCCGCGCGCGGTGAGGGCAGGCGGATCATCCTGGCGCTGGACACGGTGAAGAACCTCGCCGACGAGGAGATGAAGGTCGTCGTGGACCCTGAGAAGGGCATGACGAGGATCACCAAGCTGATGGACCCCGCCGAGGCGACCGGCGAGTACATCGGTGTGACCCTGATCGAGGGCGACGCGGCACCCGAGCTGGCCGACGCGCTGAAGGCGGTCTGGGAGACCGACCCGCAGCAGTTCTACGAGCACGGGTACCAGGAACTTGTGAACCGCGGCTTCCGCATCGACGTGGCGCCGATCGGTGACGTCGACTGGGTGGAGATCGACAACCACGACGACCTCGCCCGGGGACGGGAGATCGCATGCCAGTACTGACCCGGCTGATTCCCTCGCCGCTCGTCGTGGACATCCGCCCGGGTGCCCTCGACGATCTGGCGTGCGTGCTCGCCGACGAGCGCATCTCGACCTCCGGCCGGCTGGCCGTCGCCGTCAGCGGCGGCTCCGGCGCCCGGCTGCGGGCGCGGCTGGAGCCGACGCTGCCCGGTGCCACCTGGTACGAGGTCGGCGGCGGCACCCTCGACGACGCGGTCCGGCTGGCGAGCGACATAAGGGCCGGCCGCTACGACGCGGTCGTCGGCCTCGGCGGCGGCAAGATCATCGACTGTGCCAAGTTCGCCGCGGCGCGCGTCGGCCTGCCCCTGGTCGCCGTACCGACGAACCTGGCGCACGACGGCCTGTGCTCGCCGGTCGCGACCCTCGACAACGACGCGGGGCGCGGCTCGTACGGCGTGCCGAACCCGATCGCGGCCGTCATCGACCTCGACATCATCCGCGAGGCCCCGGTGCGGTACGTGCGCGCGGGCATCGGTGACGCGATCTCCAACATCAACTCGATCGCGGACTGGGAGCTGGCGGGCCGGGTCAAGGGCGAGAAGATCGACGGTCTCGCCGCGGCCATGGCCCGGCAGGCCGGTGAGGCGGTGCTCAGGCATCCGGGCGGGGTCGGCGACAACGACTTCCTCCAGGTGCTCGCCGAGGCGCTGGTGCTCACCGGTATCGCGATGTCGATCTCCGGCGACTCGCGCCCCGCCTCGGGCTCCTGCCACGAGATCAACCACGCCTTCGACCTGCTCTACCCCAAGCGCGCCGCGAGCCACGGCGAGCAGTGCGGCCTCGGCGCCGCCTTCGCGATGTACCTGCGCGGCGCGCACGAGGAGTCGGCCTACATGGCCGAGGTGCTGCGCAGGCACGGGCTTCCGGTGCTGCCGGAGGAGATCGGCTTCACGGTGGACGAGTTCGTCCGCGCCGTGGAGTTCGCCCCGGAGACCAGGCCCGGCCGCTACACGATCCTCGAACACCTCGACCTCAAGCCCGACCAGATCAAGGACATCTACGCCGACTATGTCAAGGCCATCGGTAGCTGAACTCCGTCCGGTCGTCCACCCCGCGGGGGTGAAGGACCGGCGCAGCGGTGAGCACTGGATGGGACGCCTCTACATGCGTGAGGTGTCCCTGCGGGTCGACCGCTACCTGGTGAACACCAGGGTCACGCCCAACCAGCTCACGTACCTGATGACCGTCTTCGGCGTGCTCGCGGCCCCGGCACTGCTCGTGCCGGGGATCCCGGGCGCCGTGCTGGGCGTGGTCTGCGTCCAGATGTATCTGCTCCTCGACTGCGTCGACGGCGAGATCGCCCGCTGGAAGAAGCAGTACTCCCTCAACGGCGTCTACCTCGACCGGGTCGGCGCCTACCTCACCGACGCCGCCGTGCTCGTCGGCTTCGGGCTGCGCGCCGCCGACCTGTGGGGCGGCGGCCGTATCGACTGGCTGTGGGCCTTCCTCGGCACGCTCGCCGCGCTCGGCGCGATCCTGATCAAGGCCGAGACCGACCTCGTCGGCGTCGCCCGCCACCAGGCCGGGAAGCCCCCGGTGCAGGAGTCCGCCGCCGAGATGCGCTCCTCCGGCATGGCGCTGGCCCGCCGGGCCGCGGCGATGCTCAAGTTCCACCGGCTGATCCTCGGCATCGAGGCGTCCCTGCTGATCCTGGTCCTCGCGGTCGTGGACCAGGCGCGCGGCGACCTGTTCTTCACGCGGCTCGGCGTCGCCGTACTCGCCGGCATCGCCCTGCTCCAGACGCTGCTGCACCTCGTGTCCATCCTCGCCTCCAGCAGGCTGAAGTGACCGGCATGCGGGTCGGCGCGGTGATCATCACCATGGGCAACCGCCCCGACGAGCTCCGCGCGCTGCTCGACTCGGTCGCCAAGCAGGACGGCGACCGCGTCGAGGTGGTCGTGGTCGGCAACGGCTCGCCGGTGCCGGACGTCCCCGAGGGCGTCCGGACCATCGAGCTGCCCGAGAACCTCGGCATCCCCGGCGGCCGCAACGTCGGCATAGAGGCCTTCGGGCCCAGCGGTCGCGACGTCGACATATTGATGTTCCTCGACGACGACGGACTCCTCGCCCACCACGACACCGCCGAGCTGTGCCGGCAGGCCTTCACGGCCGACCCCGAGCTCGGCATCATCAGCTTCCGTATCGCCGACCCCGAGACCGGCGTCACCCAGCGCCGGCACGTCCCGCGCCTGCGCGCCGCCGACCCGATGCGCTCCTCCCGGGTCACCACCTTCCTCGGCGGCGCCAACGCCGTACGCACCCAGGTCTTCGCCGAGGTCGGCGGGCTCCCGGACGAGTTCTTCTACGCCCATGAGGAGACCGACCTGGCATGGCGGGCCCTCGACGCGGGCTGGATGATCGACTACCGGTCCGACATGGTGCTATTCCACCCGACCACCGCGCCCTCCCGGCACGCGGTCTACCACCGCATGGTCGCCCGCAACCGCGTCTGGCTCGCCCGCCGCAACCTCCCCGCGCCCCTCGTCCCCGTCTACCTCGGGGTCTGGATGCTGCTCACCCTCCTGCGCCGTCCCTCCCGGCCCGCCCTGAAGGCGTGGTTCGGCGGTTTCCGGGAAGGCTGGACCACCGCGTGCGGACCTCGCAGGCCCATGAGGTGGCGTACGGTGTGGCGACTCACCCGGCTGGGCCGACCCCCCGTGATCTGACAAGCTCGTTCCTGTGAGCGATCGGCCCCACCAGGGCCCCAGGTTCATGCGATGCCCGCACAGGCAGCGCATCTCGAACTCGAAGACGAAGGTTTCCACCCGTGAGTGAGACAACGCACGACGGCACGGTGGCGCTGAGCGCGGCCGTGTCGCCCGACGAGGGCATGACGGCGGCACAGCTCGCCGCCAAGTACGGGCTGACCGTGAGCGGCGCCCGGCCCGCCCTCGTCGAGTACGTCCGCCAGCTCTGGGACCGGCGTCACTTCATCCTCGCCTTCTCGCAGGCGAAGCTGACCGCCCAGTACAGCCAGGCCAAGCTCGGCCAGCTCTGGCAGGTGGCCACCCCGCTGCTGAACGCCGGCGTCTACTACTTCATCTTCGGCGTCATCCTGCACGCCAGCCGGGGCATGTCGCAGGACGTGTACATCCCGTTCCTGGTCACCGGCGTGTTCGTGTTCACGTTCACCCAGAGCTCGATCATGACGGGCGTGCGCGCGATCTCCGGCAACCTCGGGCTGGTCCGCGCGCTGCACTTCCCGCGCGCCTCGCTGCCCATCTCCTTCGCGCTGCAGCAGCTCCAGCAGCTGCTCTTCTCGATGATCGTGCTGTTCATCATCGTGATCGGCTTCGGCAGCTACCCGGGAATGTCCTGGCTGCTGATCCTGCCGATCCTCGCGCTGCAGTTCCTCTTCAACACCGGGCTCGCCCTGATCGTGGCCCGCATGGGTGCCAAGACGCCGGACCTCGCGCAGCTGATGCCGTTCATCCTGCGCACCTGGATGTACATGTCCGGTGTCATGTTCTCGATCAACCACATGCTGGCCGGGCGCTCCGAGGCTTTCATCCGCGCGATGCAGGTGAACCCGGCGGCCATCTTCATGGACCTGATGCGCTACGCGCTCATCGACGGCTACGGCGCCTCGAACCTGCCCCCGCACGTCTGGGGCATCGCACTGTTCTGGTCCGTCGTCGTGTTCGTCGGCGGTTTCGTCTACTTCTGGAAGGCAGAGGAGCGGTACGGCCGTGGCTGACCTGAACCCCGGGGAGCAGATCCCCACCGTCATCGCCGACGAGCTGCACATCGTCTACCGGGTGCACGGCGCGAAGACCGGCAAGGGCAGCGCCACCGCCGCGCTCAGCCGGATCGTCAAGCGGGGCGAGGAGCGCGGGGTGCGCAAGGTGCACGCCGTCAAGGGCGTCTCCTTCGTCGCCTACCGCGGCGAGGCCGTCGGTCTGATCGGCTCCAACGGCTCCGGCAAGTCGACCCTGCTGCGCGCCATCGCCGGTCTGCTGCCCGCCGAGAGCGGCAAGGTCTACACCAACGGCCAGCCCTCGCTGCTCGGTGTGAACGCGGCCCTGATGAACGACCTCACCGGTGAGCGGAACGTGATCCTGGGCGGCCTCGCCATGGGCATGTCCCGCGAGCAGGTCAGGGAGCGCTACCAGGACATCGTCGACTTCTCCGGCATCAACGAGAAGGGCGACTTCATCACCCTGCCGATGCGGACGTACTCCTCCGGTATGGCGGCCCGGCTGCGCTTCTCGATCGCCGCCGCCAAGGACCATGACGTCCTGATGATCGACGAGGCCCTCGCCACCGGTGACCGCAAGTTCCAGGTCCGCTCCGAGGAACGCATCCGTGAGCTGCGCAAGTCCGCGGGCACGGTGTTTCTGGTCAGTCACAACAACAAGTCGATCCGGGACACCTGCGACCGCGTGCTGTGGCTGGAACGCGGCGAGCTCCGCATGGACGGGCCCACCGACGAGGTCATCAAGGAGTACGAGAAGTTCACGGGCAAGTAGTCCACCCCGACCTGGACACACAGGCCAGGACGCTTGGCAGGGCCCCGCCGCAACCTTCGCGGCGGGGCCCCGCGTCTGCAAAGGAAACGTCAACTCGGTCTGCGCCAAGGAATCTTGACGCCAATCGGTGTGTTGTTGTGATGTGCAGGACACCCCAGCGATCCTCACTGCGTTGTACAACGTAAGCTGTACCGGTCCCGAAACGCGGCAAGTGGGGCGATAATGCGCGACACCCTCAACCGGGACAGCCGTGCGGAAGGCCGGGCGGCGTGTCCGAAATAGTGTGTATTGGGTCGGCGGTGTAGAACGGGAGATGTGACGGCAATGGCTACGGAAACTCCCCAGCTCCACGCAGCGTGTGCCGTCCCCGCACCGGGCAGCGGACGGTGACGGGAACCGGCACGTCGCGCGCCGGTGATCCGGAGCGCGACACGCTCGACAAGGCCGCGGGTGAGAACTTCCCCGTGGCGCCTTTCTTCCTGCCCGGGGCCTGGCGCGACGACCTCATGGCCGTGTACGGATTCGCCCGCCTCGTCGACGACATCGGCGACGGCGACCTCGCCCCCGGCGGCGCCGACGCCCGCCTCCTCGGCGTGTCGCCCGAGGACGCCGAGGACCGCCTGCTGCTCCTGGACGCCTTCGAGGCCGACCTGGACCGGGTCTTCACCTCCACCCCCCGCCACCCCCTGCTGCGCCGCCTGCAGCCGACGGTCCGCCGCCGCTCGCTCACCCCCGGCCCGTTCCTCGGCCTGATCGCCGCCAACCGCCAGGACCAGCTCGTCAGCCGCTACGAGACCTACGACGACCTGCTCGCCTACTGCGAACTGTCGGCCAACCCCGTCGGCCGCCTGGTCCTCTCCGTCACCGGCACCTCGACCCCCGAGCGCATCCGCCTCTCGGACGCGATCTGCACCGCACTCCAGATCGTCGAACACCTGCAGGACGTCGCCGAGGACCTCGGCCGCGACCGCATCTACCTGCCCGCCGAGGACATGAAGCGGTTCCATGTCCAGGAGGCGGATCTCGCCACGCCCACCGCGGGCGCATCGGTGCGCGCACTGGTTGCATACGAAGCAGAACGCGCCCGCTGTCTCCTGAATGAAGGCGCCCCCTTGGTGGGTAGCGTCCACGGCAGGTTGAAACTGCTGCTCGCGGGGTTCGTGGCGGGGGGAAGGGCGGCGATCAAGGCGATCGCCGCCGCCGAATACGACGTACTTCCCGGCCCGCCCAAGCCCGGCAAGGTGCAGTTGCTGCGCGAGGTGGGCGTGACTCTGCGAGGAGAGGGGTGATCCGGACCGTGGAGGCCGAACCACACGTGTCCGCACCGGTACTCGCCGCCTACAGCTACTGCGAGGCCGTCACCGGACAGCAGGCGCGCAACTTCGCCTACGGCATCAGGCTGCTGCCGACGCCCAAGCGCAGGGCGATGTCGGCGCTGTACGCGTTCTCCCGACGCGTCGACGACATCGGCGACGGCGTGCTGGCGGACGACGTCAAGGCCACGAGACTGGAGGACACCCGGTCGCTGCTGGCCCGGGTGCGCGAGGGCGCGGTCGCCGAGGACGACATCGACCCCGTGGCGGTCGCTCTCGCCCATGCCGCGCAGACCTTCCCGATCCCGCTCGGCGGCCTGGACGAGCTGATCGACGGCGTGCTGATGGACGTCCGGGGCGAGACCTACGAGACCTGGGACGACCTCAAGGTCTACTGCCGCTGCGTCGCCGGCGCCATCGGACGGCTCTCGCTCGGCGTCTTCGGTACGGAACCGGGAGCGCGCGGCGCCGAGCGCGCGTCCGAGTACGCGGACACCCTCGGGCTCGCGCTCCAGCTCACCAACATCCTCAGGGACATCCGTGAGGACGCCCAGGGCGGCCGTACCTATCTGCCCTCCGACGACCTCGCGAAATTCGGGTGCTCGGCCGGGTTCAACGGCCCGACCCCGCCGGAGGGCTCCGACTTCGCGGGTCTCGTGCACTTCGAAGTGCGACGGGCCCGCACCCTTTTCGCCGAGGGCTACCGGCTGCTCCCCATGCTCGACCGCCGCAGCGGCGCCTGCGTCGCCGCCATGGCCGGCATCTACCGCCGTCTCCTCGACCGCATCGAGCGCGACCCGGAGGCCGTGCTGCGCGGCCGGGTCTCGCTGCCCGGGCGGGAGAAGGCGTACGTCGCCGTGCGCGGGCTGTCCGGCCTGGACACCCGCCATGTCACCCGCTGGACCGTCAGGAGGCGCGCCTGATGGACGCGCACCCGATGGGCAAAAGGGTCCAAGGTGATTCCGGCGGAGAAAAGCGGCACGCAACCCTCCGGACGGGGACGGCGTCCCTGACTGCGACGGCCGACCGCGCGCACCTCGAGCACGGCGGTCGCGCAGAGGGGGACGCACGATGAGCGACGGTACGCAGTCCGAGGGACTGGACGCCGGCAGCCCGGGACGACCCGGGCGGGCCGCCGTCGTGATCGGCGGCGGGATCGCCGGCATCACCGCCGCGCTCGCGCTCGCCGACGCGGGCGTCCGCGTCACCCTGATCGAGGGCAGGCCGAGACTGGGCGGCCTGGCCTTCTCCTTCCAGCGCGGCGAACTGACCGTCGACAACGGACAACACGTCTACCTGCGCTGCTGCACCGCCTACCGCTGGTTCCTCGACCGGATCGAGGCAACGGAGCTGGCGCCGCTGCAGGATCGTCTCGACGTGCCCGTACTCGACGTCGACAAGCCCGAGGGACGGCGGCTCGGCAGGCTGCGGCGCGACGCGCTGCCGGTGCCCCTGCATCTGGGCCGCAGCCTCGCCACCTATCCGCACCTCTCGCTCGCCGAGCGGGCCAAGGTGGGCCGGGCCGCGCTCGCGCTCAAGGGTCTCGACCTCGCCGATCCTGACCTGGACACCCAGGACTTCGGCAGCTGGCTGACCGCGCACGGTCAGTCGGCGCGTGCCGTAGAGGCCCTGTGGGACCTGGTCGGGGTCGCCACCCTCAACGCGGTCGCGGGCGACGCCTCGCTGGGACTCGCCGCGATGGTGTTCAAGACCGGTCTGCTGTCCGATCCGGGCGCGGCCGACATCGGTTGGGCGCGCGTCCCGCTGGGCGAACTGCATGACCGGCTGGCCCGCAAGGCGCTCGACTCCGCG
>Ga0182008_10000668_pt1 | contig 24875 bp, 21 predicted proteins | sample Sormic07211129_1_FD_120482 | JGI IMG/M metagenome (GOLD analysis project Ga0182008, IMG submission 120482) | Rhizosphere microbial communities from Sorghum bicolor, Mead, Nebraska, USA - 072115-129_1 metaG | ecosystem: Host-associated > Plants > Roots > Rhizosphere | place: USA: Nebraska...
ACTTTGGGGCTATACCGAAACCCTCAACCGGGATCAGTTTGATGTAGTATTGCCATCCCGGTTATTAGCCGGAATTTCTTTATATATACTGATTTACCTAAACTGTTTAATTACTTACCGTTAACCCTGTCCCGCAGATCCGGAACAGGGGCTTCGTGTTTGTAAGATGCTGTTCAGAAATGAACAACATGGCCGAGAGCGCGTATTATGGAAATGGTTTAATTATATTGTAAATCAGTTATTTATTGTTAATTTCTCAAAGAACTTCATTATCGACTGGCGACATTACAAAGATGCCACCACCATTACGCGGAGGAATTGCGTAGTTGAAAATATTTCCGGTTACTTCGTTTAATGTTTTGATAGTTAGTAATATAAAATTAAATTTTTATAAAATTTTTTGCTTTTTGAAATCAATTGCGCAGTTCTATTGCGTAGTTTTGCGAAACTTAGTTATATTAACAGCAGCTTAAACACCAGATTTTTAACCCTTACCACAAAACACGCAAAATGGCCATCAACAAATTAGCCCTCATTCGCTACAAAACCATCGACGATTGTTTGAAAAACCGTTTCCGAAAATGGACGCTAGATGATCTGATTGAAAAGGTTGCCGAAACCCTTTACGAGCTGGAAGGCATAACCAGTGGCGTAAGTAAACGCACCATACAAGCGGATATTCAATTGATGCGCAGTGATAAACTGGGTTACAATGCCCCGATTGTGGTTAAGGATAAGCGGTTTTATGCTTATGAAGATCCGGGTTTTAGCATTACAAAAGCACCGATTAACCATGCTGATGTAGATAAAATGAAAGAAATTGTGGGGGTGTTAAAACAGTTTAACGCCTTCAATTATTTCGACGAGATGAGTGATATGATTGCCCGTTTGGAGAATAACCTTTATAAATCGACCAAACAAAGTGGCAATAACATTCAGTTAGAAAGTAATAAGCTGGTAAAAGGTCTGGAGTGTATTCCCCCGCTTTATCAGGCGGTTTTAAACAAGAGATCGCTGTTAATTGAATATAAATCGTTCAAAGCACAACAGGCACAACAGGGGATTTACTACCCATACTTGTTAAAAGAATACAGAAACCGCTGGTTTTTGATTTGCAAAGCAAAGAAACGCCCGGGGATCTTAAATCTGGCTTTGGATCGCATTATAGAATTTCAGGAATTACCCAATGAAACTTTTGTTGCCCATGAGGGGGTAGATTTCGACCGTTATTATGATGATCTGATTGGGGTTACCAAAAGTGAAAGAGACCGGCCGCAAAAAGTTATTTTGGAGTTTACCAACGATCACGCACCTTATGTCATTACCAAACCTTTACATACCTCGCAGGTCGTGTTAAATAAAAATGCCATTACGACTACAGTCAGGATTGATGTTGTGCTGAATTACGAACTGGAGCGTGAAATACTGGGTTTTGGAGAATGTGTTAAAGTCCGATCTCCCCGATTGCTGATTGCAAAAATTAAACGCCGTTTAGCACAGACTTATAAGCAATATGAAGCAACGGGTGAACAACAGGCTGGTATTTGAAAACCTTAAATAGTTAAACGTTTTAGCAATTGAATACTTATTTGTATTTTAATGGCTTAATAACCAAAATGCGCAAAACCAAATATATCTTATCTATCCTTATGGCTTGTTCTTTAGGCGTATTTGCGCAGCAAGCTACTCCTCAATGGCGACCCAGTTACCATTTTACTGCACCAGCAAACTGGCTTAATGATCCGAACGGATTGATTTACCTGAACGGTGAATACCATTTGTATTACCAGTATAATCCATTCGAAAATAAATGGGGACACATGAGCTGGGGGCATGCCAAAAGTAAAGATTTGGTAAATTGGGAACATCTCCCCGTAGCCATTCCGGAACAGATTACAAAAGATACCACCACCATGATTTTTTCAGGTTCGGCTGTTTTGGATAAGCAAGATGTAAGCAGATTGGGAAAGGGTAAAGCACCAATTCTGGCTTTTTACACCGCCGATTTGCCTAAGCAACATAATGAGTCGCAGTACATGGCTTATAGCAATGATGGAGGGTTAACTTTTACCAATTTCGCGAGTAACCCCATTATTGATTTGAATAAAAAAGATTTTCGCGATCCGAATGTGTGGTGGCATGAAGCTTCTAAACAATGGATTATGACGGTTGCGATGGTTGATGAACACCAGGCACGGTTTTATGGCTCAAAAAATCTGAAAGAATGGAATATGCTCAGCGATTTTGGAAAGCAGGGCAATCAAGGCAGTGGCTGGGAATGTCCTTTTATCATTCCGTTGGCAGTGGATGGAAATAAGAGCAACACCAAGTGGGTGTTGATGATCTCCCTATTTGGACCAAAAGGGCCAACCATGCAATATTTTGTGGGCGATTTTGATGGCAAAACCTTTAAAAATGACAATGACGGCCAGTTAACCTTACTCGTAGATGATGGCGATTCGTTTTATGCAGCGATTCCCTGGAACAATGCACCAAATGATAAGCGCATCCTTTTAGGCTGGTTGCAACCTGGTGGCAAAGAAACCTTCCCCTGGAAGGGGCAGATGTCTATTCCAAGAGATTTAGCTTTAAAAACTACACCTGAGGGCGTAAGGTTGTTTCAGCAACCGAGTTCGGTCATCGCGGGTAATCTTAAAAAACTTGCCCAAAACCGGGTAGTTTCCAAACAGGGTCTGCTTGTTGATGGTGAACTGAAACTGGATAATATTAGCAATGCAAACTGGATTGAAGCCGAATTTGAGCTTAGTAATTCAAAAAATGCAGGCTTCAAACTGGCACAATTAAAAGATGGGGAAGGAAAAGTGGTTAAAGAAATTGAAGTGGGTTACCACGCTGATAAAAATGAGCTTTATGTGGATTGTTCACGTTCAGAAAAAGGTATTAAAAACGATAAGAACATCATTCAAACTGCCAAAACAAATCCTGTGGGTGGTAAAGTGAAAATTCAGATCCTGATTGATAAATCATCGCTTGAAATCTTCGGTAATGGAGGTGAAAAGGTAATTTCTACTATGATTTTCCCGGATGAAAAGGCTACCGGCATTACAGCCTTTTCGAAGGCTGGAAAAAGTATTTTAAGGAGTTTGAAGATTTGGGATTTGAGTAGGGAATAACAACAATAATAGTTTGTCACGTTGAGCCTGTCAAAACGCCTCAAGCAGTTTTAAGGTAGGCCCTTCGACAGGTTATCATTGACGGGCTGCGTAGAAGGATCGTCATTTCGACTGAAGCCAGCCGGGTTTTCATCGGTGGCGGAACAGAGAAATCTATAAAGATAGATTTCTCGACTTCGTTTCACTTCGCTCGAAATGACGGCCTATATATCGACTCCCGGCGAGGACTAGCTCTTAAACTCGCTTGTTTTATGGAACTCGATATCCGGGTAATCCTGTTTGGTTAAATTAATCATGTATTCACTATCGGCCAGGTAAACCGGATTCGCCTCTTTATCAAAGCCAATGTGTTGTTGCTTACGTTTCACAAACTCATCCAGCTTCTTTCTATCGGTAGATGTTACCCAGCTCGAACGGGTATAACTTAACGTGCGGAAACGACATTTTGCTCCATACTCATGTTCCAGACGAAAATTGATCACCTCGAATTGAAGCTCACCCACAGCACCAATTACTTTCCGGTTTCCGGGCTGCATCACAAAGAGTTGTGCTACCCCTTCGTCAGTTAACTGTTCTATTCCTTTTTCCAACTGTTTGGTACGCATAGGGTCCATATTTTCTACCTCTTTAAAAATAGAAGGAGAGAAACTCGGAATTCCTTTAAACTGCAGTTTTTCACCTTCAGTTAAAGTATCACCAATTTTAAAATTGCCGCTATCGTACAAACCAACCACATCACCAGGCCAGGCTTCTTCAACAATGCTTTTCTCATTAGCCATGAAATCCATCGGGTTAGAGAATTTCAGTTTTTTATCCTGACGCGTATGGTAATAAAATTTATTACGCTCAAATTTACCGGAGCAAATCCTCAAAAAAGCAATCCTGTCGCGGTGTTTAGGATCTAAATTGGCGTGAATTTTAAATACAAAGCCGCTAAAGTTTTTTTCTTCTACCAGCACATCACGCTCTTCCGCTTCACGATGTTTCGGGCTAGGTGCGATATCGATAAAAGTATCAAGGAGCTCTTTAATCCCAAAATTGTTAATCGCACTGCCAAAAAATACGGGTGCAACCAAACCATCGGTATACAAATCTTTATCAATTTTACCATAAATACCGTCAACCAGTTCAACATCATCTTTCAACGTATTGATTTCGTTTTCTTTTAGATAATTTAATAAAGACGGATCGTTCAAATCGCTTGCCGCCACAACCGAATCGGTTACTTTGGTTTTATCAGAGTTAAATAAATTTAAATGCTTGTTGTAAATGCTATAAACACCTTTAAAAGTATGTCCCTGTCCGATAGGCCACGAAAGCGGGCATAGGCTGATGTTGAGTTTCTCTTCAATTTCGTCCAATAAATCGTAAGCTTCTTTACCTTCCCGGTCCATTTTGTTGATGAAGATAATTACTGGCGTATTCCGCATGCGGCAAACCGACATCAGTTTTTCGGTCTGTTCCTCCACACCCTTTACACAATCAACCACCAAAATTACGCTATCTACTGCCGATAGTGTACGGTAAGTATCTTCAGCAAAGTCTTTGTGACCAGGTGTATCCAGAATATTGATGCGTTTACCGCTGTATTCAAAACCCATTACCGAAGTGGCAACAGAGATCCCACGCTGCTTTTCAATCTCCATAAAATCAGAGGTATTGCTCTGGTTTGCCTTATTTCTTTTTACCGCGCCAGCCGTATTGATGGCACCACCAAACAGCAGAAACTTTTCTGTAAGGGTGGTTTTACCTGCATCGGGGTGGCTAATAATGGCAAAGGTTTTACGTTTTTCTATTTCAGGGTTAAGCATAATAAAATTTTGGATATAAAAGATGATGAAACCTGGTTAAAGGAATTTAACAGCGATAAGATTTGAATATTGTTGTTTCATCAGGCTGCAAAGATAAGAAAAAGCTTTATCATTAATTGTTAGCTTGTTGTATTGTTTTATGTTGGGTTTAATAGATTTACATATGGGCATAATTTGAAAAGCAATTGCAGTGGTACTTTTGTTATTACAGCCCTGCCATCCACTATAGCTCCGATTGAAGAAATCGGAGGCTGCCGTTCCTGTCAGGTTTAATGTTGTTTCTGTAATAATTCTATAAAGGTTTTTTGAGTTCGCCAATTAAGAAATTATTGATTAATTAAAGGTTTAGATCAAAATTATCCACTGAAATTTAAAATTTCTCACCAATCATTCTTTAGTTTTGTGCTAAAATGTTTAGCTTTATTTATCCTCCCTGTTTAGCAAACTAAAATTTTATTGCAGATGCCTACATTAGAAGAAACTTCTATGCCCGCTGAGATCGCGGCTAAATTTGTGAATTATACCTCTAAACACGTTTTTTTAACGGGAAAAGCCGGAACGGGTAAAACAACCTTTTTACGGAAACTGATTCAACTTACACATAAAAAAGCGATCATTTGTGCGCCAACAGGTATTGCAGCAATTAATGCTGCAGGGGTTACCATACATTCCCTTTTTCAGCTGCCTTTCGGTGCTTTTTTCCCTGATGCGGCGGGAAATATCATCAATCAACAAATTACCTTCAACTTTAATACACCACGTACGCTCGCCAAGCATTTAAACATGCAGGGTAATAAAAGACGTTTGATTCAGGAGCTCGAACTTTTGGTAATTGATGAGGTAAGTATGCTGCGGGCAGATATGCTGGATGCTATTGATTTTGCACTCCGCTACATCAGAAGGAGTAAAAATTTACCCTTTGGGGGCGTACAACTCTTATTTATTGGCGATTTGCATCAGTTGCCACCCGTGGTTAAAAACGACGAATGGCGGGTAATGGCCGGGTTTTATAAAAGTATTTATTTCTTCGATGCACTGGCGTTGCAAAACAATCCACCGGTATACATTGAGCTGGATAAAATATACCGTCAGGATGATACTGTTTTTATTGATCTGTTGAATAACCTGCGGAACAACCAGATTACACCAAAGGATACCGCATTACTACAACAGCATTTTATCCAGGATTTTAAGCCTGCGGCAGACGATAATTACATCACTTTAACTACCCATAATCATAAGGCCGATAGCATTAACCGGGAAAGATTAACCCGACTAAAAACTAAATCGTATTTTTTTGAAGCCAAGGTAACAGGCGAATTTAATGAACATGCCTATCCTAACGACAAAAGCCTGGAACTAAAAGTTGGTGCGCAGATTATGTTTATCAAAAACGATATGACTGCAGACAAACGCTATTACAATGGTAAAATAGGGGTGGTGCATCATATTGAAAAAGATGTGGTCGAAATTGAATTGCCTGAGGATCAAACGGTGATCCAGATTTCGCCATATACCTGGGAGAACGTAAAATATAAGCTAAACGAGGCCACTAACGAAATTGAGGAAAATGTAGCAGGTTCTTTTGTACAATATCCAATCAAGCTCGCCTGGGCCATTACAGTACACAAAAGTCAGGGCTTAACCTTCGATAAAGCAATTATTGACATCGGTGAAGCTTTTGCTCCCGGACAGGCATATGTGGCACTTTCGCGTCTGCGGTCTCTTAGAGGCCTGGTGTTAACCTCACATTTGCGGGAAAGTGGTTTGCAGCAGGACCAGAACATTCATTATTTCTCTAAAACCAAACAGCCGACAGAAGTGCTCGACCAACAGATTAGTGCCGAGAGTTACGATTTTATCAGGACCTATCTGTTATCAGCTTTTGATCTGAATATGGTGCGCTATTATTTTAAGGAACACATGCAAACTTTTGATAAGAGTGAGGCAAAATCAACCAAACAGCGTTATGATGAATGGACGATGGACCTGTATAAGGATTTTCAGAAAATTACGGCAACGGCCGATACTTTTATCAACCAACTTAAAAACCTTTTTGCCGAACAGACTGAGCATACTTTGTTCAATGTATCGAAGCGGGTGCAGGCGGCGGTAAAATATTTCAGTCCTTTAATTAAGGAGGTATCTGATAAGTTTTTAGCCCAAATTGAAGCCATCAAAGAAGAAAAGCAAGTTAAGACTTACCTGACCGAGCTGCTTGAACTCGAAATCTTGATTTATGAACAGTTAAAGAAAATTCATAAAAGTAAGGCCTTGCTGGAAGCCATTATTGATGGCAAAGAGTTTAGTAAAGCCGATACCGATGCGCTTTTAAATGTGGTGGAAAGAGAAGCGCAATTGAAAAAGGCGATTACACTTAAAGGCATGGCGCTAAAAGTAAAAACTGCAACGGAAAAGAAAAAGAAAGAGCCGAAGCCCGATACCAAGCTTCTGAGTTTTGAGCTGTATAATGAAGGCAAAACATTAAATGAGATTGCAAAAGAGCGGGGCCTATCGCAGGGGACTATAGAGGGCCATTTAGCCTACTATATCTCAACCCAACAACTTGATGTAACTAAACTGGTTAAACCTAATAAAATCAAAAACATAACTGAAGCTGTCGAAAGTCAGAAAACAAAATCGATGGCCACGATCAGGGAGTTCTTAGGCAAGGATTATTCTTTCGGCGAGATAAAAATGGTATTGGCGTCGCTGTTTCCAACCGAAGAATAACTTATTAACCGCAAAGGATCAATTTTTTACCACAGAGAAAAAGAGGCTAAACACAGAGTACACAGATTTTTATGGCAGAAGATTTATTAACTAGGACTATCATTGGGCTGGCAATTGATGTTCATAATGCCCTTGGGCCGGGTTTGCTTGAAAATGCCTATAAAGAATGCTTGTTTTGTAAAATTGATCATGCAGGTTTTCAGGTTGAAAAAGAAAAGATGATGCCCTTGGTTTTTGAAGATGTAAAACTGGATTGTGGTTACCGAATAGATATTTTAGTGGAGAATCAGCTAGTTCTCGAGTTGAAAAGCATAGAGGCCCTCAGTGATATTCATCTAGCTCAAACTTTAACCTATATGAAACTTGGTGGTTATAGATTCGGATTATTAATGAATTTTAATGTGCTAAGATTAAAGGATGGAATAAGACGAATAGTAAATGGATACTGATGTTCTGTAATGCGTTCTAAGATTAAAATATTTAAAAGAAGCTATATAATGCTTGAAATTTTTTAGATGAATATTGTTGAAAAAACCGCTCTATTTTCTCCGTGCAAACTCAATGCACTCTGTGGTAAAAAAACTAAGGTAATTTTGTTTTTTGCATTTAAAACTTTGAGCCTTTTATGGTTAAATCTCAAAAATATTTATCTTAGCAATCGTGGAGAAAGTTAAAGTTTTAGCGCAGTACATGCCAGAACCAGCGGCGCCGCTAATTGCCAAGTGGATTGATTATTTTCAGTGCGAATTTAAGATTGCTAAAACCCGTTCTACCAAACTGGGCGATTACCGCCATCCTTTCCGCGATAAGGGCCACCGCATTTCGGTTAACTTTAACCTCAACCATTATGCTTTTCTCGTCACTACCGTACACGAATTTGCACATTTGTTAACCTGGAATGATTTTAAGAATAAGGTAAAGCCGCATGGGACCGAATGGAAGAAAAATTTTCAGCGGATGATGGTACCCTTTTTTGATATGAATATCTTTCCGGAAGATATTCATAGGGCGATAGATAACTACATGTCGAACCCTGCTGCTTCAAGCTGTTCTGATTTAAACTTATCTCGGGCTTTAAAAAAATACGATAGCAACAAAGTAGAAACATTGCATTTGGAGCAACTGCCGGTAAATACCACTTTTAAGATTAAAGATGGCAGGCGCTTTACCAAAGGTGAAAGGATCAGGAAACGTTACCGTTGTGTATGTTTGGATGATAAACGGTTGTATTTATTTAATCCCTTGGCGGAGGTTATTGTGATAGAGTAATATTGATTTGCTGTCATTCTGAATGCAATGAAGAATCTTTTGCAACATAGCTCTGCAGTTACATTTTGCGTTTGATGATACCTTACATAATTAGGTTAACGTCATTTGAAGTGTCAATAGTAAACAGATGCGCTGCGCTCAGAGTGACAAATCAGCTATACAAACTTAAATTCATCCCCATCAAATAACCCTTTATCGCTTAGTTTCAGGCGTGGAATAACCAGGAGTGCCATGAATGAAAGCGTCATAAAAGGAGCAAGGAGGGTTGAACCTAAATCTTTTGCGAATTGATCTATAGCGGTATAGCAGGCAGCAACCTCGTAACCATTGTGGTTACTCATTAAACCCGCAACCGGCAGCGGCAACACTTCCTCTTTTCCATGGCCTAAAGCTACCACACCGCCGGTTTCTTTGATGACCAGATTTACCGCAGCACAGATACTTTTGTCATCAGCTCCAACGGCAATAATGTTATGACTATCGTGCGCTACACTTGAGGCAATTGCGCCCTTTTTTAAACCAAAATTTTTGACGAACGAAATCGCAACAGGTGCATCATGATAGCGGTTGACCACCACCATTTTAAGCACGTCATTTTCAATATCACTAATGATGTTGTCATTTTCAACTTTGGGCTTTGCCTGTAATTTATTGGTAATGAGCTGGCCATCCAGGGCTTCAATTACAGGAATTTCCAGCTGATCTGTATAGCGCAAAGAGAAATCTTTTTCTTTTTTTAAGCTGCAATTAAAATGGTTAATGGATGCTTTGCCCGTTATATGGTTGATCCAGTTACCTGCCATCTTGCCATTTTCTGCTAACAAAAGCCCGTTAATATAAGTTTGCTTTACTTTAAAATTAATCAGGTCTTCTACAACGATAAAGTCAGCATCATCGTTTACCTGTAACGCACCAACTTCCAGCTTGTAATGTAAGATCGGGTTGATACAAGCCGCGCGAAGTACATTAAAAACATTGATTCCTTTAGCTACTGCCCTGGCACAAATTTCGTTAATATGGCTTTCAACTAAACTATCTGGGTGTTTGTCATCACTGCAAAACATCATCATTTCGGGCCAGTCGTGAAGTAAGTCGATTAGTGCTTCGAAATTTTTAGCTGCACTGCCTTCCCTTATCAGGATTTTCATCCCGCGCTGCAGTTTATCCAGTGCTTCTTCGGCTGTGAAACATTCATGGTCGGTAGAAATACCAGCATCGATATATTTTTGGACGGTATCGCCACGTAAGCCTGGCGCGTGCCCGTCAACAGGTTTACCAAGCTGGTGGGCAGCGGCAATCTTTTTTAAAACTTCTTCATCTTTGTATAGCACTCCCGGAAAATTCATCATTTCGCTGAGGTATTTAATTTCAGGTCGTGCTAAAAGTGCTTTAACATCATGGTGATTTAACTCGGCACCTGCAGTTTCGAAGGTAGTAGCCGGTACACAGCTTGGTGCACCAAAATTAAATTTAAAGGGTACGGTATTGCCGTTTTCGATCATGAATTCAACACCTTCCATGCCGCAAACGTTGGCAATTTCATGCGGATCGCTAATGGTGGCTACGGTTCCATGCACTACCGCTAATCTGGCAAATTCGCTAGGAATCAACATACTGCTTTCAATATGCACGTGGCTATCAATAAAGCCTGGCGAAATGAAATGAGCACCATCTCGTTGCTCTGAAATTTTAGTGATGGATTTTATTTTTCCGGCTTCAACCGCTATTTCTCCAAAAAAAATATTTTGTTCTACTATATCTACTATGTTTCCGCTGACTTTGAAAGGGCTCATTTGTTTTTGATGTTTAACTGGTTAATTGTATCAACCGGCTAACTGTTTAGATAAACCTACAATTAACCAATTTAAACAGTTTTTACGATTAACCCTCTTTAATATTTTAATAACTTATCAATCGTTTCTGCTAATCTTGCTTTGGCCAGAAAATCATCTTCCAATAGCTTGCTCATCGGAATGGCTGTATCTAAACTTGCACAACGCATTACCGGTGCATCCAGATACTGAAAAAGGTGCTCTCCAATCCATGCAGAAATTTCGGCACCGAAACCATTCGTCAAGGTGTCTTCATGCAAAATCAGCACTCTTCCGGTAGCTTTTACCGCTTTTTTTACCGTTTCCTGATCCCATGGTTGAAGCGTACGCAGATCAACCAGGGTTGCGTCTTGTTCAATATGATTGTTTAAATGTTCCAAAGCCCAATGTACACCTAAACCATAGGAAATTATGGTAAACTGGTTACCCGTTTTTAAGGTAACTGCTTTTCCTATTTCTGTAGTGTAATAACCATCTGGTACTTGGGCGGTTAAGCTCCTGTACAAATATTTATGTTCAAAGTAGATCACCGGATTAGGATCGGCAATGGCAGCCAAAAGCAGTCCCTTGGCATCTGCAGGAAATGCCGGGTAGACAATTTTCAAGCCTGGTGTTTTGGTAAACCATGCTTCATTGCTTTGGGAGTGGAAGGGGCCGGCACCCGTTCCAGCACCAGTAGGCATGCGCACCACTACATCGGCTTTTTCGCCCCAGCGATAATGCGTTTTGGCTAAATTATTTACAATCTGGTTAAATCCAACGCTTACAAAATCGGCAAACTGCATTTCTACAACTGCTTTATAACCATTTATAGACAGGCCCAAACCTGCGCCAACGATGGCCGATTCGCAAATAGGCGTGTTACGTACCCGGCCTTTTCCATATTTAGCCATCAAGCCATCTGTAATTTTAAAGGCACCACCATAGTCGGCGATATCCTGCCCCATTAAAACCAGCTTAGGATACTTTTGCATGGCAAGATCGAGTGCATCGCTAATGGCGTCCAGATAGCGTTTTTCGGTAGCAGATTCGCCCGGTTGAATAATTTCTGCTTGATAAGGAAAATACATATCTGTTTCTTCCTGAACAGCGTTTGCAGTGGGGTCTGGCTCTTCAAAAGCCTCTTCAACTGCTATTTCAATGTCTTTTTTAAACTGAGTTTTAATATCCGTAACAGTATCTGTTGTTAAAATGCCCTGCTCAATTAAATAAGCTTCGTAGTTGTTTAAAGGATCTTTCTTTTTCCATTTATCAAAAAGTTCTTGTGGAACATATTTGGTGCCTGATGCTTCTTCATGACCGCGCATCCTGAAAGTCATACACTCAACCAAAACAGGTCTCGGATCTTTTCTGATTTCCATGGCCAGCTGGTTAATGGTGTCATACACTTCAAGGATATTGTTGCCATCTATTTGCCGGCCTTCAATGCCGTAACCAACAGCTTTATCAACCAGGTTTTTACACCTGTATTGTTCTGATTTCGGGGTTGACAACCCATAACCATTATTTTCGATCAAAAAAATTACTGGCAGACTCCACACAGCTGCGACGTTTATGGCTTCGTGGAAATCGCCTTCACTGGTGGCACCTTCGCCGGTATAAACCAGGGTGACGTGCTGTTTATTGGCCAATAAATCAGCCAGGGCAATGCCATCGGCCAGCGCCATTTGCGGGCCAAGATGAGAAATCATCCCTATAATTTTATAATCTTGTGTGCCAAAATGAAACGACCGGTCACGACCTTTAGTAAAGCCGGTTAACTTTCCCTGCCATTGGGCCATTAATTTTTTTAAGGGAATATCGCGCGAAGTAAAAACACCTAAATTACGGTGCATAGGCAAAATATATTCATTGCTTTGCATGGCCAAGGTACTGCCAACAGCAATGGCTTCCTGACCAATACCCGAAAACCATTTGCCAATTCTGCCCTGACGCAAAAGTTTAAGCATTTTGTCTTCAACCATTCGGGGGTAAAGCAATCTTTTATATAAATCCAGTAAGAATTTGTTGTCTTTATCTCCTCTGTTAAATTGCATGTCTGGTTATTTTGACTAATGACTCTGGACTCAGGACTCCCGACTCTTCTTCAACTCTTCCCATTGTTTAGCAAAAGATTTATCGGCAACTTTTGGCATTTCGCGGTATTTGCCCCAGCTCTTTTTGAAGAAGGTTTTGAGCATAAAATTTTTAACTTTTCCGCCAAAGAAGTCCATCCATTTACGTTTTTGCATCATCTTACTGAACATGCTCCAGCCCACTTCTTCCTTTTTGCCATTCTCGTGGGCAGCTGCCGCGTCTCTGCGGTTGAGCAACAACATTTTATGGATATCGATTTTTACCGGGCAAACCTCCGAACATTTTCCACAAAGACTGGAAGCATAACTTAAATGTTTAAACTCTTCCATGCCCTTTAGATGAGGTGTAATTACAGAACCAATCGGGCCACTATAAGTGGTGTTATAGGTGTGTCCGCCAATATTTTTATATACAGGGCAGGCATTTAAACAGGCCCCACATCGGATACAATATAAGCCCTGCCGCTGTTCTTTTTGTGCCAGCAAATTGGTACGGCCGTTATCCAGGAGGATCACATACATTTCCTCAGGCCCATCTGTTTCATTTGGCTGGCGCGGACCGCTCAGGATACTATTGTAAACTGTTAGGTTTTGTCCGGTACCGTGCGAGGCCAACAAAGGCCAGAACAAATCCAGATCGGCCATGGAAGGGATTACTTTTTCTATACCAACAATGGCGATATGTATTTTGGGAAAGGTAGTACTCAACCTGGCATTGCCTTCATTTTCGGTGAGGGCAATACTGCCGGTATCGGCAATCAGGAAATTGCCCCCACTAATACCAATATCGGCATTCAAATATTTATCTCGGAGTAGCTCTCTGGCTTTTTGCACCAGCTGCGGTGGCGTAGCATCAATCGGGGTTCCAAATTTATCATGGAATAACTGCGCTATATCAGCAGCACTGAGGTGCATGGCTGGGGTAACAATATGGTATGGCGCCTGACCAAGCAATTGGACAATGTATTCGCCCAGATCGCTTTCTAAAGATTCGATGTTGTTCTTTTCCAGGAAATCGTTTAGATGGATTTCCTCGGTTGTCATCGATTTTGATTTGATAACTGTTTTGCCGTTGTTTTTTTTGATGATGTTGAGGATTTCCTGTTGGGCTTCTTCGGCATCATTGGCCCAGATTACCTTCCCGCCACGGCGTTGGAAATTTGACTCAAATTCTGGTAAGAATTTGTCAAGATTTTCCATTACCCGCCATTTAATAACGTGTGCCTTTTTCTTGGATGCCTCTAAATTCTCGAATTTTGATAAGCCACGTTCAACCGCTGTATTATATTTACCAATATTGTAATTTATGGTTTTACGGTGTGGTAAATCGAAAGCTTTTTCATCAGACTTCTCTAAAAATTCCTCGGCAGTTTTCATCAATGGCAATTTCATTATAGGGGTAACGAAGAATAGCTGAATTTAGTTTCAGGCTACTCTGTTAAAAACCAAAGATAGGAAAGCCTATTGAGTTTATTATTAGAAAATTGAAACAAAGGAAATTGTTACTGTTTAACAATTGTTTGTTACCAGACTATCTGTGTTGTATACTTTTTTGCTATTTCATCACCTGATATGAGATTTAGCCCAGGTTCTATACGGGTTGCAATAATAATTCGATCAAACGGATCACGATGCACAAACGGTAGAATTTTAAGTGTTTTTAATGTTTCGTAATCTATTGGGAGGATGATAATATTGTTGGTGTTACAGGAATCGATAAGTTCCTCCAATGAATAATCAAGCTTAATTTTCCCAGAGATTGTTTAATGGTAATTTCCCATAAACTAGCTATGCTTAAATAAAGTTTGGTAGCCGAATCCTCTAAGATCTTTCTTGCTGGTTTAGATAATGCAATGTTATCATCCTGCATCCAGAGTAAAACATGCGTATCGAGCAAATACTTTTTCACTACATGTAATCTTTGAAGTCTTTTAATGGAGCATTAAAGTCATCACTCATTTTCATCTTTCCCTTAAGTAATCCTAATTTTCTAGTGGTTTTTACTTTATCATTCTTATTTACCTTTTTTTGTAAAATAAAATCAATAAAGTCCTCTACCTCTTGCTGATAGGCAACAGGGATCATTTTTATTTTTTCTAAATATGCAACTGACTCATAAACTCGATTTTATCAAAAATAACATTTTAATCTTAAAATATAAAGTTGCAAATCAATGTGCATAAAAAAGCCCCGACATTTAATCGAGGCTCTATATTTTAAATGATTATTTCTTTGGATGGCCTTTTCCGTCCATATCTACTGCCGGACGTTTAGCTCTGTTTGCCAGTTCCCATGCGGTAAAGTAGGTGAGCTTTGCTCTTTTTGCCAATAAAGGGAAGTTGATTTTACTTACTTCATCACCTGGTTTGTGATAATCCTGTTGTAACATTCCATCGTAATAAAAAATAATCGGAATGCCTAATTTGGCAAAGTTATAGTGGTCTGAGCGGTAATAAATCTGCTCAGGATCTTCCGGATCATCATATTTATAATCCAGTTTCATTTTGGTGTAAGTAGCATTTACCTGCTCGCTTAAATTAGCCAGATCGCTACTTAGCATCCTTGAACCTACTGAATAAATGTAATTTGCCGAATCGGGTTTGCCTAAATACTCTTCACCTATACGGCCAATCATATCGGTGTTTAAATCGGCTATGGTATTGGCAACCGGGAAAACAGGATGCTCAGAATACCATTCAGACCCCCAAAGGCCTTTTTCTTCTCCAACCACCGTCATAAATAAGATACTGCGTTTTGGGCCTTTACCTGCTTTTTTGGCATCAGTAAAAGCTTTTGCCATTAATAAAACACCGGTAGTACCTGATCCATCGTCGTCGGCACCGTTGTTTACTTTATCTTTTGCATTAGGATCAGTTTCTAAACCAATATGATCATAGTGACCAGTTAAGATTAATACTTCTTTTTTAAGTACCGGATCAGAACCCTCTAAGTAACCCAAAACATTTTCGCATCTAACCGATACTTCGTTTTTAGCAGCACTTGCCGAGAAAGGAACATTTAACACTTGCGAAGCAGGCGTAAGGCTTTCGGTAATTTTCTTTTGTAAATCGGCTGCCGTAGTATTTGCTGATTTTAACAAATCGTTTGCAAGAGCTACAGAGATAGAAATGCGAGGCGTTTCATTTTGTTTCTGAGCCTCAATAGCCGCATTTGTTTTGACCATAACACGGCCGTTATTTTGAGCCTGTTTTGTATTTTCTGTAATCCTATCCACACCTGGATCAATCAGGATAATGGCTTTCACATTATTCTCTGCGAAGTATTTTGCCCGGCTTTCTAACATGGCGCGGTAAGCATCCCTATTCACCCGGGTACCAGGTTTAATGGTTGGGTCGCCCCCGTTAAACATCATCACGACTTTGCCTTTAATATCTATACCTGCAAAATCGTTATAGCTGTCTTTTTTGATCCCATAGCCGATAAATACAATCTGATCGGTTGAAAAAGTAAAACCGTTATCGCTGATTAACGTTGGTGAAACAATATAATCTTTCTGGTATTCTTTGGGCTGGCCATTAACGGTTACATGACTTTCTTTCAAAGTAACATTCACCAGGTTAATTTTCTGGAAATAACTGCCATTTACCGGACCTTTTAAGCCAATCGATTTAAAATAATCGCGGATATAATCGGCGGCCATCCAGGCGCCTTTGGTTCCAGTTTCACGACCTTCATATTCATCAGATGCCAGAACCGAAAGGTGTTTAAAGGCATTATCAGGGTTGATGGCCTTGCTAAATTTAATAGCGTCTTTATTCGCTGGCAATGGCTTAATCTGGCTAAAACAACTCGCTGTAATAAGTGTAGCCAAGCTAAGGGTTAAAAACTTTTTGTTCATGATAATAATTTTAGTTGAGATCTGATTAGCAAGAAATTTTTTCAATCCGATTCTGGTGGCGGCCGCCTTCAAATGCTGTTGTTAAAAAGGTTTTGGTAATCTGTTTAGCTTCCTCTTCAGAAACAAAGCGGGCCGGGATACACAGTACATTAGCGTTATTATGTAGGCGTACGAGTGAAGCCACTTCGTTTTTCCAGCACAAACCTGCTCTAATGCCCTGATGTTTGTTGGCTGTTATAGCCACACCGTTGGCCGAGCCGCAAAGTAAAATACCATAGGTGAATTCTCCATTTTCAACAGCACTGGCAACAGGATGAGCAAAATCAGGATAGTCAACAGAATCCGAAGTATGAGTGCCGAAATCTTTTACTTCGTAATCTTGTAAAAAATCTTTTAATAATTCTTTGTACTCGAATCCGGCATGATCCGCGCCAATGGCAATTTTAATTTTTGTACCAGACATTTTCAAATGTATAGAGAATTGCGAATTCTGTTCGTAATGTTTTTGTTAGTTAGCATAGAATGCTGCTTCGGACTTTTTCTTCTTTTTTTCAATGTAGGCTGACACGAAAATACTGAGCTCATAAAGCAGGAATAATGGCGTAGCTACAATCAGCATTGTCATAATATCAGGTGTTGGCGTTACAATAGCAGCGATAATTAAGATAATTACGGCGGCATACCTTCTGCTTGATCTCATCAACTTTGGTGTCATCAAACCAAGTTTAGACAGGATGAAAATAATCACCGGAAGTTCAAAAATAATTCCCGTACCTAAAGTAAGGGTTGCAACAGAAGACAGGTAAGAATCGACTGTAAACGTGTTTTTAATTTCGGCACTTACCGTATAACCAGTTAAAAAGTTAACCGATAGCGGGCATACTACAAAGTATCCGAAAAAGATCCCAATAATGAAAAGTATAGAGGCAAAGAATACAAAACCACTGGCCGATTTACGTTCATTTTCGTGCAGTGCCGGTTTAATAAAACGCCAGATTTCCCATAGCAAATAAGGGAACCCCACCACAATACCGCACATTACACAAACATTTAGTTGAAGATTAAACTGGCCGGCCATCTCGGTATTGATAATTTCACCATTAATTTTAGTGATACACATATCTTTACCTAATGATGGAAAATGCTCTACCAGTTTACACATCATCCGGTAGGTCCAAAAATCTGGTTTTTTAGGTCCAAAGATTATTTTATCCAGAATCTCTTCATTGAAGTAAAAAGCGATACCCGTAAAAACGGCAATGGCAATTACGGCTCTGATTAAATGTTTACGGAGAACATCCAAATGATCGAAAAAAGACATTTCTGCCTCTAAATTGGTGCTCTTTTGACCGATAGCTTTTGTAAGTAAATTTTTTTTAGTGTCGCTCATGTTGAAAACAAAAATACCATTCTATTTGAATAGAATGGTATTTACGTGTTAAATATAGAAATAGTTTATATTATTATTAGAAATGATTTGATATATTAACTAAGTGAATTTAAAAATGAGTTGTAATGCCCTCTCAATGAATAGATCTTAATAATTTGTTCTGTTTCCAAAACCTCATAAATATTTCTGTGTTCTGAATTTATCCTCCTAGACCAGTTACCTGTGAGATTATATTTTAGTGCCTCCGGTTTCCCAATGCCTTCAAATGGAGAATCCATTGTAGCGACTAATAAGGTTATGTATTTTCTTTTGGATATTACTATGGCCTGATTTCTTCAAAAAATCTAAATCATCATTTGCTCTCGGAAGAAAAACTATTTCCATAGATTTTCTAAATCAGCTTTTGTGAAGTTTCCCTCTTTGAAATCTTTATCTCCGTGCAAAATTTTTTCTGCAAATTCTGGATTGTATGGTTGTTCTTTTTTTCAAAAGAAATCTTCACGGCTTTTAAAACCTGCTTTACAGCATTTAGCTACGCTGTGTTTTCCGGATGTACAATTAACCTTTCCATAATTCAAGTTTACTGAAATAATTTTAAAGTTTTTAATAAAGAAAAATCCCATTCTGTTCTACCAAAATGGGATTTAAATTTTTATAATCGTTTATATTATTCCGTAAATTCAAACGTTTCCATAAACTTTGTAGTGAAATTTCCTGCCCTGAAATTAGGGTCTTTCATCAATTGTAAATGGAAAGGAATGGTGGTTTTTATACCTTCAATGACAAACTCACTTAAAGCACGTTCCATGGTGCAAATGGCTTCTTCGCGGGTTTGAGCCACGCAGATTAATTTTGCAATCATCGAATCGTAATTAGAAGGAATTGAATATCCGGCGTAAACATGTGTGTCTACGCGAACACCGTGACCACCTGGCGAATGGAAATTCGTGATTTTTCCTGGCGACGGACGGAAATTATTTGCCGGGTCTTCAGCATTGATGCGGCACTCTATCGCGTGCATTTCAGGTGTATAGTTTTTACCAGAAATCGGAATACCGGCCGCAACTTTAATCTGTTCTTTAATTAAATCGAAGTTGATTACCTCTTCGGTAACCGGATGCTCTACCTGAATACGTGTATTCATCTCCATGAAGTAGAAATTACGGTGTTTATCAACCAAAAATTCGATAGTACCGGCCCCTTCATAATTTACAGCGGTTGCCCCTTTAATAGCGGCTTCACCCATTCTCTGGCGAAGTTCGTCAGTCATAAAAGGAGAAGGCGATTCTTCTACCAATTTCTGGTGACGGCGCTGGATTGAACAATCGCGTTCTGATAAGTGACAGGCTTTGCCAAACTGATCGCCAATAACCTGGATTTCAATGTGGCGAGGATCTTCGATATATTTTTCTAAGTATAAACCATCATTACCGAATGCTGCGCCAGATTCCTGACGTGCACTATCCCAGGCATTTTCGAAGTCTTCATCTTTCCAAACTACGCGCATACCACGGCCACCACCACCAGCGGTAGCTTTAAGGATAACCGGATAGCCCATTTCGTTGGCAATTGCAATACCTTCTTTAACGCTGGTAAGCAAGCCTTCTGAGCCTGGAATGGTTGGAACACCGGCATTTTTCATGGTTTCTTTTGCCGAGGCTTTATCGCCCATGCCATTAATCTGCTCTGGGGTTGCGCCAATAAATTTAATGTTATACTCGCGGCAGATGTTAGAAAACTTGGCATTTTCTGACAAGAAACCGTAACCAGGGTGTATCGCATCGGCGTTAGTTAATTCTGCAGCCGAGATAATATTCGGGATATTTAAATAAGAATCTTTACTAGGTGGCGGGCCAATACAAACAGCCTCGTCAGCAAAACGTACATGTAAACTCTCCCGATCTGCGGTAGAATAAACAGCAACCGTTTTGATGCCCATTTCCTTACAGGTACGGATAATACGCAAAGCGATTTCACCCCTGTTGGCAATTAGTATTTTTTTAAACATAATTTTTAATTTAGGATTACACCGATCTAAGCGATTATACCGGTTTAACGGGATGATCAAAAATCTGTGAAATCAAATTAATCTGTGAAATCAGCTTCTAAATAGGTTCTACTAAAAATAACGGTTGATCGTATTCTACAGGTGATGCATTATCAACCAGTATTTTAACGATACGGCCTGAAACTTCACTTTCAATTTCATTGAAAAGTTTCATTGCCTCGATAATACAAACTACCTTACCTGCGCTAATCTCATCACCAACATTGGCAAACATTGGTTTTTCTGGACTAGCTGAACGGTAAAAAGTACCGATCATTGGTGATTTAATAGTGATGTATTTCGAAGTGTCTTCTGCGGCAGGTACAGCAGGCGTTGCAGCACTTGGGGCAGTAGGAGCTGTAGCAACAGGAGCAGCAGCCTGTACAAGCGGAGCCTGTGGTACGGTAGCATGCACAACTGTTGGTGCTTGGTTTGTTTTGATCGTGATTTTGAAGTTTTCCTGCTCAATAGCAACTTCATTTACTCCAGAACGAGAAACAAATTTAATCAGTTCCTGTATTTGTTTAATATCCATTTTTTAGGCTAGTTATGTAAAAAATAGTGTTTATTGAATTAACTAAGTTATACTTTTTTTTGTTTTATTTTATTCAAGTGTTCCGATTACTTCGGACTGAAGACTTTTGACTATTTTGTGTCGTAAGCCCATTTCAGGTATACCGAACCCCAGGTAAAGCCTCCACCAAATGCAGCTAAAACGATGTTATCGCCTTTTTTTAACCTGCTTTCCCATTCCCATAAACATAATGGAATTGTTCCGTTGGTTGTATTTCCATAACGTTCGATGTTGATCATCACCTTATCGGTTGTAACACCCATGCGGTTCGCAGTGGCATCGATTATACGTTTATTGGCTTGATGAGGGACTAACCAGGCCACATCATCAGCGGTTAAGCTGTTACGCTCCATAATTTCGGCAGCAACATCGGCCATATTGGTTACGGCAAATTTAAATACTGTTGGTCCTTCCTGATGCGCAAAATGTTCCCTGGCATCAATGGTTTCGTGGGTAGCTGGTTTAACAGAACCACCCGCTTTCATGCCTAGGAAGTCTCTTCCCGAACCATCTGTTCTTAAAATAGAATCCTGAATACCCAGGCCTTCTTCATTTGGCTCCAGTAAAGCGCAACCGCAACCATCGCCAAAAATGATACAGGTGGTACGGTCTTCGTAGTTGATGATTGAAGACATTTTATCGCCACCAACTACTAAAACTTTTTTATGTCTGCCCGACTCTATAAATGAAGCACCTGTAGAAAGGCCAAAAATAAAGCCTGAACAAGCCGCCTGAAGATCGTAACCCCAGGCATTGGTCGCGCCAACTTTATCAGCCAAAACGTTTGCTGTTGCAGGGAAAGTAAAATCCGGGGTAGTGGTGCAAAAGATAATGAGTTCAATTTCTTTTGCATCAATTCCTCTCTTCTTAAGCAAACCGTTTACAGCATGAACAGCCATATCTGAGGTGCCTAAACCTTCTCCTTTTAAAATTCTACGTTCTTTAATTCCCGTTCTGCTGGTAATCCACTCATCCGAAGTGTCAACAATGGTTTCTAACTCTGCGTTTGTAAGCACATAGTCTGGGACATAACCATTTACTGCAGTAATAGCAGCGTGAATTTTACTCATTTTAAGAATTTTAATAAATTATTTAAATGCCATTCTAATTTTTTCTACCAATCCGGTAGTAATCATTTCTCTGGATTGTAGAACCATGTTTTTAACAGCCAGCGGACTGGAAATTCCATGTCCGATAACAACAGGAGCATTAACACCTAGAACCGGGCTTCCGCCGTACTGTTCATAATTAAAACGATCGAAGAACTCATCTTTTAGTCCCTTTTTGATGGTAAGCACGTAAAACGATTCTGCTAATTTTAGCATCACATTTCCGGTAAAACCATCGCAAACAATTACATCGGCCTTATCGTTAAATAAATCTCTACCTTCCACATTTCCAACGAAGTTGAAGAGGCTGGTTTCTTTCATTAACGGAAAAGTAGCCATGCTTAGCATATTTCCCTTTTCATCTTCTTCACCAATATTCATCAGGGCAACTTTCGGGTCATTGATCTGCAAAAGATTTTCTGCATATAAACTGCCTAAAACACCAAATTGTAATAAAATATCAGGTTTGCAGTCGGCATTTGCGCCTACATCTAACAACAGGCCTGTGCCACCTTTAATTTTCGGAAGAATTGTACATAAACAAGGGCGGATAATGCCCGGAATGGTTTTAACGCTAAAAACTGCGCCAACCAACATGGCTCCAGAATTACCGGCGCTTGCAAAAGAATCGATTTTACCTTCTTTTAAAAGGTTAAAACCAACAGCTATGCTCGAGTTTGGTTTCTGAACGATTGCTTTGGTGGGATGTTCGCCCATACCAATAACTTCATCAGTATGAACGTATTCAAAATGATCTGGATTGAAACCCTCTTCTGCCAGAATGGGTTTAATCTGTTCGGTATCGCCAATAAGAACTAGATGCTCTCCGGCGTTAAGCGATTGATGAGCCGCTATTGCTCCCAAAACAATTGCTTTGGGAGCATAGTCTCCGCCCATTATGTCGAGGCCTATTTTCATAGAAAAAATCTGTTTGTGTTAGTCAGGTGTAATCCTGAATTTTCAGTGGACTAAGGTATGACTAAAGCCGCTGAAAACACAAACAATTTTTTAAGAAAATTACCCTATCTGAGTATTTTCGATAACCAGTTTGCCGTTGTAGTATAAGTTACCATCAACGTTGTAAGCACGGTGAGGTACGTGGATAGCACCTGTTGCCGAGCATGTTGCTAAAGAAGGGGTAACAGCTTTATAGTGTGTTCTTCTTTTATTTTTTCTCTGTTTCGAGATTTTCCGTTTTGGATGTGCCATTGGTGTATAATCTAATTATTTTTTTAACTTATTAAGGGCTTCCCAACGTGGGTCGCTTGTTTGTTCATTTTCTTCAGCCTGCTTCTGGATAGATAACTGATTTAAGCGGTCAATCATTTCCTGATCGCAATCTTTATCTGCCTGCTCGCAGTTTTTGATATAGGGAACCGCAACGTTAATCATTTCGTATAAAGGGCCCGATATATCAATCTCGGAATCTTTTCGGCTTAATGAGATAATTTCTTCATCATCGCTTTCCAGTTCATCTTCGGCAAACTTTACAATCTGCCTTTCATAAAGGTTTACCGGGTAAGCAAATTCTGATAAACATTTATCACAATCTAAATTCACAGTACCAATAACCTTGAATTTTAAAAGCAACATGGTCTCTTGTTTCTCGAGCTCCAGGTTAACTTTCAAATTTCCACTTTTGATTAACGAGTACTCAAATGCATTAAAAAAGGTGTCATCAAGCTCATAATCAAACTGATGGATTCCCAATTTTAATCCGGTAAACGGTAATGAAAATTGTTTTAGTGGGTTCAAAGTACTGTAAAATTTTAGCCTGCAAATGTAGGGATAAAAAATTAGATTAAAAATGTTTTTTTAAAATTTGTTGGCGTTAACTCTTGATTTTTAGGCCTTACACATTTTAAATTCCACCAAGTATTATGCTACGAGCTAGCCAAAACCATTTCCTTGTTATTTCTGCTCCATTCGCTCCATGAGCCTACATAAAGTTTGGGAATGGGCAAGCCTGCATAATCCATAGCCAAAAGGGTATGGCAGGCGGTAATGCCTGAGCCACAATGTACAATCACATTTTCGGGCTTTACGTGCGCCAGGGCCTCCTTGTATTTTTCTCTTAGTATTTCCGGAGCAAGGAAAGCGCCTGCTGTATCTAAATTTTCGGTGTAAGGAATATTGGTTGCACCAGGAATATGTCCGGCAACTAAATCAATAGGCTCAGTAAGGCCTGCAAAACGGTTGGCATCACGCACATCAATTATCATATAACTGTCTGTTTTGGCTACTTTCTCAACTTCGTTGATGTCGGACAGCGGTAAAACCCATTCTTTTACTGCGTAAGGCGGAACAGATTTTGGAATCTCCACTTTATCTGTAACGGGGAAGCCAGCATTAACGGCTGCCTGAAAGCCGCCATCAATTACCTGCACTTTTTCATGCCCAATAGCCTTCAACATCCACCAGAGCCTCGCAGCGGCATTACCACCATTTTTATCATCATACACAATAACATGGCTGTGCCCGGTAATCCCGAGTTTTTGTAACACAGCAGAAAACTGTTCGGCAGTGGGTAAAGGATGGCGTCCGCCAACTGCAAAATTGCCAATGTTGGCTAAATCTTCATTTACATCTGCAAAAAGTGCCCCAGCTAAATGTTGTTCATCATATCTGGCTTTTGATCCTGCACTGGCATCGATAATGACGATTTCATCGTCTTGATTTAGCCAAGTTAATTCTTCTGGTTTTATGATGGGTGATAATTTTTTACTCATATTTGTTTATTTTGGTAACTGATGTTATTATAATTCCGGCCATTAATATTACAAGCCATAGTATGAAAGCATCATATTCAATCTTCGCAATTATAAGGGGTATATTGCATCGGTATCAAAAAAGTACTGCTTTGAAAACCCTATTGACAAACTTAAAATAATTAATATAATTCCCGTTAACCGCCTGTTAGATTGTTTTCTTTAACAATGCCCTTAGCCCGAGCGCTGGGCCAATTGCAAGCATTATATAAAGATATTGAACATTTTCTGTTTTGATAATGAGCTAACTGCCTGAATGCTTATTATTGTAATG
>Ga0182008_10000669_pt1 | contig 24850 bp, 20 predicted proteins | sample Sormic07211129_1_FD_120482 | JGI IMG/M metagenome (GOLD analysis project Ga0182008, IMG submission 120482) | Rhizosphere microbial communities from Sorghum bicolor, Mead, Nebraska, USA - 072115-129_1 metaG | ecosystem: Host-associated > Plants > Roots > Rhizosphere | place: USA: Nebraska...
CCCGCACTGCAGCGCCTACCGCGTGTTCCACAAGATCGACCGCACGCTGCGCTGCCACCACTGCGGCTTCACCGAGCGCGTGCCGCGCGCCTGCCCGGCCTGCGGCAACCCCGACATCGCGCCGGTCGGCCGCGGCACCGAGCAGCTGGAGGAGCACCTGGGCACGCTGTTCGCCGCGGTGACCCGGCCCGACGGCAGCCCGGTGCGCATCGCGCGCATCGACGCCGACAGCACCAAGAAGCAGGGCGCGCTGGCCGCGCAGCTGGCGGCGGTGCATGCGGGCGAAGTCGACGTGCTGGTCGGCACCCAGATGATCGCCAAGGGCCACGACTTCCGCCGCATCACGCTGGTGGCGGCCGTGAACCCCGACGGCGCGCTGTTCTCCAGCGACTTCCGCGCGCCGGAGCGGCTGTTCAGCCTGCTGATGCAGTCGGCCGGCCGGGCCGGGCGCGACGCGGCCTACCTGGCGGCGCAGGGCAGCACCGCCGAGATGTGGCTGCAGACCCACCACACCGACCATGCGCTGTTCGCCGCGCTGCGCCGCCACGACTATCCCGCCTTCGCCGCCGGCGAGCTGGCGCAGCGCAGCGCGGCCCGGATGCCGCCCTTCGCCTTCCAGGCGCTGCTGCGCGCCGACGCGCGCACCCAGGCCGCGGCCCAGGCCTTCCTGCAGGCCGCCAGCGCCGCCGCCGAGACGCTGGAAGGCGGCGAGCACGTGGTGCGCTACCCGGCCGTGCCGCTGACGATCCAGCGCGTGGCCAACGTGGAGCGCGCCCAGATGCTGCTGGAAAGCCATTCGCGGGCCGCGCTGCAGCGCCTGCTGGCCCAGTGGCAGCCGGTGCTGAACGCGCTGCGCCGCACGCCCGAGGGCAAGGGCGTGATCCGCTGGCTGATCGACGTCGACCCGCAGCAGATCTAAGTTTTTCCCGCCGGCCCCTGGCATCGGCAATACTTTGCAAATGCAGTTGACGCCGAGGGCGGGCTGCGCAAGCTGTAGCCACGGGCCCGCGCGGGCCCGCACCGGAGTGACGCCATGACGCTGCTGGGAACCCTGTCTCGCCTGACCGGGCTGTTGTGCCTGCTGGCCGCCGCCTCGGTGGCCCCCGCCGCCGAGCTCAAGCACGAAGGCAACCGCCTGCTCGTGATCGGCCAGCTCGATGCCGAGACGCTGCCCGCCTTCAGCGAACAGCTGGCTTCGGGCAAGGTGCGCACCGTGGTGTTCGAGGACGCCTTCGGCGGCACCGCCGAGGCCGCCGGCGCCTATGCCGCGGCCATCCGCAGCAGCGGCGTGCAGACCGAGGTGCGCGGCCAGTGCCAGGCGGCCTGCGCCTACGCCTTCCTGGCCGCCAAGTCGCACCGCTTCGGCTCGGGCCTGCAGATCAACGGCCTGCTGCTGCCGGTCGCCGCGCGGCCCACGGCCGAGGAGATGGCGACCCGCTGGCGCGGCGACGACACCCACCGCACGCTGGCCGAGTTCACCGCGCCAGCACCGGCCGCCACGCCGGCCCTGGTGGAAACCGGCGGCAGCGCCCCGCGCGAGAACTGGCGCGCCGACCACGGCGTGCTGTTCACCTCCTCGCCCACGCTGTTCGGCCGCGTCTACAACACCTTCTATTGCGATGGCACGCAGGGACGCGACTTTTCCAAGTGCGAGTTGCTGTCCGGCGCTGACCCCTACCAGCTCGGCGTCTTGACGAACTAGCCCCCGAGGCGAGCGCTCAGTTCAACCAGCCCACGGCCAGCGGGAAGGTGAAGAAGGCCGCCACGGTGGTCCACAGGATGATCCGCGCGATGCGCCCGTTGTCGGCGCCGAAGCGCTCGGCCAGCATCGACACGTTGCTGGCGCTCGGCAGTGCGGCCACGAGCACGATCGCCACCAGCGCCGACTGGCTCAACGGCAGGCCCCACGCGACCGCGACCCGCGCCACGGCCCACACCAGCAGCGGATGCAGCAGCAGCTTGACCAGCACCACGGGCAGCACGTCGCCGACGCGCGCCAGTCCCAGCTCGGGCTGGCGGCGGGCCACGAGCGCCGAACGCGCGAGCACCGCACCGATGGTGAACAACGCGGCCGGCGAGGCGGCGTCGGCCAGCATCGTGACCGTGCGATCGATCGGCCCGAACAGCTGGAACTGCAGCGCCGAGGCCAGCGCGCCCAGCAGGATCGACCAGGGCAGCGGGTTCATGAACATGCCGCGCAACGCCTGCCGCACGGCCTTGGCCGCGCCATGCTCGTCGGCGCCGTCGAACCGCGACAGCGCGATGCATAGCGAGGACGTGACAACCATGTCGAAGGTGATCGTGATGATCACCGGCCCCGCCACGCCCGGCCCCAGCAGCGCGGCCAGCAGCGGCACGCCCATGAAGCCGGTGTTGGGAAAGGCCGCCACCAGCGCGCCGAAGGACGCGTCGTTCCAGCCGATGCGCGCGCTGCGCGTGCGCCACACGGTGGCCGCCACCACCGCCAGCGCGCACAGCCCCCAGACCAGCGCCACGCTGCCGTCGAGCAGTTGCGCGATCGGCGTGCCGGCGCCGAAGCGGTAGAGCATGCAGGGCAGCGCGAAATACAGCACGAAGACGTTGAGGCCGGGGATCGCCTCGAGCGGCAGCACGCGCAGCCGCGCGGCCGCATAGCCGGCCGCGATCAGCGCGAAGAAGGGGAAGGTGACGAGGAAGATCGGCAGCACGGCGGCATTGTCGCCGCCGTCAAAGCTGCGCCGACAGCAGGCTCGCCAGGTGCTCCATCGCCTTCTCGCGCAGCGGGCGCGCCTGCCACTGCGCCAGCGTGACGGCGCGGCTCTGCCGCAGGTCGTCCTCGAAGGTCGCGACCTGCGCCTTGGCGAAGGCCTCGTCGTAGATGTTGAGGTTGGCCTCGTCGTTGAGGCGGAAGGAGCGGTTGTCGAAGTTGGTCGAGCCGACCGAGACCAGGAAGTCGTCGACCACCAGCACCTTGCAATGGAACATGGTCGGCTGGTACTCGTGCATCTGCACGCCCGCCTCCAGCAGCGGGCCCCACGCCGCGCGCGACGCGCCGCGCACGGTCTGCGCATCGATGATCGGCCCGGGCGTGATGATGCGCACCCGCACGCCACGCCGCACCGCGGCCACCAGCGCGTCGCGCGTGAGCTCGTCCGGCACGAAGTAGGCGCTGGAGAGTTCGATCGAGCGCTCGGCCGCGGTGATCGCCAGCAGGTACATCAGGTGCATGCTCTCGCTGCCGCCCGAGGGCGAGCTGCTGAACATCTGCGCGCCGCCGCCCGCGCCCGGCGCGCGCGCATCGTGCGCCTGCAGCGCCGGGAAATAGCGCTCGCCGTGCAGCACCTGGCCCGAGACCTTGACCCAGTTGTCCATGAAGACCGCCTGCATCTGCGCCACCACCGGCCCCTCGACCTTGAAATGCGAGTCGCGCCAGTGTTCGGGGTCCTGCGCGTGGCCGGTCCAGGCGGGCGCGATGCCCACGCCGCCGGTGAAGCCCACCGCGCCGTCGACCACCAGCAGCTTGCGGTGGGTGCGGTTGTTCATGCGCGCGATGTCGTACCAGCTCGGCTGGTGGAACTTGCGGATCTCGACGCCGGCCTTCTCCATCTCCTGCAGGAAACGCTCGTCGATCTTCGCGCTGCCGACCCAGTCGAGCAGCACGTGCACCCGCACGCCGGCCCGTGCGCGCTCGGCCAGCGCGTCGGCGAAGGCCCGGCCGATGTCGCCCGACCAGTAGATGTAGGTCTCGAAGGTGATGCTCTGTTGCGCGCCGCGGATGGCGGCCAGCATGGGCGGGAAGATCTGGTCGCCGTTGTGCAGCGCCTCGAAGCGGTTGCCCTGCACGATGGCCGGCCCGAGCAGCACGCCCATCGCGCGGCGGAACTGCGGGTCATGCAGGCCGTATTCGCGTTCGATGTGCTGGTCGATCTTCTTCTCGCCAGGGATGAAGTTCAGCACCAGCACCGTGGCCAGCACGGTCAGCAGCGCGGTCCAGAGCACGATCGTGAGCGGATGTCTTGTTTTTTTCATGGTGTTGCACGCAAGGAGGCCGCGGTCTTAACACGCGGCGGCGCCCTGGCGCGTGCGACGAACACCCATCCGCATGCACGCCGGAAGGCGTTCCGTCAAGGCCGGGCTTTTCGGCGCGCCAGTATCATTGCGCGCTTTGCGCCTGCCCTCCTCGCCGCTCACGCCCGCATGTCTTCCGGTCTCAATCTCGCCCAGCAGGAAGCCGTCAACTACCTGCATGGTCCCTGCCTCGTGCTGGCCGGTGCAGGCTCCGGCAAGACGCGCGTCATCACGCACAAGATCGGCCGCCTGATCCAGGCCGGCATGGCGCCCAAGCGCATCGCCGCCATCACCTTCACCAACAAGGCCGCCGCCGAGATGCGCGAGCGCGCCAAGGGGCTGATCGGGCGCGACGCCAAGCATGTGGTGGTCTGCACCTTCCACGCGCTGGGCGTGCGCATGATGCGCGAGGACGGCGCGGTGCTGGGCCTGAAGCCGGCCTTCAGCATCCTCGACAGCGACGACGTCACCAAGATCCTCAAGGACGCGGGCGGCAGCAGCGACACCGCCACCGCGCGCATCTGGCAGTGGACCATCAGCAAGTGGAAGAACATGGGCCTCAACGCGGCCCAGGCCGAGGCCATCGCCGCCGACGACAACGAACGCATCACGGCGCAGATCATGGCGCGCTACGAGGAGCGGCTCACGGCCTACCAGAGCGTGGACTTCGACGACCTGATCGGCATGCCGCTCAAGCTGCTGCGCGAGCACGAGGCGGTGCGCGAGAAATGGCAGAACACGCTGGGCCATGTGCTGGTCGACGAGTACCAGGACACCAACGCCACGCAGTACGAGGTGCTCAAGGCGCTGGTCGGCACCGAGGGCCACTTCACGGCCGTGGGCGACGACGACCAGTCGATCTACGGCTGGCGCGGCGCCACGCTGGACAACCTGCGCAAGCTGCCGATCGACTATCCGAAGCTCAAGGTCATCAAGCTGGAGCAGAACTACCGCTCCACCAGCGCGATCCTGCGCGCGGCCAACAACGTGATCGGCCCCAACCCCAAGCTGTTCCCCAAGACGCTGTTCAGCGAACTGGGCGAGGGCGAGCCGGTGCGCGTGGTCGACGCCGACAACGAGGCCCACGAGGCCGAGCGCGCCGTGGCCCGCATCGTGAGCCTGCGCGCCGGCACCGCGGTGACGCAGGGTGAGCAGCACAAGGAGTTCCGCGACTTCGCGATCCTCTACCGCGCCAACCACATGGCGCGGGTCTTCGAGCAGGCGCTGCGCAAGGCGCAGATCCCCTACAAGGTCTCGGGCGGCCAGAGCTTCTTCGACCGCGCCGAGATCAAGGATCTCTGCGGCTGGTTCCGGCTCTGGACCAACAACGACGACGACCCGGCCTTCCTGCGCGCCGTGACCACGCCCAAGCGCGGCATCGGCCACACCACGCTGGCCTCGCTGGGCACCTTCGCGAGCCAGTACAAGCTGAGCCTGTTCGGCGCGCTGTTCAGTTCCTCACTGCCCAGCGTGATCCCCAAGCGCACGCTCGAGGGCCTGCTCGAGTTCGGCCGCTACATCAACGACCTCGAATACAAGGCGCGCCACACCGTGGGCGCCGAAGCCGCGCGGGCCTTCATGACCGAATGGCTCAAGGAGATCGGCTACGAGCAGCATCTCTACGACGGCGAGGACAGCGAGTCCGCGGCCGCGACGCGCTGGACCAACGTGCTGGAGTTCTGCGACTGGATGGCCGCGCGCTGCGGCGGCGAGATCGACGACACCTCGGGCGCCACCGTCGAGAGCGAGCGCAAGAACCTGCTCGAGGTGGCGCAGACCATCTCGCTGCTGTCGACCATCAGCGAGCGCGAGAAGGACCAGAACGTGGTGACGCTGTCGACGCTGCATGCGTCCAAGGGCCTCGAATGGCCGCACGTGCTGCTGATCGGCGTGAACGAGGGCACGCTGCCCTTCAAGCTCGACGACGACGACGGCCGCCAGCAGAAGGTCAGCGACGACACGCTGCAGCGGCTGCAGGAAGAGCGCCGGCTGATGTACGTGGGCATCACGCGCGCCCAGCGCACGCTGGCCGTGAGCTGGACCAAGCGGCGCAAGAAGGGCCGCGAGATGATCGCCACCCAGCCCAGCCGCTTCATCGCCGAGATGGGCCTGGACAAGACCACCATCAAGGAAGACCCGCGCGAGAAGCTCAAGGCGCTGCGCGCCGAGTTCGCGCGCAAGGTGCAGGACAACGCCGCCGCGGCCGCCGCCGCTGCGGCCGCCGACCGATGAAGCGCTGCATCGCATCGCTGTGGCTGCTGGCCGCGCTCTCCGGCCTGCTGGGCGCGCCCGCGCATGCCACCGAGGCCTGCCCGGCCAACGCCGGCGAACTGCCGCCCGAAGCGCTCTACGGCCGCTGGGAGGCCCGTTTCGGAAATCTCGCGGCGCCGGCCGACGTGCGATTGGCCGAACATCCCGAATACCAAGGCAGCGTGCGTGGCACCATCACGCGCGGCTACCAGACAGCCCAGCTGTCGGGCGACATCGGCGACGAAGGCTTTCTGGTCTTCGACGAATCCCTGGACGGCCGCGCCATCAGCGCAGTCTGGTCGGGCGAAATGCAGGCCGGCTCATGCGGCAAGGAGTTCAAAGGAACATGGCGAAATTCAAGCGACGACAGCGAGCAGCCCTTCGTGCTGCGCAAGATCGGTCCCCCCTGACGACCTGGCACGGCGCCGCGCTGGCCGCGCTGCTGGCGGGCATGGGCGCGGCCCATGCACAGCCGGCCGACAAGCCGGCCAGCTCGCTCGCCAGCGACCAGCTGACCTGGCAGCAATGCCAGCGCCTGGGCGACAGCAAGGACGCGCGCCTGGCCTGCTTCGACCGCTGGGCCCAGCAGCAGACGCTGCCGGCCGCGGCCGTGCCCAGCGCGCCGCCGGTGCTCGCCAGCACACAGCCCGCGCCGCCGGTCGATGCCAGCATCCCCGCGACCCGCGTGGTGGCCGTGGCCACCGAGCAGGGCTGCCGCGACCGCCAGTACTCGACCTTCTCGCGCTTCTGGGAACTGGAGGAGGGCAGCGACTGCGGCACCTTCGGCTTCCGCGGCTACCGCCCGCTCAACGTGTCGATCTCGGCCGCCACGCACAAGCCCGACGTGCCCACCTCGCCCGCCGCCGACCACACCGGCACGGCCGTGGACTACCAGGCCAACGAGATGCGCCTGGGCCTGTCGATGCGCACCAAGCTGGCCCAGGGGCTGCTGACCTCGAACGATCCGCAGAAGAAGGACTCGCTCTGGTTCGCCTACTCCCAGCAGTCGACCTGGCAGCTGTTCAACGGCGAGATCTCGCGCCCCTTCCGCAGCACCGACCACGAGCCGGAGATGATGTACGTCTACCCGGCCGACTTCCGGCTGCCCTTCGGCTGGCGCTGGCGCTACCTGGGCGTGGGCATCGTGCACCAGTCCAACGGCCAGAGCCTGCCGCTGTCGCGCAGCTGGAACCGCACCTACCTGATGGGCGGCATGGAGCTCGACGACCGCTTCCAGGTCTCGGCCCGCATCTGGAAGCGCTGGAAGGAGAACGCCGACAGCGACGACAACCCGGACATCGCCGACTACATCGGCCGTGCCGAGGTCACCGGCCGCTGGAACTACGACCGCGACAACACCTTCGGCATGACCGTGCGCAACAACCTGCGCGACAGCGGCCGCGGCTCGATCCGCCTCGAATGGTTCAAGGCCATCGGCAATCCGGTCACCAGCAACCTGCGCTTCCACACCCAGCTGTTCCACGGCTACGGCGACACGCTGGTCGACTACAACCGCAAGCGCACGGTGCTGAGCATCGGTGTGAGCCTGGTCGACTTCTGATCCGGCCCGCCCACGAAAAAGCCGCTGGCCCCGCAAGGCGCCAGCGGCTTTTTGCAGGGTGCAGCCTCAGCTCAGCAAAGGCTCGAGGCCCGGCGCGCTGTCGATCTCGGTGGGCTTGTAGATCTTGTGCTGGGCGGCGGGGCCGCCGATGTCCATCACCACCGCCAGCCGCCACGGGTCGCCGCGTTTGGCGGCCGCGCGCTCCACGCTGTCGAGCTGGAAGCTGGGCACGCCGCGGGCCGTGCCCTTGACCGCCAGCTTGAGCAGCGTGTTGCCCTTCTTGTCCGACACCTCGATCGCATAGCCCAGGCCCTGGCTCGCCACGTCCTCGGCCTTGTAGCCATAGCTCGAGAAGTGCTTGACCAGGTAGGCCATCGCGGCCGCCTGGACCTCGTCCCTCGACATCGGGCCGGACGTGACGACCGGTGCCGGCGGCGGCACGCTGCCGCGCGCGCGGGCGGCCTTCATCTCGTCTTCGGTCGGCAGCCAGCCGCGCGGGCCGCGCACCAGCACCGCGACCTTGAGGTCGGCGTCCCAGCTCGCGACATGCCATTCCTCGTCGTCCGGCACGCGCATCGAGACCTTGGCGGCCTTGTCGGTTTCCAGGTCGGCGATGGCCACGCGGTTGGTCTGCAGCACGGCGCGGAAGGACTGGCCCGCGTCGAGCGAGCGCTTGAGCAGCTTGAAGCGGTCCTTGGCGCGCTGCACCTGCAGCGCGGTGCGTTCGCCGTTGCCGCCCAGGCGCTGCTGTGCGTCGAGCGACTCGAGGTAGAACCAGCGCCCGCCCGCGCCCACGCTGACGAACTCGGCCCAGATGGTGGCGATCACGTTGTCGCCCGTCGCCAGCCAGGCGGATTCGGAGGCTTGCTGGCGCGCGTCGAACACGCCCATCTTGGCGATGATCTCGACAGGTGTGCGCTTGTCGCCCAGCAGGCGTTTTTCATTGATGACCGCGAGCACCGCGGCGTCGACTTCTTTGTCCATTCGGGAAATTCGAGGCAAGTTGTTGCTGAGCCCTCGGAGTATGCCGTGCCCGGGGCGCGGTGCCCGGCCCGAAACCGCGGCCACGCATCGGCGGCCGCCCCTTCCCCGCGTCTAGGGCATACCCCTAGCGAATACGCGACGCGCGCCGTTGACCGCGCGCTTCGGCCGAATCTATAGTCGGTCGATCGTTTGGTTAACCAACGTTTTTCATAGAAGGGCGCACACGCTTTGGATACTTCGCAGTTGTTTCAACTGGGCCTGCAGGGCGCGTCGACCGGCGCCATCTACAGCCTCGTCGCGCTCGGCCTGGTGCTGGGCTACAAGGCCACCGAGGTGCTGAACTTCGCGCACGGCGACATCCTGATGCTGTCGGCCTTTCTCGGCTGGTGGCTGATCGAGGGCGTGGGCCTGCCCTTCTGGGCCGTGCTGCCGCTGGTGGTGCTGGTCATCGCGCTGTTCTCGTACCTGCTCGAGGCCCGCGTGATGCGCGTGATCGTCGGCCAGCCGCAGTTCGCCGGCGTGATGCTGACCATCGGCATCGGCTTCATGATCCGTGGCGGCGTGAGCATGGTGTTCGGCCCCGACTCGCGCACCTACGACACGCCCTGGACTGGCCAGACCACGCGCTTCGGCGGCGCGGTGGTGGCCGACCTCAACCTGGTGATCGTCGCGGCCGCGCTGGCCGTGACCGCGCTGCTGTACGTCTTCATGGCGCGCACCTCGCTCGGCGTGGCGATCCAGGCCGCCTCGCAGAACCAGCTCGCGGCCTACCTCAGCGGCGTGCGCGTGAAGCGGCTCAACTCGCTGGTGTGGGCCATCTCGGGCGCCATCGCGGCGCTGTGCGGGCTGCTGCTCGCACCGATCTCGCTGGTCGACCTGAGCCTCTGGTTCGTGATGCTCAAGGCCTTCTCGGCGCTGGTGCTGGGCGGCTTCGGCAGCGTGCCCGGCGCCATCGTCGGCGGCCTGCTGATCGGGCTGATCGAACAGTTCTCGGGCGTCTACCTGCCCGATGGCTTCAAGGACGTCATGCCCTACCTGGTGCTGATCGCGGTGCTGGTGTTCTTCCCCAAGGGGCTGCTGGGCGAAGCCCACGGCCGGAGGGTCTGACCACCATGCGCTACGAAACCGACTACCGCCAGGGCCGCCGGCTGCTGCCCACGCTGCCGGGTCGCCTGGCCTACCTGGCGCTCGCCGTGGTGCTGCTCGCCGCCCCCTTGCTGCTGCCGACCTTCTACGTGGGCGAGGTCGCCTTCGTGTTCATCCTCTGCATCGCCAGCCTGGGCCTGATGACGCTCACCGGCTTCACCGGCCAGGTGTCGCTGGGGCAATCGGCCTTCATCGGCCTGGGCGCCTACGTGCATGCGCTGCTGCTCACGGCCGGCGTGCCGCTGCCGCTCTCGCTGGTGGGCGCCGCCTGCGTGGCGGCGCTGGCCGGGCTGGCGATCGGCTTGCCGGCCATCCGCGTGTCGGGGCTGCACCTGTCGGTGGTGACGCTGGCCTTCGCCATCGTGACCGAGCACGTGATCGGCCGCTGGAAGGGCGTGACCGGCGGCCACAGCGGCCTGGCGGTGCCCGAGCCGCTGCTGTTCGGCTTCAGCCTGGGCGGGCCGCGCGCCTTCTACTTCCTCTGCCTGGCGCTGCTGGTGGCGGTGCTGCTGGGGCTGCTCAACCTGATGCGCTCGTCCATCGGCCGCTCCTTCGTCGGTGTGCGCGACTCCGAGGCCGCGGCCCAGGGCCTGGGCATCCACGTGGCGCGCACCAAGGTCACGGCCTTCGTGCTGTCGGCCGGCATCAGCGGCATCGCGGGCGCGCTGATGGCGCACCAGATCCAGTTCATCACGCCCGAGAGCTTCGGCCTGGCGCTGTCGCTGCAGCTGGTGCTGATGGTGTTCATCGGCGGCATGGGCAGCCTGCGCGGCGCGATCCTCGGCGCGCTGCTGATCGGCCTGCTGCCCTCGCTGATCTCGCTGCTCAAGGGCGCGCTGCCTTCGCGCATCGCCGACCAGTTCGGGCTCGAGCTCTTCGTCTACGGCGCGGTGCTGACCTTCTTCGTGCTGCTCGAGCCCACGGGCCTCAACGGTCGCTGGATGCGCATCCGCGCGCTGGCGCGCGACTTCCCCTTCCTGCGCACCGCCAGCGCCAAGCGCGCCAAGGCCTACATGCGATCGGAGCGCGCATGAAAGCGCTGAGCATTCCCGAATCGGCCGCGATCCGCGATGCCGCGGCCGAGCCGCTGCTCGAGGTCGACGGCCTGAGCCTGTCCTTCGGCGGCGTGAAGGCGGTGCGCGACGTGCACTTCTCGGTGCAGCGCGGCGAGGTGTTCGCGATCATCGGCCCCAATGGCGCGGGCAAGACCTCGGTCTTCAACCTGGTCACGCGCGTGTTCGACGCCAGCAGCGGCCGCATCCGCGTGGCCGGCCAGGACATCACGCGCGTGGCGCGCCACGACATCGTGCGGCGCGGCGTGGCGCGCACCTTCCAGAACATCGAACTGTTCGAGGGCGCGACCGTGCTCGAGAACCTGCTGCTGGGCCGGCACCGCGCGCCGCACGGCAACGTGTTCTCGCAGATGCTCAACCTGCCGTCGGTGCAGCGCGCCGAACTCCTGAGCCGCGAGCGCGTCGAGCAGGTGATCGACTTCCTCGCGCTCACGCCCTACCGCATGAGCCCGGTGGCGGGCCTGCCCTACGGCATCCGCAAGATCGTCGAGCTCGGCCGGGCGCTCGCGGCCGAGCCTGCGCTGCTGCTGCTCGACGAGCCGGCCTCCGGCCTCAACCCGGAGGAAACGCGCGAGCTCGCCTACTGGATCGAGGACATCCAGAACGAACTGGGCATCACGGTGGTGATGGTCGAGCACGACATGTCGCTGGTCTCGGCCGTGGCCGACCGCGTGCTCGTGATGGAACAGGGCCAGGTGCTGATGACGGGCACGCCGGCCGAAGTGCAGTCCGATCCGCGCGTGATCGCGGCCTACCTGGGGACCTGAACCGTGGACACGCTGCTTTCCGTGCGCAACATCGAAACCTGGTACGGCCCGGTCAACGCCATCCGGGGCGTGAGCCTCGAGGTCCAGGCCGGGCGCATCGTGGCGGTGCTGGGCGCCAACGGCGCGGGCAAGACCACGCTGCTCAACACCATCGCGGGCGTGATCGACCCGGCGCGCGGCAGCGTGCACTTCGACGGCCGGCGCATCGACGGCCTCGATGCCGACGCGGTCTGCCGCGCCGGCGTGGTGCTGGTGCCCGAAGGCCGCCAGCTCTTCCCCTTCCTCACGGTGGAGGAGAACCTGCGCATGGGCGCGTTCGCGCGGCGCCCGCGCGAAGGCATCGCGCGCGACCTCGAGCGCGTCTACGACTGGTTCCCGCGGCTGCGCGAACGCCGCCGGCAGCGTGCCGGCCTGCTCTCGGGCGGCGAGCAGCAGATGGTGGCCATCGGCCGCGCCTTCATGGCCCAGCCCCGGCTGCTGCTGCTCGACGAGCCCTCGCTGGGCCTGTCGCCGCTGTTCACCAAGGAGATCTTCGGCATCGTCCGGCGCATCAGCGCCGAGACCCACACCGCCGTGCTGGTGGTGGAGCAGAACGCCGCGATCGCGCTGGCCTCGGCCGACGACGGCTACATCGTCGAGCTGGGCCGCGTGGTCGCGGCCGGCCGTTGCGCCGAGCTGAGCGCGCGCGACGACGTCCAGCGCTTCTACCTCGGCCATGCGGTCGCGCACGTGGCGCACGGCACCGCGGGCGGCGTGCGTCCGCCGCGGCGCAGCCTGAGCTGGCATTGACGACGAACACACGACGCATCACTTTCAACATCCACTGGAGACACGCATGACCCTTCGCCGCAGAACCCTCCTGAGCTCGGGCCTGGCCGGGCTCGCCCCGGCCTTCCTCGCGTTGCCCGCGCGCGCCGGCGGCATTTCCGACAAGGAGATCGTGATCGGCACGCACCTGGACCTCTCGGGGCCGGTGTCGGTGGCGGCGCCGCCGATCCGCAATGGCCTGCAGATGCGGGTCGACGAGCTCAACGAGGCCGGTGGCCTGCACGGCCGCAAGATCCGCTTCGTGATCGAGGACAACGCGAGCCAGGCCTCGCAGGCGGTGCGCGCGGTGGACAAGCTGATCCGGCGCGACGAGATCTTCGCGATGCTGTGCCCCTTCGGCTCGGGCCCGACCGTGGCCACGGCCAAGAAGCTGGTCGACGCGGGCATCGTCTGCTTCGCGCCCTATGCCGCCTCCGCGCTGGTCCGCCAGGCCGCGGGCAACTCGCCGCTGCTGTTCACCAACAACATCCACTACGACACCAGCACCGCCGCCGGCATCCGCTGGGCGGTGGAGAACCTGGGCAGCAAGAAGGTCGGCTTCATCTACCAGGAAGGCCCCTTCGGCGACCTCGTGGGCAAGGGCGTGAAGAGCGCGCTGCAGGCCCGCAAGCTCACGCTGGTGGCCGAGGCCAGCTACAAGGTCGGCGACATCGACTTCTCCTCGCAGGTGGCGCGCATGAAGGCCGCGGGCGCCGACCTGATCGTGGCCGCCACCACCACGCGCGAGACGATCGCGGTGGCGGCCGAGGTGAAAAAGCTGGGCTGGACCGACGTCAACGTGCTGACCTCCAGCCCCGGCCGCGCCGAACTCACGGCCACGCTGGGCAAGGCCTCGGTCGAGGGGCTCTACGGCATCGGCACCTGGCGCATCACGCCGGCGGACCAGGTCTCGGCGGCCGAGAAGACCTGGGCCGACAGCTACCGCAAGCGCTTCAAGCTCGAGCCGCAGGACATCTCGCTGGCCTTCTACGACTACGCCTCGTGGTTCTTCCAGGGCGTGGAGGCGGCCGGCCGCGCGCTCAGCACCGACAGCCTGGTGAAGGCGCTGCAGGCCTCGAAGTACCGCGGCCTGTCCTCCTACGACGCGCAGCACTACAGCAACGGCCACGTCGACCCCGAGTGGATCCAGGTCGAGCAGGTGGTCAAGGGCCAGTGGATCGGCCGCTCGGGCGTGCTCGATCCGGCGAAGAGCGCGTGAGCCCCATGGCCGACCACGCATTGCCCCACGGCGTCGCCACGCTGCCGCAGTGGTGGCGCCAGCGCTGCACGCAATGGGCCGCGCAGCCCGCGCTGCGCCACAAGCGGCTGGGCATCTGGACCACCATGGACTGGGGCCGCTATTTCGACGAGGCGCGCGCGCTCGGCCTGGCGCTCGATGCCGCCGGGCTGCAGCCGGGCGAGGTGGTGTCGATCCTCTCGCACAACCGCCCCGAGTGGCTCTGCATGGACCTGGCCACGCAGGCCATGGGTTTCGTGAGCCACGGCCTCTACCCCTCGAGCTCCGAAGAAGAGGTCGCGCATGCGCTGCACGAGGCCGGCACGCGCGTGCTGCTGGTGGAGAACGCCGAGCAGCTGATGAAGGCCCTGCAGGCGCGCGGCCGCTGCCCGGCGCTGCGGCGCATCTGCGTGATCGACGACCGCGGCCTGCGCGGACTGGCCGACCCGGCCGTGGGCACCTATGCCGCGCTGGTGCAGCAAGGCCGTCAGCACCCGGACACCGCGCTGTTCGAGGCCCGCATCGCGGCCGGCACCGGCGCGCAGGTCGCGGCGCTGATCGGCACCGCGGGCACCAGCGCGCCCGCGCGGCTCGCGGCCGTGACGCAGCAGGCGCTGCTGCACCAGGTGCAGGCCCTGCAGGCCGGCCTGGGCACGCAGGCCGGCGACCACTCGCTGTCCTTCGCGCCGCTGGCGCAGGCCGACGAGCGGCTGCTGGCCACCGGCATCCCGCTGGTGGCGGGCGGTGTGGTGCACTTCGCCGAAAGCCCGGGCACGGTGTTCAACGACCTGCGCGAAGCCGCACCGCACTGGGTCTCGGGGCCGCCGCGCTTCTGGGAGCGGCTGCATGCGCGCACCGACATCCTCGCGGGCGACACCCGGCCCGCCTTCCAGCGGTTCTACCGCCGCAGCGTGGCGGCCCGGCGCCCCGGCTGGATCGGCCGCACCGCGCTGCGGCGCGTGCGCGCCTCGCTGGGCCTGGCGCGCGCGCGGCTCGCGCTGGTGAGCGCCGCCTCGCTGTCCGAGCCGCTGGTGCAGTGGTACACCGCGCTGGGCCTGCCGCTGGCCGAGGTCTACGGGCTGGCGGAAGCCTGCGGCATGGTCTGGCTGCAGGCCGAGGGCGCGCCCCCGGCGCCGCGCACCGAGGTGCGGCTGGCCGCCGACGGCGAGGTGCTGCTCCGGGGGCCGGCCGTGCTGGCGGGCTACTGGTCGGCCGGCGCGCTGCAGCGGCGCGAGGCCACGGCCGAGGGCTGGTTCGCCACCGGCGACCTCGGCACCGTGCAGGCCGACGGCCGCCTGCGCATCCTCGGCCGGCGCAGCGAGCGCATCGAGGCCGCGCCCGGCGACACGCTGGTGGCCGACGAGCTCGAGCGCCTGCTGCGCGCCAACGCCTATGTGTCGGATGCGATGCTGGTGCGCGCCCGGCGCGCACATTGCACCTGCGTGCTGGCACTGGAACCCGAGCGGGTGTTCAAGTACGCGCAGGACCACCACGTGCCCTACACCGACTATGCGCAGCTGGTGGCGCAGCCGGAGATCCAGCAGCTGATCTCGCAGCAGCTCGAAGCGCTCAACGCGGGCCTGCCCGCGGCCCGGCGCATCCATCGCTTCGCGATCCTGCCCCGGCTGCTGGGCGGACACGACGAGGAACTCACGCCCCAGCTGCGCCTGCGCCGGCGCGTGATCGAGTCGAAGTATGCGGGGATGATCGACGGGTTGTACGCCTAGCGCCTCAGCTCGTGATGCGGTAACCCCGTGCGATCTGGTGCTGCTATACCGACGACGCGCAGACTGCCCTCGCAGTGGAGACCGTCCCTCAATCTTGGCGATTTAAACCAAATTGGTGATTGCGCTACAAGTCTTCGCGAGGTGAAATCTTCCCAGTTTCTGGGAGGAAGCGCTTGTGGAGATCCTTGCAAAAAGGTCAAACGAGCTGGCGACAGGCGTTGCGGGAGTGCGCGCGCCTCTTAAGCCCGAGGCCGTCGCCACCATGCGAGCACAGGGACCTGTCCAGCGCAGGGGCTTGGCCTTTGATCTTCTCGACCAGGCCGACATCGCCATTGTCGAGACGTGGCACCTGGGCGACCCTCTTGAAGGCGCGGCCGGTCGGCCTCCTGCCAAGTGCCCCAGTCTTCTTGTCGCACTGCCACGTCCCTTGATTCCTCTCTGGGCCGGCGCTCCGGCGGCATCGAAGTCCTCCTCGGCAGTGCAATCTGGCGCTGGCGGAAAGCCAGCCCGCCGTGGACAACGTACAGGCCGGTGTCGACTGCCAGATGTCAGCGCTCGCTTGAGGCTTCTCAACCTCATTTCTTTCACGTGTGCGTCGTTTTCTAAGGGAGTAACAGACATGAAAAACCACTACCCGAACCTGATTGTCGGAGGTGGCCCGGCCGGGCTGAATCTGGCGCTGGAGTTCAGCAAATCAGGCATCGACTATCTTCTGCTCGAAGGCAGCGAAACAGTGGGCGGTCAATGGGATCGCGTGCCGGTATGTGGGCAGCTGATTTCCCTCAACAAAAAGTACGTCCCTGGCGAGAGCCACACGTACCGCATGCGCTATGACTGGCACACGCTGAGTTCGATCAGCGAAGAAGACGCTCGCAAAGATCCCAAGCTACGTTTCACGGAATGGACTTCAGAGCACTGGCCATGCGCAAAGACGTATAAGAAGTACCTTCAGTATCTGGCAAAGAACATGGGACTGGCCTCTTCCATCCGCACCCATTCCCGCGTCACGGCGATCTCACGTCCCCACGATCTTTTCGTCATTGAGGTCAACGGTGAGTCGAGCTTGACGGCCGATCGGATCTTCTGCGGAACCGGCAAGAGCGAGGCCCTCCTGCCCGACGTGAAGGGGCTGAATTCGGATACCTGCACGATGTACGAAGACTTCGACCCGGTGCTGGCCGTCGAGCGCTACAGGAACAAGATCGTCGCGGTCATCGGCCGGGGAAACTCGGCTTTCGAAATCGCTCATTTTCTTGTCGGCATCACGGCCGAGACCCGCATTCTCACCAAGTCTCTGCCAAAGTTCGCGCGCCAGAGCCACAACGTTCACGACATCCGTGCGCAGGTGGCCGATGTGTTCGATCTGATGCAACTCAAATCGAACAACAACATCGTCAGCGACAGAATCGTGGAAGTGACAAGGATTCCGAGCGGCAAGGATGCCGGCCGGCTGCTGCTCCGATATGACACGGCCTGCCCTCACTGGACACCGCCGCGGTGGCTGCGACGAACCGGGATGGTCGATGAGATCATCGTTTGCAGCGGATTCAACTACACGATGGCCGACATCTTCGACATGGACACCGTGCGGCCGCTGCGTGACGAGAAGGGCAAGTACTGCTTGCTCAATTCGACATGGGAGTCCGTCAATGTTCCAGGTCTTTACTTCATCGGAGCACCGACACGGACCAATGATCCCGATGCGGCCTCGGGCTTTGTCCATGGATTCCGCTGCAACATCCTAGCGCTTGGCCAGATTGTTGCGGAGAAGTACCACGCACAGCCGCTCCGCCCTGTGCTCGAAAGACAGTTCTCGCGCCTGAGCCCTTCGAATGCCCTTGAGGAGTTGTCGGCGTTCCTGGTGAAACTGGTGAGCACCACCATGCCCTTGTTCGAACTGTTCGGATATTTCGCAAGCATGGTCACTTTCGAGATGGAGGGTGACCATGAAGTGCTGGCGCGCGTTTGGCCACCATTCCCGCGACAGTACAACAAGGAACGCTGGGGCAGCGTGCCGAATCAGCTCGAAGTGGTGTTCGAATATGGATTCCATCGCTATGGCGATGGCGCCCTCCCCACACACTACTTCACGCTGCCAGCGGATCACTTCGACACATCCAAGAGCGCCTACATTCACCCTGTGTTCCACGTTGTCCGCGACGGCATCGAAACGCATCAGTTCCACATGCAAGAGAGTCTCATCGGACGCTGGGATATGGACGACTATGTGGATCCCGAAACCAATGTCGACCAGTACAGGAACACGGCGTTCAATGCATGCGCCGCCGCACTGGGGTGGCCGGAGCGACGCAGCATGCTGCCTGTGCTCGACGAACATCTGGACAAGTGCTACCCGCTCATGACGCCGGACGAAGTCGTCGAAGCTCTAAGAGTTCAGCCGACGCTTGGACTTCTCAAAGCCGGACCCGAAAAAGACATGATTTAGATCGAGGGGGAACCATGCACCAGAGCGTCGCATCGCTGCAAGGCCTGTGGGGCCTGCTCATCACCAGCACCATCCTGATTGCCATCCCGGGCCCGACGATCATGTTCCTGATCGGGCAGACGCTGAGCGCGGGCCGCCGGCGGGCCGTGCACGGTGTGGTGGGCAACGCCCTCGGGATGTACAGCGTGGCCATCGTCTGTTCGCTGGGCCTGGGGGCGCTGGTCCTGCGCTCGCCGAACCTGCTCACGGTCATGCGGCTCCTCGGTGCCGCGGCCTTGCTCCTGATCGGCCTGCAGTACATCTTTTCCAGGCCTTCGGCCGCCCCGCCAGGCCGCGACCCGTCCGCCGGGAAAGGCGCCAAATCACTCACCGCGGGAATGATCGTGGGACTCACCAATCCCAAGGCCTTCATCATGTTCGGCACCATCGTGCCGGGCTACCTGGGCCAGGACGCCACGCTCTCCACGCCGACCTTGCTGGGCTATTCCCTGGTGCCGATCGCCCTGGGCATCCTGATCGATGTCGCTTGGGTGATGGCGGCCCATTCGGTCAGCACGCGCGCGGTGTTCGATGCGGCGCGCCTGCGCCGCATCCACCTGCTCGGTGGCCTGCTGATCGTCGCGATGGCCTTGCTGCTGGCCTGGTCGGCGCGCCCGGCCTGACGCAGGCCAGGCAAGCACCGCGGCGTCTTTCCCGTCGCTTCAGGCCATCTCGGCCGTGCGCTGCGCCAGGCTCAGCGTCAGCATGCGCTGCAGCCGCTGGCGGATCAGCACTTCGGCATCCGCCATGATGCGGTCGATCAGCTCCTTCACCGTCGGGATGTCGTGGATCAGGCCCACCACCATGCCGCAGCTCCAGGCGCCGGCGTCCATCTCGCCGTCGACCATCACCCGCGGGTAGACGCCCGCGACCTGGTCGTAGACGTCCTCGATCCTGATCGCGTCGCCCTTCTCGCGTTCGATCGCCATCAGGCGGTCGACGCCGGCGTTCTTCAGCACGCGCTCGGTGTTGCGCAGCGAGCGCATGACCAGCCGGGTGTCGAGTTCGGACGCCGCCACGATCGCGTCCTTGACGTTCTGGTGCACCGGCGCCTCCTGGGTCGCGACGAAGCGCGTGCCCATGTTGATGCCTTCGGCGCCCATCGCGAGCGCGGCCACCAGGCTGCGCGCATCGGCCATGCCGCCCGAGGCCACGAAGGGGATCTTCAGCTCGTCGGCCGCGCGTGGCAGCAGGATCATGTTGGGCATGTCGTCCTCGCCCGGATGGCCGCCGCATTCGAAGCCGTCGACGCTGACCGCGTCGCAGCCGATCTGCTCGGCCTTGAGCGAATGGCGCACCGAGGTGCACTTGTGGATCACCTTGATGCCCGCGGCCTTGAGCGCGGGCATGTAGGCCTCGGGACTGCGCCCGGCCGTCTCGACGATGCGCACGCCGCCTTCGGCGATCGCGGCGATGTACTCGGCATAGGGTGGCGCCGAGAAGGTCGGCAGGAAGGTCAGGTTCACGCCGAAGGGCTTGTCGGTCATCTCGCGGCAGCGCGCGATCTCATTGGCCAGCAGCTCGGGCGTGCGCTGCGTGAGGCCGGTGATCAGCCCGAGCCCGCCGGCGTTCGACACCGCGGCCGCCAGCTCGGCGAAGCCGACGTAGTGCATGCCGCCCTGGATGATGGGGTGCTGGATGCCGAAGAGTTCGGTGATGCGTGTCTTCATGGAAAGTCCTCGTTGTCTGGTGTTGTCGAAAAACTCGGGCCGCGTCAGGCGACTTCGAACAGCGCCGCGGCGCCCATGCCGCCGCCGATGCACATGGTGACGACGACGTAGCGCACGCCGCGCCGGCGGCCCTCGATCAGCGCGTGGCCGACCAGCCGCGCGCCCGTCATGCCGTAGGGATGGCCGATGGAGATGCCGCCGCCGTTCACGTTGAGCCGCTCGGGGTCGATGTCGAGCTGCCGCTGGCAGTAGAGGGCCTGGCTGGCGAAGGCCTCGTTGAGTTCCCACAGGCCGATGTCCTCGACCTTGAGGCCGTGCTGCTTCAGCAGCTTGGGCACGGCCAGCACCGGGCCGATGCCCATCTCCTCGGGCGCGCAGCCGGCCACCGCCATGCCGCGGTAGAGGCCCAGCGGCGCGAGGCCGCGGCGCTCGGCGAGCTTCGCATCCATCAGCACGCTGGCCGAGGCGCCATCGGACAGCTGGCTCGCGTTGCCGGCCGTCACCACGCCATCGGGCAGCACGGCCTTGAGGCCCGCCAGGCTGGCTTCGGTGGTCTCGGGCCGGTTGCCCTCGTCCTTCGCCAGCGTCACCGCGACATGGCTGACGGCGCCGCTCAGCTTGTCGGTCACGGCCATGCGCGTGGTGATCGGCACGATCTCGGCATCGAAGCGGCCCTCGCGCTGTGCCTGCGCGGTGCGGCGCTGCGACCGGGCCGCGAACGCGTCCTGGTCCTCGCGCGAGATGCCGTAGCGGCTGGCCACGAGTTCCGCGGTCTGCAGCATCGGCATGTAGGCATGCGGCAGGCGTGCGATCAGCGCCGGGTCGGTGGTCTCCGCCACCCAGCGCGTGTAGTTGTTCTGCACCGCGGAGATGTTCTCCTGGCCGCCGGCCACCACGATGTCCATGCCGTCGCCGGTGATCTGCTTGGCCGCGGTGGCGATGGCCATCAGGCCCGAGGCGCACTGGCGGTCGATGGTCTGGCCGGCCACCGAGACCGGCAGGCCGCCGGCGAGCGCGGCCAAGCGCGCGAGGTTCATGCCGGCGGTGCCGCCGGTCAGCACGGCGCCGATCACGACGTCGTCGACCTGGTCGCCGGCGATGCCCGCGCGCTCCACGGCATGCGCGATCACATGGCCGGTGAGCGTGGGGGACTTGATCTGGTTGAGTGCGCCCTTGAACGCGCGGCCGATGCCGGTGCGCGCGGTGGAGACGATGACGGCTTCTCTCATGGGTGGGTCTTTCTCGTGGGGCAGGACTTACCAGCGTTCCATGTAGGGACGCAGGTCGAGCTCGAAGGTCCAGGCGTCGCGCGGCTGGGTGTGCAGGTACCAGTAGTTCTCGGCGATGTGCTTGGGGTTCAGGATGCCGTCCTGTTCCTTCAGCGCATAGCGCTCGGGGAAGGAGGTGCGGATGAACTCGGTGTCGATCGCGCCGTCGACCACGACATGCGCGACGTGGATGTTCATCGGGCCCAGTTCGCGCGCCATGCTCTGCGCCAGCGCGCGCAGCGCATGCTTGGCACCGGCGAAGGCCGCGAAGTTCGCGGAGCCGCGCAGGCCGGCGGTGGCGCCGGTGAACAGGATCGTGCCGCGGCCGCGCTTGACCATGCGCTTGGCCACCTCGCGCGCATTGAGGAAGCCGCTCAGGCAGGCCATCTCCCAGATCTTGAAGTACTTGCGCGCGGTCTCCTCGAGGATGCTGCAGGGCACGTTGGCGCCGATGTTGAACACCAGCACCTCGATCGGTCCGTGCTCGGCCTCGACCTGCTCGATCAGCGCGATGACCTCTTCCTCCTTGCGTGCATCGCTGCCGTAGCCGAAGGCCTGGCCGCCCTGCGCCCGGATGCCCTCCAGCAGCGGCTCGAGCTTGTCGGCCGAGCGCCGCGTGAGGCAGGCGATGTAGCCCTCCTGCGCGAAGCGTTCGGCGATCGCGCCGCCTGTTGAATCACCTGCACCGATGACCAGTGCCACCTTCTTCTCTTCGCTCGACTGCATACGCATCCTTTTAAAAAACGATCGTTTGACAATAGGACGTTAAACAAAAGGCGGCGCCGCGTCAATGGCGGTTTCGCGGATCGAAGGAAGAGGGCGCGCGCGGCGCCCCGGGCAGAAGCTAGTCGCGCGTGCGCTTGGCGGCCGGCTTGGCGGCAGCCTTGGGCGCCGGCATCGGGCCGTCCAGCGCATGGGTCTTGTCGAGGAAGCGCCGGCTCGAGGCCAGGATCTCCTTGCGCGTGGCGTCGCTTTCCACCGCGCGGGCCAGCACCAGCGCGCCCACGCACTGCGCGATCAGCGCCCAGGCCGCATCGGGATCGCCGATGCGCGCGCTCCAGCTCTTCTGCGTCTGCTTGAGGCCGCGCTCGACCGCTTCGCGCACCTCGGGTGCGGCGCGCGCGATCTCGGGGCCCAGCGTCGGCAGCACGCAACCCTCTTCGGGGTTGAGCGCGTGGTAGGTGCTGAGGTAGCTGCGGATGCGCTTGGCGACGTGGTCGCCGGGCGACTCCTCGTCGCCCGCGAGCATCTCGGTGCTGTTCTTGACCTCTTCGTCGATCACCGCGGTGAACAGCGCGCGCTTCGAGGGGAAGTGCGCATAGAAGGCGCCGCCGGTGAGGCCGATCGCGCCCATCAGTGCATCGACGCCGGTCGAGTCGAAGCCACCGCGTTTGGCGATGGCCCGGCTGCTGTTGACCAGCTTCTCGCGGACTTCTTCCTTGTGGGTAGAGGGGTAACGCATGCGTCGACTCCGGTGTTTCCCTTGTTGACAAGGAAAAAACAATAACATAACTTGCGTTTGACAAACGATCGTTCAATTAAGGAGTGTTCCGTGACAAAGAAAGCCGAGTTCTTCTTCGACGTGGGCAGCCCCGCGTCCTACCTGGCCTGGACGCAGTTGCCCCGGCTGTGCGCCGAGGCCGGCGCCGAGCTGGTCTACCGGCCGATGCTGCTGGGCGGGGTCTACCAGGCCACCGGCAACGCCTCGCCGGCCACCATCCCGGCCAAGGGCCGCTACACCAGCATCGACTACGCACGCTTCGCGCGGCGCTACGGCGTGCCGATCGAGACCAACCCCCACTTCCCCATCATCACGCTCTACCTGATGCGCCTGGTCACGGGCACGCAGCTGCGGCGGCCGGAGCGCTTCCAGCCGCTGCTGCAGTCGGTCTTCAAGGCGCTCTGGATCGACGCGCTCAACCTCAACGAGCCCGCGCTCACGGCCCAGGCCGTCGCCGAGGCGGGCTTCACGGCCGAGGAGTCGACCGCGCTGGCCAACGACCCCGAGGTCAAGGCACTGCTGCGCACCAACACCGAGGAAGCGGTGGCGCGCGGCGTGTTCGGCGCGCCGACCACCTTCGTCGGCAGCGAGATGTTCTTCGGCCAGGACCGGCTGGACTTCATCCGCGAAGCCCTGGCCTAGCCGGCACGCCACCCGATCGCTCAGAAAGACAAGGAGACAAGACCATGGAACACCGCCTCTGGCATGCCTCGTACCCGCCCGGCATGGCCACCGACATCGCGCTGCCCGCCGACGAGACCCTGCTCACGCTGCTGGCGCGCGCGGTGCGCACGCACGGCGACGCGACCGCCGCCACCTGCCTCGGCGAATCGCTGAGCTTCAGGCAGCTCGGCACGCTGTCGGACGGCCTGGCCGGCCACCTGCAGAGCCTGGACCTGGCCCCCGGCGACCGGGTCGCGCTGATGATGCCCAACAGCCTGGCCTACCTGGTGGCGCTGGCCGGCGTGCTCAAGGCCGGCCTGGTGGCGGTCACGGTCAATCCGCAGTACACCGCGCGGGAAGTCGAGCACCAGCTGCGCGACGCCGGCGCGCGCTGCGTGGTGGTGTCGGAGAACCTGGCCGATGCGCTGCAGGCCGGCATGGGCGACTGCGACGTGCAGCACATCCTGCTCGCGCCGCTGGCCGGCCTGCGGGCGTCGACCGACGCCACCGGCGTCGTGGCCGGCAACGAGGCGCTGTCCGCCGGCCCCTTCGGCGTCAGCCGGCTGAGCCTGGCGCACGCCATCGCCTGGGGCGCGAAGGCCGGCCTGGCGCCGGTCACGGTGCGGCCGGCCGACCCCGCCTTCCTGCAGTACACCGGCGGCACCACCGGCGTCTCGAAGGGTGCGGTGCTCACCCATGCGAGCTTCGGCGCCAGCCTGGCCCAGATCCGGCTGTGGATCGAGCAGGCCGGCCCGATGCAGGGCAAGTCGATGGTGACGCCACTGCCGCTCTACCACGTCTACCCGCTGGCCATGGCCTTCTTCGCGCTCGACGCGGGGGCCGAGAACCGGCTGGTGCAGAACCCGCGCGACGTGCCGAAGTTCATCGAGGAGCTGCAGCGCGCGCCCTTCGAGATCCTGATCGGCGTCAACACCCTGTTCAACGCGCTGGTCGCGAGCCCCGAGCTGTCGGCCGTGGACTTCTCGCGCACGCGGCTGGTGGCGGGCGCGGGGGCCTCGATCCAGAGTGCGGTCGCGCAGCGCTGGGTCGCCGCGGGGGCGCCGGCGATCACCGAGGCCTACGGCCTGACCGAGACTTCGCCCAGCGTGACCTTCAACCCGCCGGGTCGCAACGGCACCATCGGCCGCGCCGTGCCCTCGACCGACGTGCTGATCGTCGACGACAGCGACCGGCCGGTGGCCATCGGCGAGCGCGGCGAGCTGCTGATCAAGGGCCCGCAGGTGTTCGCGGGCTACTGGAACCGTCCCGACGAGACCCGGCGCGCCTTCACCGCCGACGGCTGGTTCCGCACCGGCGACGTCGTGACCATGGACGCCGAAGGCTACATGTACGTGGTCGACCGCAAGAAGGACATGATCCTGGTCTCGGGCTTCAACGTCTATCCCAACGAGATCGAGGGCGTGGTGGCGATGATGGCCGAGGTGGTCGAATGCGCCTGCATCGGCGTGCCCGACGAACGCTCGGGCGAGGTGCCGCACCTGTTCGTGGTGAGCCGGCAGCCCGAGCTCAGCGCCGACGCGATCCGGGCCCATTGCCGCGGCAACCTGGCCGCCTACAAGGTGCCCAAGCACGTGAGCTTCGTGCCCGCGCTGCCCAAGTCCACGGTCGGCAAGATCCTGCGCAAGGAACTGCGCCAGCCCGCC
>Ga0182008_10000670_pt1 | contig 24850 bp, 23 predicted proteins | sample Sormic07211129_1_FD_120482 | JGI IMG/M metagenome (GOLD analysis project Ga0182008, IMG submission 120482) | Rhizosphere microbial communities from Sorghum bicolor, Mead, Nebraska, USA - 072115-129_1 metaG | ecosystem: Host-associated > Plants > Roots > Rhizosphere | place: USA: Nebraska...
CACCGGGTGACGTTTACGAAAACCCGGCGAGCGATTTCGTTTATCACTTCCTGGGTGATTCGAACCGCCTGCACCTGGGTGAAGACAAACACGTGCTGTTCCGTCCCCACGAAGTGTCGCTGTCGCGGCATGAGCTGGAAGACCATCACGCGGCGGAAGTGCGTGATATTCGCCCACTCGGCGCGACTACCCGTGTGACGTTGAAAGTGGAAGGCCAGAGCGAGCTGATCGAAGCTGAAGTGGTGAAAGACCACGACAGCCTGACCGGCCTGGCGCGCGGCGAGACGCTGTTCTTCAAACCCAAGGTCTGGCAGAAAGCCTGATAATCCCGCACTGTGAAAACGGTGCCAATGTGGGAGGGGGCTTGCCCCCGATAGCAGTGGGTCAGTTGATAAACATGTCACTGAAACACCGCCATCGGGGGCAAGCCCCCTCCCACATTTAGGCCTCTCTCGGCTTCAGATCGCGTCGAACCACCGGCCCCGAACGCTCCTCGATCTGCTGCTTGAGGTCATGCCGCAACCCCAACAGGAATGCCAGTTCGGCCACCACGAACAATGGCCCCACGATCAATCCCGACACGTCATCCACAAACGCCGGCTTCCTGCCTTCGTAGTAATGCCCGACAAACTGAATCACCCAACCCACCACGAACAGGCCGATGCCGCTGCTGAGCCACACCAGCGTGCTCTGCGCCGCCAGTACGTGGCCGGCCCACACCGACAGGCCCATCAGCACCGTCATCAGCAGACCCAGGGCCAATTCCAGGCGCAGGTAAAACCACGCCGCCAACAGCGCGACAATCACGGCGGGTGAGATCCATAGGCCAGCGACGGCCCATTCCGGGCGTGACAACAACACCGCAACCGCCACCACGATCAGCGGGATGCCGACAAAGTGGCTGGCGATATTGCGCGGATCGCGGTGGTAGGCAGCGTATTGACTCAGGTGATCGATGAGGCTTTTCATTGTTATTCCTCCTGTAGGATGTTTGATCATGCCCTGTCAGCCTTTGGCGAACTGTCAGCTGGGCGACAATCTTCGGAGTTCACATGGACGCAGAACAATGGCGCGACCGGTTGGCCAGCGGTCACTGGTTCAGCCACCTGCCCGCGCCTTTTCAGCATAGTCTGCTGGCCCATGCCCGGCTGCGGCAGTTGACGGCGGGGCAATACCTGTTCAAACGCGGCGACCCGCCCTGTGGCTTGTATGCGGTACTCGACGGCACCCTGCGGGTCAGCGCGGTGAACGAGCAGGGCAAGGAGGCGATACTCAGCCTGGTGGAGGCTCCCTTCTGGTTTGGTGAAATCTGTTTGTTCGACAGCCTGCCACGCACTCACGATGCCTGCGCCGTCGGGCCGTGCACGCTGTTGCAGGTGCCGCAGCAGGCGCTGCTGGGCATCCTGGACGAAACCCCGCGATACTGGCGCGACCTGGCCCTGCTGATGAGCCAGAAGCTGCGCCTGAGTTTCATCGGCCTGGAACAGCTCAGCCTGATGCCGGCCCCGGTGCGGCTGGCCCACCGCTTGTTGATGATCGTTGAGGGCTACGGCGATACCGAACATGCCAAACGCGTGCTGCAATTACCCCAGGAAGACCTGGCGGCCATGTTGAACCTGTCGCGCCAGACCGCCAACGCGCTGCTCAAGGATCTGCAAGCCCAGGGCATCGTGCGCCTGGGCTACGGCGAGATCGAAATCCTCGACATACAGCGGCTACGGCAGGCGGCGCACCCCTGAGGGTGTTAGCCTGCACGCCTATCAAACGAGGTGTGTTATGCGCGTGCTGTTAGTGGAACATGAATCCGGCGAGGCACAGCAGATGGCCGGTGGCCTGAACGAGGCCGGCTACAGCGTGGAAGTTGCAGCCAATGGCATGGCGGCGTCGCGCTTGGTTGAAAGCACCGAGTACGACCTGGTGATCCTGGATGTGATGCTGCCGGGGCTCAATGCCTGGAAGTTGCAGCAGGCGATTCGGCAGAAAGGCCAGACGCCGATGTTGTTCCTGACCACGCCCGGCGGGATTGAAGACCGTCTGCGCGGGTTGGAATTGCACGAGGATGACTATCTGCTCAAGCCATTTGCGGCCAAGACGCTAGTGGCGCGGGTCAAGAAGCTGCTGCGGCGTGGGCGGTGACTATTCCGACGCTATCGGGGGGCAAGCCCCTCCCACTTTTGATCTGTGAATACGTTCAAAAATGTGGGAGGGGGCTTGCCCCCGATGAGGCCCTCCCAGCCACTCCCAATCTCTATCTCAGCCCATCCCGAAACTGCCCCGGCGTCATCCCCGTCCAGCGCTTGAACGCCCGGTTGAAGCTGCTGGTGTCGGCAAACCCGAGCAAATGACTGATCTCGGCCAATGAGCATTGCGGATCGCGCAAGTGCAGCAAGGCCAGATTCTCGCGGCACTCATTGAGCAGCGCATCAAACCGGCAGCCTTCATCCGCCAGGTGACGCTGCAAGCTGCGCAGGCTCAGGTGCAGCGCCTGGGCGACGCGCTCGGCACTTGGCTCGCCGTCCGGCAACTGCGCTTCGATCACCCGGCGAACCTTGCGCTCCCAGGTCAGCGGTTGCAGTTGAGCGAGGGTGCGCTTGAGCACAGTTTCGTTGTGCTCGGCCAACTCGGGGTTGGCGTCGTCCAGGTGGCTGTCGAAATCCTGCGCGGCGAACTCCAGGCGGTCTTCCTCAGCGCCGAAAAACACCGGCGCGCGAAATACTGTGTGCCATGGCTTGGGATCGGCCGGTTCCGGCCTTCGCAGGTACACCGCCAGCGGCGCGTATTCGCGCCCCAGGCGATTGCGACAGGTACGCACATAGATCGCCGCAAACGCGTCGATGGCCTCGAACGCTGGCGCCGGGTTGCCGGGCAATTGCAGCAGGCGAAACCGGTAGCGCTCGCCATCGCCGCTCAGCTCCAGGGCCAGTGCATCGCTGACCACCTGGTGATAGCGCACGATGCGCTCGAACACTTCCCGCAAGCTGCCACTGGCCACCAGCGCATACCCCAACGCATGAAACGTGGTGGGGCTGACGAACCGCGACACCCGCAGACCAATCGCCGGGTCGCCGCTGGCCTGTACCGCCAGCGCCCACAAACGCGTGGTCGCTGACAGCGGATAGCGCGCGTTGGGATCGTCCATCTGCCGCGGGTCGAGCCCGGCTTCCAGGCACAGCGCGGCGCTGTCGAGGCCCAGGGCGTCGAGTTGCTTGCGCAGGGCGCGGGTCCAGCTGGCGAGGGAGGTGGGTTCGGTCATGGCGATTGGCGCTTGCGGTCAACAGGTTGGCGTGCGTGGCTGATGCCCTGGCGGACCGCTTGGGCCAGGATGCATCCATCAATAACCAGAGGATGGAAGCATGGACGGTACTTCTGCAAGTCCCCAGCAGATGAACGCACAACAGCGCTCGGCGCATATCCGTGAAGTGGTGCTGGCCGAGGGCGTGCGCCTGCGCCAGCAGCACCCTTGGCTGCTGCATCAAGACGCGTTGGGCGCGGGCATCCTGGCGTTTGCCTTGGCGGGCATGATTGGCTGCGCAGCGCTCTACATCAGCGGGCATATGGCCTGGTGGGTGTGCCTGCTGCTCAACGCGTTCCTGGCTTCACTGACCCACGAGCTGGAACACGACCTGATCCACAGCATGTACTTTCGCAAGCAGCGTGTGCCTCACAACCTGATGATGGGCCTGGTATGGCTGGCGCGGCCCAGTACGATCAACCCGTGGGTGCGCCGGCACCTGCACCTCAACCATCACAAGGTCTCCGGCACCGAAACCGACATGGAAGAGCGCGCCATCACCAACGGCGAGCCCTGGGGTTTTGCGCGGTTGCTGATGGTAGGCGATAACGTCATGTCGGCCTTCATCCGCATCCTGCGGGCCAGGACCTGGACGCACAAACTGACGATTCTCAAGCGCTCGCTGCTGGTGTATGCACCGCTGGCACTGCTGCATTGGGGCGCTTGGTATGTGTTCCTCGGTTTTCATGCCGCCAATGGCATCGCCGGCCTGCTGGGTGCGCCGATCGACTGGTCGGCCGGCACCTTGCAGATGATGCAGGTGATCGATATTGCCGCCGTAGTGATCATCGGCCCTAACGTGCTGCGCACCTTTTGCCTGCACTTCGTCAGCTCCAACATGCACTACTACGGCGATGTGGAACTGGGCAATGTGATCCAGCAGACCCAGGTGTTGAACCCATGGTGGATGTGGCCTCTGCAGGCGTTCTGCTTCAACTTCGGCAGCACCCATGGCATTCACCATTTTGTGGTGAAGGAACCGTTCTACATCCGCCAGATGACCGCCAAGGTGGCGCACCAGGTGATGGCTGAGATGGGCGTGCGCTTCAATGACTTCGGGACGTTTGCGCGGGCCAATCGGCTGGAGCCGCAAGCGCGCACAAACGCGGGGCTCAATCCGGCTGAAACGGTGATGCGCTGAGTATTACGCCGGTTTCGTCCACGTATTGCTGCCAATGGTCGATAAGCGTGGCCAGTTTGTCCGGGTGACGCTGGGCCAGGTCGTGGATCTCGCCGGGATCCTGGCCCAGGTCATAGAGCTGCCATGTCGCCGGGCCCACCGGGCCTGGGATGTACACCGCTTTCCACCGGCCCTGGCGAATGGCCCGGCGCCCGAACAGCTCCCAGCCGGTGACGGTGTGCTCATCGTGCACCTCGGCGGTTTCACCTGACAGGAAGCCCAGCCACGACTTGCCCCGCAGTGGCGCCACCGGCTTGCCGCGCCATTGTTGGCCCGGATGGCGCACACCGGCCAGGTCCAGGAGCGTCGGCGTGATGTCCATCACTGTGCCAAACCCATGGCTGATCCGGCCTTCAAGCGTCAGCCGAGGGTAGTGCATCAGTGCCGGCACCCGAATCCCGCCTTCGGTGGTAAATGCCTTGAACAGCCGTGACGGGGCGGTTGCCACTTGAGCCCACGAGGGGCCGTACCAAACGTAGGAGTTGGCCCGCCCGATGTTCTCCAGGCTGTTGTCGTAGTGCTGGTTGAGATAGGTCAGCAGCTCGGGGCCGAACTTGGGAAAGGCTTCCAGCAGCGCACCTTCAGCGCCGTTGTCGGACATGAACACGATGAACGTGTTATCCAGTTGACCCTGCTGGCGCAAGTACTCCACCACCCGGCCGATGTTCCAGTCCATGCGCTCGACCATGGCCGCATACACTTCCATCGCCCGCGCCGACACTTGGCGCTGTGTCTCGGTAAGGCCGGCCCATTGGGCACTCAATCCGATCAGTGGATGGGGTTCGACATCCGCGTCGATCAGCCCCAGGGTCTTGAGCTTTTCCAGGCGTTCCAGGCGCAGCACCTCGGGTCCGGCGTCGTAGCGGCCACGGTATTTGTCGACGATCTCGGCGGGAGCCTGCAACGGCCAGTGCGGGGCGGAGAATGGCAGGTAAGCGAAGAACGGTCGCGCCTGGTCGCGCTCCCTGAGGTATTGCAGCAACTTGTCGCCAAAAGCGTCGGATGAATAGAAATGTTCAGGCAGTCGCTCGACGAAAGTGTCGTCTTCGATATACAGCGCAGGCGTGGATTTGAGCAGGCCGGGCGTCGTCTCGTCGTAGGGCGGTTCGAAGCCATAGTGGTTGGCCGCGCCGGGCAACAGCGCGAAGGAGCGTTCGAAACCCCGCGCGTGGGGCGCCAGTTCGGCGGTCAGGCCCAAGTGCCATTTGCCGCTCATCAGGGTTTGGTAGCCGGCCTCGCGCAGCAGCTCCGGCAAGGCCACGACCTTATCGTTCAGGTAGCCCTCATAGCCGGGCTTGCCGATCAGCTCGGGTGTGAGGGCCTCGGCCATGGTGCCAATGCCGGCGATATGGTGGTCGGTGCCGGTCAGTAGCATCGAGCGGGTCGGCGAGCAGGTGGGCGCGGTGTGGAAGTCGGTCAGGCGCAGGCCGTTCAGGGCCAGGGCGTCCAGGTGTGGTGTGGCGATTTCCCCGCCAAAGGCGCCGAGGTCGGAAAAGCCCAGGTCATCGGCCAGTATCACGAGAAAATTGGGACGTTGCGGCATCAAGGCACTCCTCATTCAGCAGGCAATAAAGGCCAGGGGCAGGTTGCGGATCTGTTCGCGCACAGGGGGCTGGTAATGGTCATCGTTGGTCAGTTCGTGCAACAGCTCCTCACGTAATTGATGGAACTCGAAACTGCTGCGTTGGCGCGGATGGGGCAGGGTGACTTGCACCACTTGTTTGATCCGGCCTGGCCTTGGCTCCATCACCACGACGCGGTCGGCGAGGAAGATCGCTTCTTCCACGTCGTGGGTCACCAGCACTGTCGTGATTCTGGCGCGGGCACGAATCGCCAGTAGTTCATCCTGCATCTGCTGGCGTGTCAGCGCATCGAGGGCGCCGAATGGCTCGTCCAGCAGCAGGATACGTGGGCTGGCCACCAGGCCGCGGGCAATTGCCACGCGTTGCGCCATGCCGCCGGAGAGCTGATGGGGGTAGGCACGCGTAAAGTCGGTCAGGCCGACCAGCTCGATAAAATCATGGACCCGTTGGCTGCGCTCGGCGTCGCCTGATGGTTCGTTGACCAGCCCCAGCCCAATGTTTTGCTCCACGGTCAGCCAGGGAAACAAGCGGTGTTCCTGGAACACAATGCCGCGCTCACGGCCGATGCCACTGACGGCTTTGCCGTCCACCTCGATCTGGCCGCGGAACTGTGTGTCCAGGCCCACCAGCAGGCGCAACAGGGTGGATTTGCCGCACCCGCTGGAACCGACAATCGCGACGAATTCGCCTTCGGCAATCTCCAGGTTGAATTCACGGATGGCTTCCAGCTCGACACCGTCGACGTCAAAGCTCTTGCCCACATGGTTGAAGCGGACGATAGGTGCGTTCATGCGTGTCTCCAGCGGGTAGCGCGGGTTTCGATGCGTTGGCCGATAAGGTTGAGGACGGCGCCAGTGAGGCCGACCAGGAGCATGCCGCTCATGATCAGGTCCATGCGCAGCAACTGTTGAGCGCCGATCATCAGGCTGCCGATGCCGCCGTTGGAGGGCATGAAATACTCAGCGCCGATGGTGCCCAGCCAGGCATAGATCAGGCTCAGGCGCAGGCCGGCGAAAATCCCCGTCGCAGCGCCGGGCAACACCAGGCGGCGCAGGCGCTGGAACAGGTTCAGGCGCAGCACCTGCGCCGCCTCGCGCAGTTGGGGTGACAGGTTCAATACGCTGCGCTGGGTGGCGATAAATAACGGGAAGAACGCGGCGAGGGCGATAAACACCCCCTTGGCCAACTCGCCCAGTCCGAACCACGCGGTGAGCAACGGTACCCAGGCGAAGATCGCAATCTGGCGCAGCGCAGACAGCGTCGGCCCGAGTACGCGCTCGCTGCGCCGCGACAATCCCAGCCACAGGCCCATGGCAAACCCCAGGCTGGTGCCGAGGATCAAGCCGCCCAGCGTACGGCCCAGGCTTTTGCCCAGGGCACCGGACAGGCTGCCATCCAGCACGCCCGTCACGGTGGTGTGCAGGACTGTCCATGGGCTGACCAGAATGTTCGCATCCACCCAATCCTGCTGGGTTGCCAGTTGCCATAACGCCAGCAACAGCAGCGGCAACAGCCAAGGCTGCAGGCGTTGCCAGCCTTGATAGCGGGGGCCCTGAGGAATCTGTGCCGTCGCCGGATGGGGCCAGTGCACCCATTTGCGGTCCAGCCAGCCGATGCCGCGATCCATCACCACGCCCAACACGCCGATCACCACGATGCACACGAAAACGATATCGAGCATGAACAACTGGCGAGCCCATACCATCAAGTAACCAATGCCTTCGCTGGACGCCAACAACTCCACGGCCAGCAATGAGGTCCAGCCGGCGGCCAGCGCGAGGCGTACGCCGGCCATGAACGCGGGGAGCGCGGCCGGCAGGATCAGCCGACGAATCAGCAGGTGAGTGGGCAGGCGCAGCACGCGGGCGGCTTCACGCAGGTGGGGCTGGGCATCGCGCACGCCGACCAGTACATGCAGGGTGACGGGCACTACGATTGCCTTCACCAGCACCACCAGCTTCAAGGTTTCGCCGATGCCGAAAAACACCATGAACAGGGGGATCCAGGCCAGTGTTGGCACTTGCGCCAAAGCGCTGAACGTGGGGAATACCACGCGCTCGACACGGGCGCTGAACCCCAGCAGGGCACCCAGCAACGCCCCGGCGCCGATGCCCGCCAGGAGTCCCCAGAACAAGCGCTGAACACTGATTGCCAGGTGAGTCCACAACTCGCCACCGGCCAATTCCACAGCGCTGCTCCACACCAGTGAGGGTGGTGGCAGAATCTGCTCGCTCATCCAGTGATTATGGCTGGCCAGCCACGACAGCGCGAACAGCGCCAAGGGCAACAGCCAGGGCAATAACCGTTCTCCCAGTTTTGGCCAGCGGTGCGCCCGATCATGACGGGGAGCGGCCAGAGGCAGGCTCAACAGTGATATTCGGGCCATGGAGGACCTCCGTTGTCGCCGATGGCGTTATGTGATTTTGATCTTACAAAAACGCAATCAAGATGATTGAGGGATAAGAAAATGCATTTAATGCCTCAGCCGAGCACGCATCCAATGCATTCGGAGAATATTTTCAATGCTGTTCATGCATAGGCCCCAAGGGTCGGCGTTTTAAGCCTTATAGTTCTAAAAGCTATTAAATTGTGCATTTATAGTATTTAAAGTTTTGTGTGGGTTGTGCCTACTTTCTGCTCCCGGACGACCGTCGCCCACAGGAGCTGCGCTTATGAAACTGCCCTTTAAACGCTTGATTGCATTGTTCGCGGGTACTGCCCTGGCCGGTTGGGTCCAGGCCGCCGAACTCAAGGAAATCCGCATTGCCGTACCCGACCTCAGCGCGGGGAGCCAGCACAGTGGTGGTGGTATCACGGATGTGTTGCGCGACCAGCAGATCTTCGAGAAAGCCTTTGCCGACCAAGGCATCAAGATCCAGTGGAATTACTTCAAGGGCGCAGGACCGGTGATCAACGAGGCCTTCGCCAACGGTCAACTGGACCTGGCCTACCTGGGCGACCTGGCGGCGATCATCGGTCGCTCCAATGGCTTGGACACCCGCCTGCTCAGTGCTTCGGCACGCGGCGTCAAACAGTATCTGGGCGTGGTTCCCGGCTCTGGCATCAAGACCCTGCAGGACCTCAAGGGCAAGCGCGTTGCGGTGTTTCGCGGCACGGCCACTCAACTCTCGTTCGACAGCGCCCTGGCCAGCCAGGGCCTGAGTGAAAAAGACCTGAAAGTAATCAACCTGGATTTCAGCGCCGCGAGCGCCGCCCTGGCTGCCAGGCAGATCGATGCCACTTGGGGCAGTTCTAGCCTCAGTGCGCTGCAGGCCAAGGGCTTGGCCGAATTGCCACTGACCACCAAGGACCTCGGCGGCGCTGGCAGCATCCAGGCTGTATTGGTGGGCAGTGGCAAGTTCGTCGATGAGCACCCCGATGTCGTGGTCAAGTTGCTCAAGGCCCAGCAGCAAGCGGTGCAGTGGTTGACCGATGACAACAACAAGCAAGCCTATATCGACCTGGTGTCGGGGCTGGCCAGTTACCCACCGATCATCCTCAGCAATGACCTGAAAAACGAGAAGCTCAGCGAGCTGTTCCCCTCGACCCTCGACCCGGTGTTCCTCGGCAAATTGCAGGAGTCGGTAGACCTGGCGACCAAGGAGCGGCTGATTCGCAAGTCCTTCCAGGTCAGTGACTGGGTGGCGCCGAATCTGCAGGCGGCGGGTCTCTAAGCGACGTCAGACCGCCACGCTCACGTCTTGGCGGTCGACTTGTACCAGCGTCTCGATCATTGCCTTCGCCGCCGGCGACAGGCGCGAGCCGGTGCGGCTGACCACCCCGCACCGCGCACTCATGGTGTCCATGTTCTGCGGCAGGTTGCGCCAGTGCAGCACCACCAGGGAGCCACGGGCGATGTCTTCGGCAAATGCTTCTTCGGTGCCTACGCCAATGGCATTGGACTGCAGCACGATCTTCACCAGCGCCGGGAAGTGCTCGGTCTGGATGCTGGGTGAAAAGTCCATGCGCCCGCTGAGGTTCGCCAGCAGTTTGCGAATGCCCTGGGAGATCAGCGGCGACGCCAGCGGATAGTCGAACATGTCGTTGGTCGACAGGCTGTCCTTGGCCAGCAGCGGGTGGCCCGGACGGCAAAAAAACACACCACGCTTGGGGCTTAGTGCGCGGGTCTGGAAGTTTGGATCGTTTTCGAACTGGCGGATGTCGGCAATGAAGAATTCGATTTCTTCGCGGCTCAGAGCGCGGCTGAGTTTTTCCCAGTTATCCACCTGGAAACTGGTCCGGATCTTCGGGTGTGCAGTGATAAAGCGCGCCACCGCATCGGGTACCAGTTTCACCGCGGGTGCCGGTCCGGTGCCGAAGCGCAGGTCGCCGGCATCGAGCTTGGTCATGCGGGTGACTTCACTGCTCAGCAAGGCGGCACCGTGCACCAGGCTCAGCGCATGTTGCAGCACTACCTGGCCCTCGGGAGTGGGGCGCAAGTCCTTGTTGCCACGGTCCACCAATACGCAGCCGAACTCATGTTCCAGGCTTTGGATACTGCGGCTGAACGCGGGTTGGGTGATGCCCATGGCGTCCGCGGCACGCACAAAACTGCGGTGTTCGTTGAGGGCGATGAAATAGCGCAGTTGGCGAAGATCCATATGCTTTCCCGGCATTTTAAAAATAGGTCGAAGGCATTTGCGACCGAGGGAGCTGAGGTTTTAAATGCAAGCTCTTATTCCGTCAACGAAGCATTCATTCATTTGCTAGATCTAAATTGCATATGAATAGAGCGTTGTCGGAAAGCGTTCCCACCATCAGGCACATGAGGGTCACCACAATGAGCAATGCCGCATTCGCTGTTCAACCCATCGCCCAAGCGCTGGACATTCACCCCGTCGGCGGGCGCATTGGCGCCGAGATCCGTGGGGTCAGACTGTCCGGCGACCTGGATGCCGCTACCGTCGAGGCCTTCCAGCAGGCCCTGGTGCAGTACAAGGTGATCTTCTTCCGCGAGCAGACCCACCTTGATGACCAGAGCCAGGAAGCTTTTGCGCACCTGCTGGGCGAACCGATTGCCCACCCGACCGTACCAGTGCGCGACGGCACCCGTTTCCTGATGGAGCTGGACGGCGGTCGTGGCCAGCGCGCCAACTCCTGGCACACCGACGTGACCTTTGTCGACGCCTACCCCAAGGCTTCGATCCTGCGTTCGGTGCTGGCACCCAGGTCCGGCGGCGACACGGTCTGGGCCAACACATCCAGCGCCTACAATGACCTCAGCGTCGAGCTGCGAGCCCTGGCGGACAACCTGTGGGCGGTGCACAGCAACGAATACGACTACGCCGCGCGCAAGCCGGATGTGTCGGTGGAGACGCTGGAGGAATACCGCAAAGTGTTCACCTCCACTGTCTACGAAACCGAACACCCGGTGGTGCGCGTACATCCGGTCAGCGGCGAGAAAACCTTGTTGCTGGGACACTTCGTCAAGCGCCTCAAAGGATACTCCCAGGCAGATTCGGCGCAGCTGTTCAACCTGTTGCAGAGCTACGTCACCCGCCTGGAAAACACCGTGCGCTGGCGTTGGAGCACCGGTGATGTAGCGATCTGGGACAACCGCGCCACCCAGCATTACGCAGTGGATGACTATGGCACCCAGGAGCGTATCGTGCGCCGGGTCACGCTCAAGGGCGATGTGCCGGTGAGCGTGCACGGGCAGGCCAGCAAGACCACCAAGGGTGTGTGATCACCACACGCCGATCTGCACCACCTTGTCTGTTTCCGGCTCTCCATAACGAAACCGTTGGCCACGCAGATCGATCTCTGTGTGGCTGATGGTGGTGCGCCGCTTCAGGCCGCGCAGCCATTCGAACAGATAGCCCGAATGGGTTTCGCGCACGTCGGCGTACGCCGGGTCGGCCCCCAGGTCATGCAGTTCCTGCGGGTCGTTTTCCAGGTCGAACAGCTGTGGGCGAAAGCCATCGTACGTCAGGTATTTCCAGCGTTCGCTGCGCACCATCGTCATGCGGCAACGGTCGATGGGCTGCTCCAACCGTTCACGGGCCGGGGCCTGGAAGGCGTAGTCGTATTCGGCGATGGCGTAGCGTCGCCAGGCGCTTTGCGTATGGTGCAACAGTGGGATCAGTGAGTGGCCTTCCAGGCGGTGGTCGGCAGCAGGCAGCCCCAGGGCGTCGAGGAAGGTCGGCAGCGCATCAATGGTTTCCACCAGGCGGTCGTCGAATGTGCCACGGCTGGCATCGGCACTGGCGCGTGGGTCGCGCACAATCAACGGGACGCCTACGGCCGGCTCCAGCAGGAATTCTTTCTCCCCGAGGAAATGATCGCCAAGGAAATCGCCATGGTCGCTGGTGAACACGATCAGCGTGTCGTCCCAGCGCCCATTGCTTTGCAGAACATCGAACAGCCGCCCGAGTTGATCGTCGATCTGTTTGATCAGCCCCATGTAGGTCGGTATCACCGTGAGGCGTACCTCGTCACGGGAAAAGTTGAGGCTTTCCTGGTGCTGGCGAAACGCTTGATAAACCGGGTGATCGCTGGGTTGCCCCGGCTGGATGGGCGCCTGGATGTGCTCGGCGCCATACAGCGCGTGGTACGGCGCGGGGGCGATGTAAGGCCAATGCGGCTTGATATAGGACAGGTGCAGACACCACGGCTGCTCGGCTTGTTCGTGGATAAAGTCGATGGCGCGGTCGGTGGTGTAGACGGTTTCCGAATGCGCCTCGGCTACCCGCGCCGGTAGCCCGGCATTGCGCATGTGCCAGCCGCTGAGTAGCTCACCGTCCTGACCTTCTGCGGCGTTGGCCCAGTCATGCCATGGGTTGGTGCCGTTGTAGCCTTGTTCGCGCAGGTAATGCGTGTAGGGCGCGGACTCGCGCTTGTCGTCGAACAACGGGCTGTCAGGGTAAATCCCGTCGTGACGCATATACGCTTCAAAACCGACCTCGTTCAGTGGCTCGGCCTGGGCGCCGTGGGGATCGATTTTCAGGCGCTGCAAAGCGTCCAGGTTTGGCGTGGCGTGGGTCTTGCCTACCAGCGCGGTGCGGATGCCGTGGGGGCGCAGATAATCGCCGATCGTCAACTCTTCCAACGGCAGCGGCACCCCGTTCCAAGCCACCTGGTGGCTGCTGACATAGCGTCCTGTATAGGCCGACATCCGCGACGGTCCGCAAATGGTGCCCTGGGTGTAGGCACGGCCGAATCGCACACCGGCGGCGGCGAGACGGTCGATATTCGGCGTGTGCAAATGAGCGTGGCCGTAGCACGACAGGTAATCGCGGCGCAGTTGGTCGCACATGATGTACAGCACATTGCGCACAGGTTTTGGTTGAGGCATGAGGGTTTACCGAACAGAGGACAGGGGGCTTTTTTCGTCCTTTGCGCCGGGGCTGGCAAGTGCATTTGGGGACTGGGTTTCATGCAGGCCATGCATGGGCGTTGCTGCAGGCGTTATCGGGGACAAGCCCCCTCCCACACTTGAAATGCATTCAAAAAGTGGGAGGGGGCTTGCCCCCGATGGCATCAGTTCAGACAGCGAAATTCTCCAGCGCACACACATCCTCATCCAGCGCATCAATCTCCTTGATCTGCTCGATCATCGCCTCCGCCAGTGGTGATAACCGGTACCCTGCGCGGCTGACGATACCGTAGCGGGTGAAACGCTCCTCCAGGTCTTCGGCGAGTCCGTCGATCTTCAAACACACCAATTCGCCTCGGGCCATGTGCAGCACATCGCTGTTGGCACTGACGATACCAATGGCATCGGAGCGCAATACCACACCCATCAAGCTGTAGCCGTTTTCGCACTCCACATTGGGCAGGTAATCGGGGCGTCCGCTGAGGTCGACGATGACCTTGCGCAGGTTGGGCGGGCGGATCGTCACGGCCAGTGGATAACTCATCAACTCTGCGGCGCTCACGCTCTCGCGACCGGCCAGGGGATGGCCGGCGCGGCAGCAGAAATTCCAGCGGCGTGGACGCAAGCGATGGGTGTGATAGTCAGGGTTGGCTTCGAAGTGACGGGTATCAGCGACAAAGAATTCGAACTCCTCGCTGAGCAGGCGCTTGCCCAGGCTTTGCCAGTCATCTACCTGAAACAGCACGCGTGCCTTCGGGTAGCGCCCGATAAAGCTGCCAATGGCGCGGGGAATCAACCCGGCCGCAGGTGCGGGGCCACACCCAAAGCGCAACTCACCGGCCTCCAACCCATTGAACTGGCTGATCTCGTTGGCCAGTTGCTGGGCACCGCTGACCAGGCGCCGGGCATGCTCCAGTAGCACCTGGCCTTGTTTGGTGGGCGCCAGGTCCTTGCGACCGCGGTCCACCAGTTGGCAGCCGGCGGCATGTTCCAGGGCCTGGATGCTGCGGCTGAACGCCGATTGCGACAGGTTCACGGTCAACGCCGCCGCCACAAAACTGCGTTGTTCGGCGAGGGCGATGAAATGGCGGAGCTGGCGCAAATCGATATGCATTTTTCACATCAAAAATATCGGGGAAATGCATTGGCTATGCATTAGGTCGACTCCTTATAAAGGCTATCTCTTATGCAGTAAATGTTCTAAAAAACATAAATAAATAACCTTGGGGAATATGTGTCGATGAGTATTTCCTGGTTACGGAGCCGCTTATGAGTGTGTTCAAGCCCGCTGTACCTTGCTCTTCCTGGAGGCTCAAGCGTCTGCCGCTGGCCTTGTTGCTGGCCGGCAGCGCCAGTTGGTCGTCCAGTCACGCGGCCGAGGTGATCTCCCCTGAACCTGAGGGCGAAAGCGCCAGCGGCCAACTGGAAACCGTCACGGTGACGGCACGCCGTCGTACCGAAAGCGCGCAGGAGGTGCCGACGCCGATGAGCGTGGTTGGCGGCCAGGCACTGGAGAGCCAACGGGTCTACCGCATCCAGGATTTGCAACAACTGGTGCCCAGCGTCAACGTTGCCTACATGCATGCGCGCCAGTCCAGCGTGTCAATCCGTGGCCTGGGCAACAACCCGGCCAGCGATGGCCTGGAAGGCAGCGTGGGGTTGTATATCGACAACGTCTATCTCGGCCGGCCGGGGATGGCGGTGTTCGACCTGATGGACATCGAACAGCTCGAGGTATTGCGCGGCCCCCAGGGTACGTTGTTCGGCAAGAACACCACTGCCGGGGTCATCAATATCAGTACCCGTGCGCCCAGTTTTACCCCGGAGCGCAGCATCGAGACGTCGTTGGGCGAAGATGGCTATTTCCAGACCAAGGGCACGGTTTCCGGCCCGCTCACCGATGATCTGGCGGGACGTTTTTCGGCCTATCGCACGCGCAGCGATGGCGACATCAAGAACGAGCACGACGGCCATGATCTCAATGGTGGTTCACGCCAGGGCTTTCGCGGGCAACTGCTGTACAAGCCGAGCGATACGTTCAACCTGCGCTGGATTGGCGATTACAACGAAGAGGATTCCAGCGCCGGCACCCGCGTGCTCTACAGCACCGGGCCCACGATCAATGGCACCAACCTCTATGAGTCACGCGCTGCGGCGGCTGGCGCAACGCTGGTGGACGGCACCCACCGCAAGGTCAATCTGGACAACGACCAGCATGTCACGGTGTTCCAGGGCGGTACGTCCCTGGAAGCCAACTGGACGCTGCCGAGTGATTTCACCCTGACCTCGGTCAGCGCCTACCGCTGGTGGAATTTCACACCGCGCAATGATGATGGCCTCAATGTGCCGGCGTCCTATAATGCCGGGGTGTCGGTGGAAGATAAGCAGTGGTCCCAGGAGTTTCGCCTGGCTTCGCCGACCGGCGGATTTTTCGATTACGTGCTGGGTGCCTATTACTTCGGTAACTCCCTGGACAACAAGTCCTTCGCCTATTACGGACCCCAGGCCGACATCTGGAACGGCACGGCGACGGGGGCGCTCGCCAACGTGAGCAGTGTGGGCAACGGGCACATCCGCACCGACAGCTTCGCGCTGTTTGCCCAAGGGACCTGGCACCTCACCGAGCGCCTGGATTTCACCGCCGGTCTGCGGGGTACTTATGAAGAGAAAAGCGCCTGGGTGACTCGCAATGCGCCGGTGGGTGGCGCGGCTGTCACGGGCGCGGCCGCTACGGCTCGGCGTGGGCGTGCCGGGGCCTACGACTCCGCAGACCTCAACCAGTACAGCACCAGCCCTTCGGGCCTGCTGAACCTCAGTTACCGCTTCAATGAAAACCTGCTGGGCTATGCGACCCTGTCCCATGGCGAGAAATCCGGTGGGGTCAACCTGGCGGTGGGTTCGGCGCCAACGGCCGGCGCGGATTCGCTGCTGGTCGGCACCGAAAGGGCCAACAACGCTGAACTGGGCTTTAAAAGCACGCTGTGGGACCGACGCCTGCAACTCAATGCCAACCTGTTCTGGACCCAGGTCAATGGCTACCAGACCAACGCCTATGATCAGGACAACCGGGTGCAGTACCTGACCAACGCAGGCTCCGTACGTTCGCGTGGGGTGGAAGTGGAAAGCACCCTGGTTCCCATCAAAGGAATGACGCTGAACGTGAATGGCTCGTTCAACGATGTGAGCTACCTGTCCTACAAGGACGCCCCGTGCCCACCGGAAGTCAGCTTGCGCCCGGGTGCCCCGGCCTCCTGTGACCTGACAGGGCATCAGGTGGTGGGCGCGTCGAAATGGATCGCCAATGCCAATGGCGAGTACAAGTGGAACCTGGACAACGGTCTGGAACCCTACGTCACTGCCAGCTATGCATTCCGCTCCAAGGCCGTGGGGACAGTGGAGGACTCGGACTACGGGCAGATCCCGGCGTACGCGGTGGTGAACGTGTCTACCGGCTTGCGTGGCAACTATCAGCAGGGGCAGTGGGATGTGTCGCTGTGGCTGAAAAACGCCTTCGACAAAACCTACTACACCACCCTTTGGACCGGCGGTAACGGCGGTTATGAAGGCTTGCTGGGCACGCCTCGCACCCTGGGTGTAACCGGTCGCTACGACTTTTAGGCCGGTACGCTGGCGGTGCGATAGGTGGCCGGGCTGAATACGCGGGTCACCACCAGCATCGCCACCGTTGTCACGGTCAGCACCACCCAGGCGCTGACAAAGCTGCCGGTGAGTTCGCGCAGCCAACCGGTCATCCACGGCGAAATCGCGTTGATCAAAAAGCCCACGCCTTGCACGAACGCCGCCAGTTGGCCGGCTTGGCGCGGGTCGCGGTGGTGGTCGAGGGTCAGCAACAGGCTCAGGGCAAAACATGCTCCCAGGCCAAAGCCGCACAGCGCCACCCATAGGTGCGGAAACTGCAACGGCGCGATCAATAGGCCTAGATAGCCGATGGTCTGGGCCAACAGGCTGATCCACAGCAGCGGCCGACGGTCGATCCCGCGTTGTGCCAGCACCGGCATCAATAGCGCGGCGATCACCTGGAAGATGGTCATGAACGCCAGCAATGAACCACTGGGCAACACGCCCCAACCCAGTTGCTGATAGTAGGCCGGCAGCCACGCCACCAGGCTCATGTAGCCGCAGTTCACCAGGCCGAAATACAGCGCCAGCAGCCAGGCACGGCGATTGCGCAGCCCCTTGTAGGCAGGGATGACGTTCGCGTTTTTTGCCGCACCCAGTGGCAACCAGGCCCACAGCAGCAGCGCCGCCAACGCGGGTAACAACCACACACCCAGCCCGGCCTCCCATTGCTGGAAATACGTGGCCGCCACCGGACTGAGCAGCGCCGCCAGGCCGCCGCCGGCCATCAACGAGGCCGAATAAACGCCCATCGCCACCGGCACGCGGTGATGGAATTCACGCTTGATCATCGCCGGCACCAACGCCTGGATCAGTGCCACGCCGGCACCGCCAAGCAACGCAGTCACCAGCAATGTCGACCCTTGGCCCATCAGCCAGCGGGCCAGGCACGCCAACAGGATCATCATGAGGCCCAGGGCGATGCCGCGTCGTTCCCCCAGCTGCGCTTCAACACGCACGCCCACCAGCGCCACCAGGCCCATGCACACCACGGGAAGGCTGGTGAGCAGGGCGCTGCTCTGGAAGCTCAGGCCGGTGGCCAGGCGGATTTCGCCGAGCAACGGGCTGATGGAACTGAGGATCGGCCGCAGGTTCAGGCCCAGGACCACCAGCAGGCCCCAGCCGGCGAACCGGCCTGCGGTTGAGGAGTTAAGCGACATGCAGAACCTGCGGAGTGTGCAAATGAGGCGTGAAGTATCCACAGTCGCCGAGGTATTCTGAAATTAAATATAACCATGCCAACCAGTGGCAAATGGAATGGTGAGCACGATGTTCGATCCGGTGTTGTTGCGCAGCTTTGTCGCCGTGGTGGACTGCGGCAATTTCACCCGCGCGGCAGAGCGCCTGCACTTGACCCAGTCCACCGTCAGCCAGCAGATCCGCCGCCTGGAAGAGGCGGTGGCGTGCCAGCTGCTGGATCGCGACCAACGTCGTGTGGTGGCGACGGCGGAAGGCGAGCGCCTCCTGGCCTATGCGCGGCGCATCCTCGCGTTACATGAGGAAGCCGCCGACGTATTGATCAACCAGCAAAGCGACGGCGTGCTGCGCCTCGGTGTGCCGGAAGACTTCGCTGCCGAACGCCTGATGCCTCTGTTATCGGCCTTTGTGCTGACGTACCCCAGGGTGCGCCTGGAGGTCACCAGCGGTCTTGGCCCCGAGTTGCAGCGCCAGTACCGTAGCGGTGAGTTCGACGTATTGCTGGTCAAGCAGATGGGCGACAGCGACGACTGCCTGGCCTCATGGCCAGAGCCGTTGTGTTGGGTGGATAGCCGCAGTACGCCATCCCTGGGGCGCGACCCTTTGCCGTTGGTGGCTTTTCCGGTGGGGGGCCTGTACCGCAATGAAATGCTGCAACACCTGGAAGTGGGGGGCTGGCGCTGGCGCATCGGTTACTCCAGCGCGAGCCTGGCCAGTGTGTGTTCGGCGGTGGCGGCGGGGTTGGGTATCAGTCTGTTACCCCGGCGTGTGGTGCAGGCCGGGCATGTCGTATTGGGCGCGGACAGCGGTTTGCCTGCGGTGCAGGGCGTGCGGCTGGCGTTGTACGGACGCACTGGCCTCGGCGCGGCGGGGCAGAGCCTGCAACGCCAATTGCTGGATTTGTGTGCTAACAGCTCAGCCTGAACGATGCCTTTGCCGAATATTTTTTATGCCCGGAAAGCATTGAAAAACATCGCCTGGACGCCAGCCCACGCAGGACGGGGCTTTGGCGTTTCATCATGTTTCATTTATTCGTTTTAGGTCTATGTATAACTTTAAAGGTTACTTTAAGAGATAAGCCTCTGGCGCCGATGATTCAGCCCACGACGGCCTTCCAAGCAGGCCTGTCGGTTTTTTTGCTTAAAAACCGTAGGGAGTGAATCAATGGGCAATGTCCAGACCGCCGCCAGTGCACACGAGGCGCCGTGGCGCCAGGCACCGGGTGGTGAGTTGGTCGACCTTGGCCGGCCGCACCGCGCGCCGTTGGGACAACTGCGAACGCAGAGGACTCCGAAGCGTTTCTCCAGCCGTCGCGAAGGTATTCTGCTCGGCCTGCTGGTGCTGGCCCTGCACGGTGCGGTGATCTACTGGGTGAGCCAGAAGCCGACCCCGGTGTTGCCGATCGTGCCGCCGGAAATTCCACCGATGACCATCGAATTTTCCCAGCCGGCACCCCCGGTGGTGGAACCGCCACCGCCCGTGCCGCCACCGCCGCCGCCTGTGGTCGAGCCACCGCCGCCGGTGGTGGATGAATTGGCCGCCAAGCCGGCGCCGCCAAAACCGATTCCTAAACCCAAACCCAAGCCAGTGCCAAAGCCTGAGCCCAAGCCTGCACCGAAACCGCCCGAGCAACCGCCTGCGCCACCGACTCCCGCGCCGCCCGCGCCTCCAGCACCACCGGCGCCGGCTCCGGTTACGCCCGCTTCGGCCAACGCCGCGTACTTGAAGAACCCGGCGCCGGAGTATCCGTCACTGGCCCAGCGGCGCGGTTGGGAAGGCACGGTGTTGCTCAGGGTGCATGTACTAGCCAGCGGTAAGCCGGGCGAGATCCAGATCCAGAAGAGCAGCGGTCGCCAGCAGCTCGATGACGCCGCACTGACCGCCGTGAAGCGTTGGAGCTTCGTGCCGGCCAAGCAGGGCGAGGTGGCCCAGGACGGCTGGGTCAGCGTCCCGATCGATTTCAAGATTCACTAATTATTCGGCTGCGGTGTGTTGCACGCGCCGCGACCTGCACAGAGGGAAGACATCATGGCATTAGCATCTCCACTTGAATCCATCGAAAGCGCGGTGATCTGGCTGCTGGTGGTTTTTTCGGTCGCCACCTGGGGCCTGGCCCTGCTCAAGGGCGTGCAGTTCGGTCGCCTCAAGGCGCAGGATCGCAAGTTTCATAAACTGTTCTGGGCGGCGTCGAGTCTCGACTCGGCTGCCGAGCTGGCGCAAACCCAGCCGGGTGCCGCTGCCCGCGTGGCCCAGGCCGGCTACGCCGCGATCCAGGTGGGCGAAACCCCACACGCGACGGACCTGAGCCAGGCGATCAATCACCAGGACCGCCTTGAGCGCGCCCTTCGCCAGCAGATCGTGCGAGAGCGGCGCTCCCTGGAAACCGGCCTGGCCGTGGTCGCCAGTATCGGCAGCACCTCGCCGTTCATCGGCCTGTTCGGTACTGTGTGGGGCATCATGGAAGCGCTCAAGGGCATCAGTGCCGCCGGTTCCGCCAGCCTCGAAACGGTGGCCGGCCCGATTGGTGCGGCACTGGTTGCGACGGGCGTCGGTATCGCCGTCGCCGTGCCGGCGGTGCTGGTCTACAACTACTTCCTGCGTCGCCTCAAGCTGACCGCTGCCGACCTCGATGACTTCGCCCACGACTTCTACAGCCTGGCGCAGAAAAATTCCTTCCGTGTGCTGCTGCACCCGACCCTGAACAAAACCACTGCCGCTAACCCGCAGAAAGTGAAGGAGGCGTCCTGACATGGCCTTCTCCACGCAAGACAGCGATGAGGTACTGAGCGAGATCAACGTCACGCCGCTGGTGGACGTGATGCTGGTGCTGCTGGTGGTGTTTATCGTCACCGCGCCGCTTTTGACCAACGCGATCCCGATCAACCTGCCCAAGACTGAGGCGGTCGCGCCGGTGGAGCAGAAAGACCCGCTGGTGGTGAGCATCGACGGCGCCGGCAAACTGTTTATCAACAAGGACGAAATCCAACCGGACTTGCTGGAGTTCAACCTGCAGGCGGCCAAGGCCAAGGACCCCGATGTGCGGGTGCAACTGCAGGCGGATGATGGCGTGAACTACGGCGAAGTGGCGCGAGCCATGGCGTCTATCGAACGCGCGGGCATTACCAAGCTGTCGGTGATTACCGCTCGTTAAGTTACACAAGCCTCGACAAGTTTTTGGCCGTTTCCTTGGCAGGGTGCGGCCTTTTTTTTGCCTGCGATTCAATCCTCAACTTGAAATGCGATCAATGTGGGAGGGGGCTTGCCCCCGATTGCAGTATGTCAGCCAATCAATCTGTAACTGATACACCGCCATCGGGAGCAAGCTCCCTCCCACATTTTGAACTTCATTAATTTTGAATTTTTGGTTATTAATAAATAGCTTCTTATTCCTTAACGAATATAACACCCGTCCCTATACTGTTCAGCAACGTTAAACGCTGCAGGAGGGCAAACCCATGCACAGCGAGTCGATTCGTTATCTGATCGTGCCGGGCTGGCAAGGATCGCCAGAAGATCATTGGCAAAGTCACTGGCAGGCCAGCCTGCCCAATAGCGCCCGCGTGGAGCAGGCCGACTGGCTGACGCCACGTCGAGAAGATTGGGTCGCTGCGCTGGCCGAGGCCATCGCAGCCGACAGCACGCCGGTGATCCTGATCGCCCATAGCCTGGGCTGCATCACGGTGGCGCATTGGGCGGCCACCGCGCCGGTGCACTTCCTGCGCCAGGTGCGCGGTGCCTTGCTGGTGGCCCCGGCCGATGTCGAACGGCCCGCCTGCTCACCTGCGTTGCGTAATTTTGCGCCGATCCCGACCGACCTGTTGCCGTTCCCCAGCCAGGTGGTCAGCTCCGACAACGACAGTGCTGTCAGCGCCGCGCGAGCCCTGGAATTGGCCCGCAACTGGGGCGCCGAAGCCGGCATTCTGTCGGGGGCGGGGCACATCAATGTGAAGTCCGGCCACCAGCGCTGGGAACAGGGGTTCGCCTACCTCTATCGCCTGCAAAGCCGCCTTGAGCATCACGCCCGGCGTACTGCCTGAATTTTTTCAACGCCCCGTCCCTTGAGTGGATTGGCGGCGGGAGCCTGCCATGAGTCTGCATGAAACCTACGGCCAGCCATTGCTGACCTTTCCCGACGCGGAAAAAAGCCCACTGAGCATCCGCGCCAAGGCGCTGGTGTTTGTCGACCCGCGTTCGCGGCAGCTGCGCGAAGACCTCGAAAGCCTCGCACCCCGTGCCTTGCCCGTGTTGATCCGCGGCGAGACCGGTAGCGGCAAGGAGTTGCTGGCGAGGCATATTCACCGGGGCAGCGACCGCACCGGTCTGTTTGTCTCGGTCAATTGCGGTGCGATCAGCCCGACCTATGCCGATGCCGAATTGTTCGGTTATGCCGCCGGCAGCCACAGTGGTTCGGCCAGCAGCCGGGCAGGGTGGTTCGGTTCGGCGAATGGCGGCACCTTGTACCTGGACGAGATCGGCGATTTACCGCTGCCGATCCAGGTGAAACTGTTGGCCGCGCTGGAAAACCACGAAGTCACCCGTGTCGGTGCCCATCAGCCGAGCCCGGTGGATGTGCGCCTGGTCGCCGCCACCAGCATCGACCTGGCCCAGGCCGTGGCGGCCGGCAAGTTCCATGAGCGCCTGTTCCACTATCTGAGCGAAGGTCGGTTGGATTTGCCGGCGCTGCGCGAGCGGGTCGGTGACATCCTGTCCCTGGCCGAATACTTCCTGGGCATCTACAGTCAGCGCCTGGACCTGCCGGTGCCGCTGATCAGCGATGCCGCGCAGCGTGTGCTGGAACACCACAGCTGGCCGGGCAATACCCGCGAGCTGGAAAACGTTATTCACTTTGCCCTGCTGGTCAGCAGTGGGGATGAGATTTTGCCCGAACATTTGAATCTGCCGGTGGCGGGTTCTGCGCTGGAACAGGTGCGGCGGATTTTCGAGCGCGCCAGCCCCGCCGAGCGGGAAACGTTAAGTAAATTCCTGCATGAACAAAATGGAATATCAACGTGAATAAAAGATATTGTTCGGGAATAAAAAATCTAGGTATTGTCCCTCCCACGCCGCGATAGCACTTCGCTGGCACACTACATAAAAAACGGTCGTCAGAGACGCCCCCGGAATTCCGATAAGGACACTGCATGAAAAAGGTTCTGTTGTTTACCGCACTGGCGGCTGCCCTGACTGCAAGCTTCGCCCAGGCCAACGAAAAACTGGTGGTGGCCGCCACGCCGATCCCGCACGCCGAGATCCTCGAACTGGTCAAGCCAACCCTCGCCAAAGAAGGCGTGGACCTGGAAATCAAAGTCTTCACCGACTACGTACAGCCAAACGTACAGGTTGCCGAGAAACGCCTGGACGCCAACTATTTCCAGACCCTGCCGTACCTGGAAAACTTCAACAAAGGCAAGGGCACCAACCTTGTGACAGTGGTCGGCGTGCACGTTGAACCGTTCGGCGGCTACTCGAAAAAGATCAAGAAAATTGAAGATCTGAAAGATGGTGCCACCGTGGCCATCCCCAACGAAGGTTCCAACAGCGGTCGCGCCCTGTTGCTGCTGCAGAAAGCCGGCGTGATCACCCTGAAAGACCCGACCAATGCCTTGGCCACGCCAAAAGACATCAAGGACAACCCCAAGCACCTGAAATTCAAGGAGCTGGAATCGGCCCTGCTGCCACGCGTGCTGGACCAGGTTGACCTGGACCTGATCAACACCAACTACGCCCTGGAAGCCGGCCTGAACCCGGCCAAGGATGCGCTGATCATCGAACACGCCGATTCGCCGTACGTGAACTTCCTGGTGGCTCGCCCGGACAACAAGGACAGCGATGCGATCCAGAAGCTGTCCAAGGCCCTGACCAGCCCGGAAGTCAAAGCCTTCATCGAGAAGAAGTACAACGGTGCTGTAGTGCCTGCGTTCTGATGTAACCCAAACCCCCTTCAAGGTTTGAACGCCGACGGCTGTACAGCGTCGGCGTTTTTTTATGCCCTGAATGTGGAATGCAATCCAAATGTGGGAGGGGGCTTGCCCCCGATAGCAGTGGTTCAGTCAGCACATTTTTTCTGTGCCACCACCATCGGGGGCAAGCCCCCTCCCACATTTGATCCGCTTTGATCTAGAGAGCTCTGCTATTGATCGCCCTGCGCAACGCCATCAACCACTTCACCAACTCCTGCGGATCCATCGGTTTCACTTCCTTCATGGTTCGATCCCTCGAATCTCAGACCTCCAAACCATAGCCCTCACCCGCCAAACCCGCGAATCCGGCGGATATCTTTTTGGGTGATATCAATATGCTATTTGGGTATTTAAACTTTACTTTTTATACCTTTAAAGTTCGCGCTACCCGGCGTTACCCACACCGGATCGGATTGCGCTCGCTGCATTACCCTTGCGGCGTCATGGACTGGAAATGACCTTCGATTTCGCTTTTATCCTCAGCACCCTGCCGGCGTTCCTGAAGGCCGTGGGGGTGACGCTGCAAGTGGGCCTGATCGCCATTGCCACCTCCCTGCTGGTGGCGCTGATCAACGCCGCGCTGCTGGTGTTTCGCACACCTTACCTGTCGCGCCTGGTGGCGCTGTATGTGGAGCTGGCGCGTAACACGCCGCTGCTGATCCAGCTGTTTTTCGTGTACTTCGC
>Ga0182008_10000672_pt1 | contig 24722 bp, 18 predicted proteins | sample Sormic07211129_1_FD_120482 | JGI IMG/M metagenome (GOLD analysis project Ga0182008, IMG submission 120482) | Rhizosphere microbial communities from Sorghum bicolor, Mead, Nebraska, USA - 072115-129_1 metaG | ecosystem: Host-associated > Plants > Roots > Rhizosphere | place: USA: Nebraska...
CACCGCCGTCGACTCGGCGCTGATGGTGATCGACGCGGCCAACGGCGTGGAAGCGCAGACGCGCCGGCTGATCGAGGTCTGCCGCCAGCGCGACACGCCCATCATCACCTTCGTCAACAAGATGGACCGCGAAGTGCGCGAGCCGCTGGACATCCTCGACGAGATCGAGCGCGAGCTGGGCATGCCCTGCGTGCCCATGACCTGGCCCGTGGGCCAGGGCAAGAGCTTCGGCGGCATCATGAACCTGCGCACGCAGACCATGACGGTGTTCGACTCGGGCAAGGAGCGCCTGCCGCAGGACTTCGAAACCATCGCGCTGGACAACCGCGCCGAGCTGATCAAGCGCTTCGGCGCCGAGTTCGAGAACGCCGAGCAGAGCATGGAACTCGCCGCCGGCGCCTCGCCGGCCTGGGACCGCGAGGCCTTCCTGGCCGGCAAGCAGACGCCGGTGTTCTTCGGCTCGGGCGTGAACAACTTCGGCGTGATGGAAGTGCTCGACGCGCTGGTCGACCTGGCGCCGGCGCCGCAGTCGCGCACCAGCACCACCCTCGTCAACCGCCAGCCGGTGGTCAAGGAGATCCAGCCCGCGGACAAGGACTTCGCCGGCGTGGTGTTCAAGGTGCAGGCCAACATGGACCCCTCGCACCGCGACCGCATCGCCTTCGTGCGCATGGCCTCGGGCAAGTACACGCCGGGCATGAAGCTCAAGGTGCAGCGCACCTCGAAAGAGCTGCGCCCCACCAGCGTCGTGACCTTCATGAGCCAGCGCCGCGAGGCCGTGGAAGAGGCCTACGCGGGCGACATCGTGGGCTTCACCACCCACGGCGGCGTGCAGCTGGGCGACACCATCACCGACGGCGCGAGCCTGATGTTCACCGGCCTGCCCTTCTTCGCGCCCGAACTCTTCATGACCGTGATCCTGAAGAACCCGCTGCGCACCAAGCAGCTGCAGCAGGGCCTGGCCCAGCTGGGTGAAGAGGGCGCGATCCAGGTCTTCCGGCCCGAGGTCGGCGGCCCGATGCTGCTGGGCGCCGTCGGGCAGCTGCAGTTCGAAGTGGTGCAGCACCGCCTGAAAGCCGAGTACGACGCCGACGTCCGGCTCGAGGGCTGCCAGTACACCGGCGCGCGCTGGATCACGGCCGACACCCCGGCGGAACTGCGCGAGTTCGTCCACGCCTACCCGGTGCGCATGGCCAAGGACGCGGCCGACACCCTGGCCTTCCTCTGCACCTCGCCCTACGACGTGCGGCTGGCGCAGGAACGTTTTCCGAAGATCCACTTCCATCCGCTGCGCGAGCATGCGGGGCTGGCACTGCAGAGCGCCGGCTAGACGCCGGGCGACATGGACAAGCTCGGCCATGTACTGGCGCAGTACGGTGCCCTGACGCTGGTCGTCCTCGCCTGCTGGGGTGCGGGCGACATGCTGCTTCGAGGGCTGAAGATCGATCGCGATCCGCGCACGCGGCTCGGTGCACCGCTGGCCATCGCGCTCGGACTCGGGATCGGCATCTGCGCGCTGCAGTGGCTCGCGATCGCTGGCCGACTGACTTCGACCTTCGTCACGGCACTGCTCGCGGTCGGCCTGATCCCGGGATTGCGTCTGGCCATCGGACGAGGCGCCATGCTGCGACAAGGCGGGCTGCTGGACCGGTGGCGCGCGACGCCGATGTCCGAACGCTGGGCGGCCGCGGCGCTGGCGCTGGCGCTGCTCTGCACACTCATGGCCCCGCTGCCGCCGCCCATGGCCTGGGACGAGCTGCTGTATCACCTGCCGCATGCGCAACAGTGGGCCGCGAGCGGCCACCTGACGGTCAACGCATGGCTGCGCTACCCCTGGTTCCCCTACAACTTCGACCTGCTCTACGCCGCGGCGCTGCTGTTCGGCAACGACGTGCTGCCGCACCTGCTGCATGCGCTCGCGGGCTGGCTCACGGCCGGGCTCGTGTACCGCCTGGGCCGGCAGCATCTGGACCGGCTCACGGCCTGTCTTGCCGCCGCGCTGTGGGTGCTGCTGACCCTGAGCGAATTCACCCGTGCCTATGTCGAACTGGGCGTGGCGCTGTTCGTGCTCGTCGCGGCCGCCGCCTACCAGCAATGGCGGCTCAGCGAAGACCGCCGATGGCTGCTGCCATGCGCCTTCGCCATCGGGCTGGCGATCGGTTCGAAGTACCAGCTGCTCACGCTGCTGCCCCTGTTCGCGCTCGGCCTGGCGCGGCACGACCGCCGGCCGAGCACATGGCTGCTGGTGCTGGGCGGGCTGCTGGCGCCCTGCATCTACTGGTATGCGCGCAACGCGCTGCTGACCGGTGATCCCTTCAATCCCGTCGGCGGACGACTGTTCGGCTTCACCGACTGGAACGCCGTCGACTACCGGGGCCAGTTCGAGGACCTGCGGCGCAACCACGGCCTGCCGGCCTGGCCCCTGTGGCCCGCGCTCGTGGTGCCCTTCATTCCCGCGCTGAGAGGCAGCGCCGCAGTGCGCCGGGCGCTGATCCTGTCCGCCTACATGGTGCTCGTCTGGGTCGCGAGTGCCCCCTATCCACGCTACCTGACGCCCGCCTACCCCCTGCTCGCGCTGCTGTCGGCCGCGGCCTGCGTGCATCTCGTGCGCCGTGCGGCGGCCCTGTGGCCGGCACTGCACCAGCGGCACCTGGTGCGCGCGACGGCCGGCCTGGCGCTCGCCTGCCTGGCCGTGCTCGCGGCGGCGGACGGCGTGCGGTACTGGAAACGGATCGCCCCGACACCCGCGGCGCGCGAGGCCCTGCTCACGGCGCGCGTGACCGGCTATGCCCTGTGGTCGCAACTGCGCGCCCATCCGGTCGGGCGCATCTACCAGATCGGCGTCGAGGACTCGCTCTACTACGCGCCGCAGCCCGTGTGGGGCGATGTCTTCGGTCCCTGGCGCTACAGCGACTACACGGCGCTGGACGCCGCCCAACTGCATCGGAAGCTGGCCGCCGAGCACTTCGATGCGCTGGTGGTCCATACCGGCCGCTTCCCGCAGGTGGCCGCGCAACCCGGCTTCGACCGCTACTTCGAAAGCGCGGGGACCGACGGTCCGGTGAAACTCTACCAACTGAAACCCCGAGGCACGCCATGAGCGCACCCGACTCCGCCGCGCGCCCCGGCCCGCGCATCGCCGTCATCCTTCCCTGCTTCAACGAGGCGGGCGCCATCGCCACCGTGATCGAGGACTGCAGGGCGGCGCTGCCGCAGGCGGCCATCCACGTCTTCGACAACCACTCGACCGATGACACCGCCACCGTCGCCCGCGCGCACGGCGCACGGGTGACGCAGGTGGCGCTGCGCGGCAAGGGCAACGTGGTGCGCCGGATGTTCGCCGACGTGGAGGCCGATGTCTACGTGATGGTCGACGGCGACGCCACCTACGACGTGTCCAACGCCGCGCAGATGGTCGAGCAGCTGGTTCACGAGAACCTCGACATGGTGGTGGGCGCGCGCTTCGACGACGGGCGCAACCCGCAGACCTACCGCCCCGGCCACCGCCTGGGCAACACGCTGCTGACGGCCACGGTGGGCGCGCTGTTCGGCGGGCACTTCAAGGACATGCTGTCGGGCTACCGCGTGTTCTCGCGCCGCTACGTCAAGTCCTTTCCCGCGGCGGCGCATGGCTTCGAAACCGAGACCGAACTCACCGTCCACGCGCTCGAACTGCGCATGCCCTACGTCGAGCTGCCCGTGCCCTACCTCGCGCGGCCCGAGGGCACGCAGAGCAAGCTGTCGACCTTCCGCGACGGCCGCCGCATCCTCGGCACCATCCTGCGCCTGTTCGTGAGCGAGCGCCCGCTGGCCTTCTTCACTGTGGTGGCGGGCCTGCTGGCGCTGCTCTCGGTGATCCTCGCGGTGCCGCTGATGATCGACTACCTGCACACCGGCCTGGTCCCGCGGCTGCCGACCGCGCTGCTGTCGGTGGGCGTGATGCTGTCGGCGATGCTGGCGCAAGCCAGCGGCGCGATCCTGCACACCGTCACCCTTGGCCGGCAGGAAGCCAAGCGCCTGATCTACCTCTCGATCCCGGCGCCGCTCTTCTGCTCTCCCCATGCTGAAGACGCTGCTCGCTAGCCGCTTCCTGCGATTCGGCGTGGTGGGCGTGGCCGGCCTGCTGGTCGACCTGGCGGTGCTGCACCTGCTCGCGCCCTGGCTGGGCTGGTATGGGGCGCGCGTCGCCTCCTTCCTCGCCGCGGCCACGAGCACCTGGTGGCTCAACCGCTCCTTCACCTTCCGCAACGGCTCGGCGCCGCGCACCGGCCTCGCCCTCGGCCGCGAGTACCTGGCCTACCTCTCGTCGATGCTGGGTGGCGCCGCGATCAACTACGCGGTCTACGCGCTCACCCTGCACTGGGTGCAGGGCGCCGTCGCGCCCTCGCTGGGCGTGGCCCTGGGCAGTTGCGCGGGACTGGTCGTCAACTTCGCCGCCGCGCGCAAATTCGTGTTCAACGATGCCCCGAAGGGTCCGCGCGAGCCTTGATTCGCTCAACTGCCCGTCGATGCGTAGCGCCGCAAGCCCAGCCGCCACGCGCCGAAGGCCGCGGCCAGGAACACGAAGCCCGCGAGCGGCGACACCTCGCCCATCCACGCCGGGGCGCCCAACGGGTCGGGCTTGCCCAGGATGGCCAGCGCCGGGTAGTAGGCCACGCAGGCCAGCGGCACGACGAAGGTCAGCACGCGGCGGAACCAGTTGGCATAGAGCGCCAGCGGGTACTGGGCCGCCTGCACGCCGCCGTAGGTCAGCACGTTGGCGATCTCCAGGCTCTCGACGGTCCAGAAGGCCAGCGTGCCCTGCAGCACCAGGATGCCGAGGAACAGCGCGATGCCGCCGACCAGCGCGAACAGCGCCACGGCCACCGTGGCCGGCGTCCAGGCGATGGGCGCCTGGTGGGTGGCGAATACCAGCACCGCCATGCCCTGCAGCAGCCGGCCCAGGCGGCTGAGGCGGAAGTCGTGCCCCATGAGCTGCAGCGCCAGCGGGCGCGGGCGCAGCAGCAGCCGGTCGAAGGCGCCGGTGCGCAGGAACTCGGTGCCGAGCACGTCGAAGCCGCGCCCCAGCGCATCGGCGATCGCGAACATGCAGTTCACCAGGCCATAGAACAGCGCCACCTCGCCGATGTGCCAGCCCTGCACGCTGCCGAAGCGATGGAACAGCGCCCAGACGGCGACCATCTCGATGCCCGTGCCCAGGAACTGGCCCACGGTCAGCAGCAGGGCCGAAGCGGGATAGCGTGCCTGGCCGCCCACGGAGGCGCGCACCAGGCGCAGGAAAAGAGGAAACGCGCCCATCTCAGCCGCCCTGGACCTGCAGGTTGCGCATCGTGCGCCCCATCGCGAGCCGGCCCAAGGCGACCAGCACCGCGATCCAGAAGCACTGCAGCCCCAGGCCGCCCGCCGCATGCCAGCCGCTCAGCTGCCCGAAGTACAGCCGCGCCGGAATGTCCATCAGGCCGGCCAGGGGCTGGACCCGCAGCGCGGTTTGCCAGGCGTCCGGCAGCAGCGCGAGCGGCAGCAGGTTGCCCGAGAGCACGATGACCACCGGCGTCGCCACCGCATTGATGCCGCGCTCGTTGAGGGCCGCCGTGGCCGCCACGTTGAGCAGCATCACCATCGCGGTCGAGAGCAGCAGCGCGAGCCCCGCCGACAGCAGGAAGGCGGCGCCCGCCGCCACGCTCGCCGGCAGTTGCCAGGCCCAGTCGCCCAGGCCCGCCAGCGGCAGCGCGACCGCGGCGAAGGCGGCCATGAGCGCCACGCGCGGCAGCAGGCGCGCAGCGATCCAGCCGGCGCTGCGCGCGAACCACAGCGCGTAGGCGTCCACCGGGCGCAGCCGGTCGTAGGCGACCGCGCCGGTGCGCACCGCCTGCCCCACCTCCGGGTCGCCCATCCAGGGCATCAGCACCAGCATGCCCTGGGCCAGCCAGGTGTAGGTGATGGCCTGTGCGAGCGACATCGGCGAACTGGCGCCCGCGACGGCCGTGCCGCCGTAGAAGGCGGCGAACACCATCACCTTGATGCCGCCCCACCAGCACTGCGTGGCGAAGCCCGCGAGCGCGGCGGTGCGGTACTGCAGCATCTGCAGGAAGCGCGAGGCGAAGGCGGCGATGTAGGGGCGCATCGCCGCCCGCAGGCCGCGGCTCATGCTTCGGCCGCGCCATGCAGGGCGTAGAAGCGCGCGATCACGGCCTCGATCGCCAGGCCTTCGAGCCGCAGGTCTTCCACCGGATGCGCGGCCGCGATGCGCGCGATCAGCGCCGGGGCCGTGGTCACGGCGGGATCGAAGTCGAGCACCAGCGTCTGGCCGTCGCGCGCATGCACGGTCGCGCCCGGCACCTGCGTCGGCAGCGCGGCGCCCTGGGCGAAGTCGACCACCAGCCGGCGCTCGGCCATCACCTGCGCGCGCAGCGCCTCGATCGGGCTGTCGGCCAGCACGCGGCCGTGGCCGATCACGATCACGCGCCGCGCGAGCGCCTCGATGTCGTGCATGTCGTGCGTGGTCAGCAGCACGGTGGTGCCGCGCTCGCGGTTGGCGCGCCGCACGAAGTCGCGCACCGCCAGCTTCGAGGGCGCATCGAGGCCGATGGTCGGCTCGTCGAGGAACAGGATCTCGGGTTCGTGCAGCAGCGCCGCCGCGATCTCGGCGCGCATGCGCTGGCCCAGCGAGAGCTGCCGCACCGGCTGGTCGAGCACCCGCTCCAGGTTCAGCAGCGCCACCAGTTCGTCGCGCGTGCGGCGGTAGCGCTGCGGGTCGACGCGGTAGATGTCGCGCAGCAGGTCGAAGCCGTCGCCCACCGGCAGGTCCCACCACAGTTGCGTGCGCTGGCCGAAGACCACGCCGATGCGTGCCACGTGCCGCTCGCGGTCCTGGAACGGGTCGTGGCCGTCGATCTCCACCCGGCCGCCGTCGGGCCGCAGGATGCCCGCGAGGATCTTGATGGTGGTGGACTTGCCCGCGCCGTTGGGCCCGATGAAGCCCAGCAGTTCGCCGCGCTCGAGCGCGAAGGACACGCCCGACAACGCCTCCACCGTGCGGTGGCGGCGGTGCACGAGCCCGCGCAGCGCGCCCATCACGCCCGGGTCGCGCTCGGAGATGCGGTAGGTCTTGAGGAGCCGGTCGACGAGGATGTGGGGCATGGAGAGGGCCGCGCCGGCCCTGGAGGCGCGGCGGGGGCGGGATGCTACACGAAAGCCGAAACGCCACCCGGTACGATCACGGCCCCTTCAGAGATTCCTTTCCATGCCCGTGTCGTCTTCCCTGCCCTCCTCGCCCAACCACCTGCTGCCGCTGACCCGCTGGGACGCGCAGGCGCGCGGCGCGCTCGTCGGTGTGTTCACCGACATCGACGACACGCTGACCACCGACGGCGCCATCACGCCCGACGCACTGGCCGCGCTGGCCGCGCTGAAGCACGCGGGCCTGCGGGTCGCGGCCATCACCGGCCGCCCCGTGGGCTGGAGCGTGCCCTTCGTCACGGCCTGGCCGGTCGATGCCATCGTGGCGGAGAACGGCGCGGTGGCGCTGCTGCCATTGGCCGACGGCCGCATCGAGAAGCGCTACCTGCAGGACGCCGCCACACGCGCCGCCAACCTCGAGCGCATGCAGGCGGTGCTGCAACGCATCGAGCGCGAGATCCCGGGCGCGGTGCGCGCCACCGACTCGCCGGGCCGCGAGACCGACATCGCGATCGACCACAGCGAGTTCCAGCAGCTGAGCGAAGCGCAGATCGCGGCCGTGGTGGCGCTGATGCAGAGCGAAGGCATGCGCGCGACCGTGAGCAGCATCCACATCAACGGCTGGTACGGCGACCACAACAAGCTGGTGGGCGCGCGCTGGATCGTGCGCGAGCTCTGGGACCGCGACCTCGACCGCGAGATGGACCGCTGGGCCTATGTCGGCGACTCGACCAACGACCAGCTGATGTTCAAGACCTTCGACCACAGCATCGGCGTGGCCAACGTGGCGCGCTTCGTGCCGCAGCTCGCCGACCTGCCGCATTACGTGACGGCGGGCGAGCGCGGCGCGGGTTTCGCCGAGGCCGCGGCCGCGATCCTCGGCGCGCGCTGAGCGCCCGCGCTCAGGCGACGGCCACCGGACGCGGTGCGCGCCACTGCGTCCAGGCGCCGAGCAGCGCCATCGCGATCAGCACCGCCGCATAGCCCTCCACCGTGGTGCGCAGCCCCAGGGTCGCGATCAGCAGGCCCGCGCCCATCGCCGGCACGCTGAAGGCCAGGTAGCTGACGAAGAAGATGGCCGCGAACAGCTCGGCGCGCTCGTGCGGCTGGGCCAGCGGCGCCAGGGCCTGCACCTGCGACGAGAAGGACGAGCCGAAGCCCAGGCCGGCGACCACCGTGCCGACGAAGAACAGCGCCACCGAAGCGATCGCGAAGGCGCCGATCAGCAGTGCCGCGCCCGCCGCGATGCACAGCATGCCGAGCAGGGACACCCGCGCGCCGAAGCGGCTCATGAGCGTGGGCGAGGCCGCGCCCATGCCGAACAGCACCGCGATCGCCAGCCCGTTGACGATGCCGCTGTCGATGCCGAACACCTGGCGCAGCAGCGAGGGCACGAGCGACAGGAACAATCCGCCCAGCGCCCAGCTCGTGACCAGCACCGGCAGGCTGCGCACGAAGACCGCGCGCGCCGCCCGCGGCACCGCCATGCGCGGCACCAGCGAGGCCCAGGCGCCGGGCCGCGGCGTCACGCTCTCGGGCAGGAAGAAGGCCGCCACCGCGGCCAGCGCCAGCAGCAGCGCGAGCACGCCGAAGACCAGCGGCACCGGGTCGCGCGTCATCGAGACCGTCAGCCCGGTCAGCAGCGCGCCCACGGCCAGGCCGGCCAACGGCGAGACGCTGGTGATCAGCATGCCCAGGCGCTTGCGCGCGGAAGGCGCGGCCTCCACCACCGCCGCGCTGAGCGTGCCGCTGGCCACGCCCGTGGCCAGGCCCTGCACGATGCGCGCGGCCACGATGCCGCCGATGCTGCGGGCCATCAGGAACATCACCATGGCCGCGGCCTGCAGCACCAGCGCGACCACGATCACCGGGCGCCGCCCCACATGGTCCGACAGCGAGCCGCCCACCAGCAGCGAGGCCAGCAGCGCCAGCGCATAGACCGCGAACGCGACCGTCAGCAGCGCCGAGGAAAAGCCCCAGCGCTGCTGGAACAGCACGAACAGCGGCGACGGTGCCGCGGCGGCGAGGAAGAATGTGAACAGCACGGCGGCCAGCAGCGCGAAGGCCGCGCCCGCCGGCAGGCGCCAAGGCGTGGCCGCGCCGCTGGCCAGCGGCGCCCTCGAGGCGGGAGAAGAGGAGGAAGGCATGGGATCCTTTAACGCAAATAAATTTGCTTTTGCGTATTGTAGGCAGGCTGGATTTTTAATGCAACGATCTTTGCGTTAAAGTGGCGCCATGGACTCTTCTCCCATCCTTCGCCGCCCCGGCGGCCGCAGCGCCCAGGTGCAGACCGTGGTGCGCAAGGCGCTGGAGGAACTGGTGGCCGAGCACGGCCGCGAGAAGGTCACGGTGCCGGCCGTGGCCGAGCGCGCGGGCGTCAGTGCCTCCAGCATCTACCGCCGCTGGGGCGACATGGCCGGGCTGCTGGCCGAGACCGCCACGAAACGCCTCGATCCCAAACGGCCGCTGCCCGACACCGGCGATCTGCAGCGCGACATGACCGCCTGGGCCAAGGAACTGATCGAGCACCTGGGCCAGCCGCGCAGCACCTCGCTGCTCAAGGCGGCCGCTGCGCTCCACAACGACGACGACACCGACTGCCTGCGCAACCGGCGCGCCGAAGCCAGGACGCTGATCGACCAGGCCCTGGCCCGCGGCGACCGCGCGCCCGAACTGCGCCAGGTGATCGACCATGTGGTCGCGCCCATCGTCTACCGGCTGATCTTCGGCAAGGCGCCGCTGGCGCCAGCCACGGCCACGCAGCTGGTCGATGAGCTTTTCGCCATCGTGGGCACTCCGACCCGCTGAAGAGAAAAGACGCGCGGGTGGCGTAGCATCGTGCGCTCGGCCCCGCGCCGATGCCCGCGACGGCGGCGCCTCACCCCGGTCCCCGTCCACCCCCCTTCCTCCATCTGTTGTCCGACGAAAGACGCCTCATGACCACTTCCTATCCCTCGACCCAGTTGCTGATCGCCAACGAATGGGTCGACGCCGTGAGCGGCAAGACGCTCGACGTGCGCAACCCCGCCAACGGCCAGGTGATCGGTCAGGTCGCGCACGCCGGCATCGCCGACCTCGACCGCGCGCTGGCCGCCGCGCAGAAGGGCTTCGAAGCCTGGCGCGACGTGCCCGCCAACGAACGCGCCGCGATCATGCGCCGCGCCGCCGGCCTGATCCGCGAGCGTGCCGGCGAGATCGCGCAGGTGCTCACGCAGGAGCAGGGCAAGCCGCTGGCCGAAGCCAAGGGCGAGACGCTGGCCTCCGCCGACATCATCGAATGGTTCGCCGACGAAGGTCGCCGCGTCTACGGCCGCATCGTGCCCTCGCGCAACCTGGCCGCGCAGCAGCTGGTGATGAAGGAGCCCGTGGGCCCGGTCGCCGCCTTCACGCCCTGGAACTTCCCGATCAACCAGGTGGTGCGCAAGCTCGGCGCCGCGCTGGCCGCCGGCTGCTCCTTCCTGGTCAAGGCCCCGGAAGAAACGCCCGCCGCACCCGCCGCGCTGATCAAGGCGTTCGTCGACGCGGGCATTCCGTCGGGCACCGTGGGCCTGGTCTTCGGCGACCCGGCCGAGATCTCGAACTACCTGATCCCGCACCCGATCATCCGCAAGATCACCTTCACCGGCTCCACGCCCGTGGGCAAGCAGCTGGCCGCGCTGGCCGGCGCCCACATGAAGCGCGCGACCATGGAACTGGGCGGCCACGCACCGGTGATCGTGGCCGAGGACGCCGACGTGGCGCTGGCCGTCAAGGCCGCCGGTGCCGCCAAGTTCCGCAACGCCGGCCAGGTCTGCATCTCGCCGACCCGCTTCCTGGTGCACAACAGCCTCAAGGCCGAGTTCGCACAACTGCTGGTCAAGCACGCACAGGGCCTCAAGCTGGGCGATGGCCTGGCCGACGGCACGACCATCGGCCCGCTCGCCAACGACCGCCGCCTGACGGCGATGGCCAAGGTGGTCGCCGATGCACAAGCCACGGGCGCCACGGTCGCGACCGGCGGCGAACGCGTGGGCAGCAGCGGCAACTTCTTCGCGCCGACCGTGCTGACCGACGTGTCGCTCGACGCCGACGTGTTCAACAACGAGCCCTTCGGCCCGATCGCCGCCATCCGCGGCTTCGACACCATCGAAGAAGCGATCGCCGAATCGAACCGCCTGCCCTTCGGCCTGGCCGGCTACGCCTTCACCGCGTCGATCCGCAACGCGCAGCTGCTCGCGCGCCGCGTCGAGGTCGGCATGCTGTGGATCAACCAGCCCGCCACGCCCTCGCCGGAAATGCCTTTCGGCGGCGTGAAGGATTCGGGCTACGGCTCGGAAGGCGGACCGGAGGCGGTCGAGGCTTATCTGAACACCAAGGCGGTGTCGATCATGGCGGGGTGAGTTCGCTCAGGGCCTCCAGCCGGCGCGCACGACATCGGCCTCATTGCGATAAACTCCCTCACTAAGTGGATTGGGGGTTCCTGGTCGGCGCTACAGCCTCGGTGGGTTCACCGGGGCTTTTCGCTTTCTGGGGCGGGTAGACCTTCAACCCGACGTCCTCGAAACCGCTGCCGACGCCACTGCGCCCGCCCGCACAGTAGAACTTCATCTTCATCAGTTCGAACGCCTGGTTCTGCTGACCGGGACGCAGGTAGTTGACGCCAATCGGCCGGGCCACGAGGTCGGCCAGCTGCAGCCCTGCAAGATTGGTCTTCTTGTCTGCGAACACGATATCGAATGGCAGGTGCTTACCGCCCGGATTGTCGCCATCGCAGATGCGGCGGAATTCCAGTTCGAGTTCGCTGTCTTCCTTCTTGCCGCGGCACTCCACAACAACATGGGTCATCAAGCGCTCCTGCCCCTTCTCGGCCAGGAAAGTGCGCAGCGCTTCGAGGCAGATGCCCAACGCGATGTGATACGGATTGGAGCCTGAGCCTTCGCCGTGGGACAGTCGCCCCTTGTCAACGACGCAAGCGATCAGGATGAAGTTGCTGGCCTCCATGATCGAGGACAGCTGCGCCATGAAGTCTGCTCGCACGGCCCGCTGGCTGAGAAAGGCGAATGGGCCCTTCTGCCTCCGGATTTCGTTTTCGTGCAGCACCACGCTGTCGTGCCCGAAATAGTTGAACTTGAATTTCTCGACTGCGGGAATGATCTTCTCGCTGTAGTGCCTCTTGTGAAAGATGCACAGCGCCAGCACGAAAACCGGGTATCCGGGGTCGATGCTGGACAGCGAATGATCGCCACTCTCGTCGACATAAACGACATAGTCGCTGAATCGCCGGTCGCCTCTGCTACTCCCTGGTGCCTCGATCGGCATGGCTTCGAGCGACTCGAAGAGCGCGTACTGGGTCCCTTGCGATCGCTTCATTCAGAACTCCACAGGTACAGGTCGAAACGCCGTCATCCTCACTCGCTCAGCAAATCGATGTAAGCACGATAAGCGTAGTTCCGGTTCTTCTTCTGGCCGGTCAGTTCGGTCACGATGCCCAGGTCTTCCAGCAGTTTCACGGCCGCCGTGGCCGTCGGGAAGGTGGTGCCCAACTGCTGGCGGACCCGCTCGATGGTGAAGCGGGGCATGGTCGGCAGCAGCTCGAAGAGCCGATAGCTCGCCGGCCCGGCCTTGGGCGCTTCGAGCAGGCGGCGGCGGTCCGCGGTGACCAGGCTCGCCAAGGCGACGATGGCGCGCTCGGCCTGCTGGGCGGCCCGCTCGACGCCTTCCAGGAAGAAGGCGACCCAGCCCTCCCAATCGCCTTCGGTGCGCACGGCCGCCAAGCGCCGGCAGTACTCGGCCTGATGCTGCTTGAGGTAGGCGCTCAGGTACATCAGCGGTTGGGGCAACAGCGCCCATGCCTCCAGCAACGCCGCGATCAGCAGGCGGCCGATGCGGCCATTGCCGTCGAGGAAGGGATGGATGGTCTCGAACTGCACATGCACCAGCGCCACGCGCACGAGCGGTGGCAGCGCGGACGCGTCGTCGTGGATGAAATGCTCCAAGGCGCCCAGCAGGCCAGGCACCTCGTGGGCCGGCGGCGGCACGAACACGGCATTGCCCGGGCGGGTCCCGCCGATCCAGTTCTGTGATTTGCGCAGCTGGCCCGGTTGCCTGCCCGCGCCACGCACGCCGTCGAGCAGCAGCCGATGCGCCTCGCACAGCAGGCGCACGCTGATAGGCAACCCTCTGGGGTCGTGCAGCGTCTCGCGCACATGACGGAAGGCGCGCAGGTAGTTGGTGACCTCCTCCACGTCGTCCGCATTGCTCACCGCGATGCCGGCCTCCTCGTCGAACAGGTCGACCAGGGTGGCCTGCGTGCCTTCGATCTGGGACGTGAGCAGGGCCTCCTTGCGGATGGCGCTGTAGAGCAGCCAGTCGACCGAGGGCACCAACCCCGCGACGCCCGTGAGCCGGGCCAGCGCCAGCTCGGCGGCGCGGTTGGCCTCGACGAAGGATTCAGGTGCGAGGGGCGGCCTGGCCGGTGGCAATGCGCGCGGCACGAAGGCACGCACCGCTTCGCCGAGCGTGGTGGTGGTGACGTAGGTGCCGGTGCTGCGGGCCATGTGAAAGATTGCTTGAATGAATGATATTCATATTAAAGCAATCTTTAATTTAAAGGCAAGCCGTGAAAGCGGGCTTTGCCTCGTCGCTCTACTGCCCCTTCGCCAACCCCAGCTTCTCGATCACTGCCTTCTCCTTCACCACCGTGTCCTGCGCAAACTTGGTGTAGGTCGCCGAGCTCATGTAGTTCGGCAGCATGTCGTAGCGCCCCAGCGAGGCCACGTAGCTCGGTTCCTCCATGGCCTGCTTGAAGGCGTCGTGCAGCTTCTTCACCACCTCGGGCGGCGTGCCCTTGGGGGCGCCGATGCCGAAGGGCGAGTTCTGCACCACGTCGTAGCCCAGTTCCTTGAGCGTGGGCGCGTCGGGGAACTTGGCCAGGCGCTTCTCGCCCCAGGTGTTGAGCACGCGCAGCTTGCCGGCCTCGACCTGCGGTGCGAAGCCGGTGCTGTCAGCGGCGGCCATCAGCTGGCCGCTGACCACCGCGAGCATCAGGTCGGCGCTGCCCTTGTAGGGCACGTGCTGCAGCTGGATGCCGGCCTTCTGCGCAACGATCTCAGTGGTGAGGTGCGGACTGGTCAGGTTGCCGGTGGAGCCGTAGGTCAGCTTGCCGGGATTGGCCTTCGCGTAGGCCACGAAATCGGCCCAGGTCTTGAACGGGCTGTCGGCCGGCACCACGATGCCGAAGGCGTAGCCGGTCACGTTCAGGACGTAGGTGATGTCCTTGAGCGGGTCCCAGTTGATCTTGGTGGTGTAGCCCAGGCGGAACACGCCGAGCGGAATCTGCGCCACCGTGTAGCCGTCGGGCTGCGAGGTCTGCAGCGCCTGCGCGGGCAGCGTGCCGCCGGCGCCGGGCTTGTTGTCGATGATGACCGGCTGGCCGAGGATCTTGCCGGCGTTGTCGGCCAGCTGGCGCATCGTGATGTCGGTCGGGCCACCGGCCGGGAAGGCGATCACCAGCTTGACCGGTTTCTGCGGAAAGCCCTGGGCCAGGGCTGTCAGGGGGGACACCAGCACGGCGGCGGCCATCGCGATGGCGCAGCGTGAAAAGGAACGGCGGGACATGGTCTCTCCTGAAATCGAATAAGACCTGCATTGGGCCCGCCGCCCTTCCACCCGGCAATCGGGGCTCACCCCCGGTGCTGTCGCGCAGGCGATCGCGCCTGCGCGCGAACGAACGCTCAGCAGCCCGTGGGGCGGCTGCCGCGCATCGGCACCAGGCCGGTCACGCGCAAGGTGGCGCCGCTGTTGTCGGTGGCCGTCAGCTTCTTGCCGCTGAACTGGATGCGATCGCGGTCGCGCTGCACCGCGGTGTCGACGCCCTCGCCGCTGCTGAACTCGCGGCCGTTGACGGTGATGAACGCGACATAGAGCACGTTGGCATCGGGCTGGTAGCGGATGTCACCGAAGGCCGTGCCGTCGCCCAGCACGCGGTTCGCGCCGTCGAACTTGAAGCTGCAGACCTGGGGACTGGAACCGATGGGGTTGATCTTGTCGACGTCGGTCAGGTTCAGCGATCCGTTGCCGTACACGCCGTCGAGGCCGCTCACGCTGGCCTCGGTGACGGTCAGTACGCCCGTGCGGTCGCTGGGACTCGGATCGTCGTCATTGCCACCGCCGCAGGCGGACAGCAGCGCCGCGGCGGCCAAGGTGACAGCGCAGGTCTTGAGCAGAGTGTTCATGAACGGGGTTCCCAGAGAGTGATGAAAGAAGAAGGTCGCGGCCCGCTGGGCCACCGGTGCCATCTTCAAAAGTTCCCCGAATCCGCACGTGAGTGTTTCTAGCCGTTGCCGGTAGGAGCAGGCCGACGCTCGAAGTGCGCGGGCGCGCCCTTGCGCTGCGCCGCCTAGGGTTGCGCCCGGTCGACGCACGGGGCCCGCTGCGGCAGCATGGCCCGCTTCTCAGACGCAACGAAAGCCTTTCCAATGACCCCAGCATTCACCGAAGTCCTGTCGGGCTTCAGCTTTCTCGAAGGTCCGCGCTGGCACGACGGCCGGCTGTGGCTGTCGGACTTCTACACGCACCGCGTGGTCTCCGTCGATGCCCAGGGCCAGGCGAAGACCGAGGCCGAAGTGCCGCATCAGCCCTCGGGCCTGGGCTGGCTGCCGGACGGGCGCCTGCTGATCAGCTCGATGCGCGATCGCCGTGTGCTGCGCCGTGAAGCCGATGGCACGCTGGCCGTGCATGCGGACCTGTCGGGCATCGCGGGCGGTCACTTGAACGACATGGTGGTCGATGGGCAAGGCCGCGCCTATGTGGGCAACTTCGGCTTCGACCTGATGGGCGGCGGCGCCGCGTCGACCGCGAAGCTGGCCTGCGTGGCGCCCGACGGCAGCGCGCGCGTGGTGGCCGAGGACCTGTACTTCCCCAACGGCGCGATGATCACGCCCGACGGCAAGACGCTGATCGTGGTCGAGACCATGGGCAACCGGATCTCGGCCTTCGACATCCGCGCCGACGGCGACCTGGGGCCGCGCCGCGACTGGGCCGTGTTCGGCCCCTTGCCCACCAGCACCGACGTGGGCGCGCTCATCGGCAGCGTGGCCGTGGCACCCGACGGTGCCGTGCTCGATGCCGAGGGCGCGGTGTGGCTGGCCGATGCCACGCACAACCGCGCGCTGCGCGTGGCCGAGGGCGGCCGCATCCTGCAGGAGATCTCGACCGGCGCGCTGGGCACCTTCGCCTGCACGCTGGGCGGCCCGGCACGCCGCACGCTCTACCTGTGCGTCGCGCCGGACTTCCTCGAGCACCACCGCACGGCCGCGCGCGAGGCCAAGCTGCTGGCCGTCCCGGTGGAAGTGCCGGGCGCGGGCTGGCCCTGCTGAACGGGCGCGCGCTGCCTCAGCGCGCCAGCACGCCGGCCAGGGCCACGCCGGTGTGCGTGCCCAGGCGCACCACTTCCTCGGGCGGTGCCGCGGCCACGATGCGGCCGCCGCCGTTGCCGCCTTCGGGGCCCAGGTCGATCAGCCAGTCGGCCTCGGCGATCACGTCGAGGTCGTGCTCGATCACCACCACGCTGTGGCCGCCGTTGACCAGCCGGTGCAGCACGTGGATCAGCTTCTCGACGTCGGCCATGTGCAGGCCCACGGTCGGCTCGTCGAGCACGTACAGCGTGTGCGGCGCCTTCTGGCCTCGGCGCGTGATGTCGTCGCGCACCTTGCTCAGCTCGGTCACCAGCTTGATGCGCTGCGCCTCGCCGCCCGAGAGCGTGGGTGAAGGCTGGCCCAGCGTGAGGTAGCCCAGGCCCACGTCCTTGAGCAGCTGCAGCGGATGGCTGATGTTGGGCATGGCGGCGAAGAAGTCGACCGCCTCGTCGACCTCCATCTGCAGCACGTCGCCGATGTTCTTGCCGCGCCAGGTCACGGCCTGCGTCTCGGGGTTGAAGCGCGTGCCGTGGCAGACCTCGCAGGGCACCTTCACGTCGGGCAGGAAGCTCATGCCGATGGTGCGCACGCCCGCGCCGTCGCAGGCCGGGCAGCGGCCCTCGCCGGTGTTGAAGCTGAAGCGCGCCGGGCCGTAGCCGCGCGCCTTGGCTTCCAGCGTGTCGGCGAAGAGCTTGCGGATGGTGTCCCAGAAACCGATGTAGGTCGCGGGGCAGCTGCGCGGCGTCTTGCCGATCGGCGTCTGGTCGACCTCGAGCACGCGGTCGATGGTCTCGTAGCCGTCCACCGAGCGGCAGCCCGACCAGGCGGGCCGCTTGCCGGCGGCATCGTTGTCGCGGCCGGCCTTGGTCATGCGCTGGACCACGATGGCCTGCACGTTGGCCAGCAGCACGTCGCGCGCCAGCGTCGACTTGCCTGAGCCGCTGACGCCGGTGATCGCGACCAGCCGGTGCAGCGGCACGGTGGAGGTCAGGTCCTGCAGGTTGTGCAGGTCGGCGCCATGCACCGTGAGCCAGTCGGGGGCGCCCGGCTCGGGCAGCGGCACCGGCCGGCGCGCCGCCAGCGGATGCCTGATCGCATCGCGCAGGTAGCGCCCGGTCTGCGAGTCGCCCGCGGCCTCGATGTCGGCCACCGAGCCCTCGGCCACCAGACGGCCGCCGCGCTTGCCCGCGCTCGGGCCGATGTCGATGATGTGGTCGGCGCGCCGGATGGTGTCTTCGTCGTGCTCCACCACCACCAGCGTGTTGCCCTTGTCGCCCAGCTTGTGCAGCGCGTTGAGCAGGATCTGGTTGTCGCGCGCATGCAGGCCGATGGTCGGCTCGTCGAGCACGTAGCACACGCCCTGCAGGTTGCTGCCCAGCTGCGCCGCCAGGCGGATGCGCTGCGCCTCGCCGCCGGAAAGCGTGGGCGCGCCGCGGTCGAGCGTGAGGTAGCCCAGGCCCACCTCCTCGAGGAACTCGAGCCGGCTCTTGATCTCGGGCACCAGGTCGCGCGCGATCTCGGCCTCGCGGCCGCTCAGCACCAGGCCTTCGAACCACTTGCGGATGTCGGTCACGCTCATGCGTGCGATCTCGGTGATGCCGATGCTGGCCGCGCCGAAGCCCACCGCGCGCGCCGTGGCGTTGAGCCGCGTGCCCTCGCAGGTCGGGCAGGCGGTCTCGCCCACGTCCTCGGCCTCGGGTTCGGCGAAGGTCTGTTCGCGGCCCTTCTGGTCGTCGGCCAGCACCGAGTCGTCGTAGACCTTGCGCTGGTCCTTGGTCAGCTTGACGCCCGTGCCCACGCAGTCGGGACACCAGCCGTGCTTGCTGTTGTAGCTGAACAGCCGCGGATCGAGTTCCGCATAGCTGGTGCTGCAGACCGGGCAGGCGCGCAGCGTGGAGAACACATGCGTGCGGCCGAGGCCCGCGGTGGGCGCGCCGGCCATCATCGCGGCGCGCAGGCCGTCGAGCTCGCTCATCACATGGACCACGCCCTTGCCGTGCTCCAGCGCCTTGGTCAGCAGCGCGCGCAGCGCGGCCTCGTTCTGCGGCAGCACGTCGAGGCTGCCCACCGGCAGTTCGATGCTGTGCTCCTTGAAGCGGTCGAGCCGCGGGAACGGATTCGTCGGCAGGAAGCCGCCATCCACCCGCAGGTGGGTGTAGCCGCGCGGCCGCGCCCAGTCGGCCAGTTCGGTGTAGACGCCCTTGCGGTTGCTCACCAGCGGCGCCAGCAGGCCGATGTGCTGGCCCTTGAAGTTCTTCAGCAGCTGGGCCGCGATGCTGTCCGGCGTCTGCGGCTGCACCGCCGTGCCGTCGTGGATGCAGTGCTGGGTGCCGAGCTTGACGTAGAGCAGGCGCAGGAAATGCCAGACCTCGGTGGTGGTGCCCACCGTGCTCTTGCGGCCGCCGCGCGACAGGCGCTGCTCGATCGCCACCGTGGGCGGGATGCCGTAGACCGCGTCGACCTCGGGCCGGCCCGCGGGCTGCACGATGCTGCGCGCATAGGCGTTGAGCGATTCGAGGTACCGCCGCTGCCCTTCGTTGAACAGGATGTCGAAGGCCAGCGTCGACTTGCCCGAGCCGCTCACGCCCGTGACCACGCTGAACTTGCCGCGCGGGATGTCCACGCTCAGGTGCTTGAGGTTGTGCTCGCGCGCGTTGACGATCTGGATCGCGTCGCGGCCGAAGGCCGGCAGCGCGCGCGGTACCAAATTCGCGCCGCCGCGCTCGCGCGCCGCCAGCCGCGACGGGCCGAGCGCCAGTTCGTAGTCGCGCAGCGCCTCGCCGGTCGCGGTGCCACTCATCTCGCGCACCTGCTCGGGCGTGCCGACCGCCACGATCTGGCCGCCGCCGTCGCCGCCCTCGGGGCCCAGGTCGATCAGCCAGTCGCTGGCGCGGATCACGTCGAGGTTGTGCTCGATCACGACCAGCGAATGGCCGGCGTCGAGCAGCTTGCGCAGCGCGCGCATGAGGCGCGCGATGTCGTCGAAGTGCAGGCCGGTGGTGGGCTCGTCGAACAGGAACAGCGTGCCCTTGCGGGCCACGGCCTGCCGGCTCGCGGTGCCGTTCTTCGCGGCCTCGGCCAGGAAGCCCGCGAGCTTGAGCCGCTGTGCTTCGCCACCCGACAGCGTGGGCACGGGCTGGCCCAGCTTCACGTAGTCCAGGCCCACGTCGGAGATCGGCTGCAGCGTGCGCAGCACCTCGCGGTCGATGGCGAACAGCGCGGCGGCCTCGGCCACGGTCAGGTCGAGCACGTCGGCCACGTTGAGCTGGCGGCCGCCGCGTTCGATCATCACCTCGAGGATCTCGGGCCGGTAGCGCTTGCCGTCGCAGTCGGGGCAGCGCAGGTACACGTCCGACAGGAACTGCATCTCCACGTGCTCGAAGCCCGAGCCGCCGCAGGTCGGGCAGCGGCCGTCGCCCGAGTTGAAGCTGAACTTGCTCGCGGTGTAGCCGCGCTGGCGCGACAGCGCCGCGGTGGCGAAGATCTCGCGCACCGCGTCCCAGGCGCCCACATAGCTCGCGGGGTTGGAGCGCGCGGTCTTGCCGATGGGCGACTGGTCGACGAACACGACCTCGCTCAGGTGGTCGGCGCCCAGCAGGCGGTCGTGCTCGCCCGGCGTTTCGGTCGCCTTGCCGAAGTGGCGCATCAGCGCCGGCGCCAGCACGTCCTGCACCAGCGTGGACTTGCCCGAGCCACTGACGCCGGTGACCACCACCAGCCGCTGCAGCGGGAAGTCGACCGTGAGGTTCTGCAGGTTGTGCTCGCGCGCGCCTTCGAGGATCAGGCGCGGCGTGCTGTCGGTCACCGCGCGCTTGAAGCCCATGCCGATCTGCTTGCGGCCGCCGAGGTAGTCGCCGGTCAGCGTGGCGGCGTTGCGCAGTTCGTCCGTCGTGCCGTCGAACACGATCTGGCCGCCGCGGACGCCCGGGCCCGGGCCCATGTCGATCACGCGGTCGGCCGCCAGCATCACGGCCGGGTCGTGCTCGACCACCACCAGCGTGTTGCCCGCATCGCGCAGGCGCAGCATGGCTTCGGTGATGCGGTTCATGTCGCGCGGGTGCAGGCCGATGCTGGGCTCGTCGAGCACGAACAGGGTGTTGACCAGCGAAGTGCCGAGCGCGGTCGTGAGGTTGATGCGCTGCACCTCGCCGCCCGACAGCGTGCGGCTCTGGCGGTCGAGCGTGAGGTAGCCGATGCCCACGTCGTGCAGGTAGCGCAGGCGGGTGGTGATTTCCTCGAACAGCAGCTTGAGGGCCTGGGCATCGCCCTGACTGACGCCTTCCCCCTTTGCGGGAAGGCTGGGATGGGGGCTTTCAGCCTCACCCACCGTCGCAGCCTCCGCGAGCGCCGCCGGCCCCCACCCCTTCCCTCCCTCAGCGGGGGAGGGAGTCATGCCCATGCGATCGAACAGCTTGCGCAGCCGCTCGATCGGCAACAGCATCAAATCGTGCAGGCACAACCCCGGCAGCGCCTCGAGTTGTTCGCGCGACCACTTCACGCCCACCGGCATGAAGCGCTTGGCCGGTGCGAGCACCGCGTCGGCGTCCTGCTTGCTGCCGATGCGCCACAAGAGGCTGTCGAGCTTGAGCCGCGCGCCGGCGCAGGTCGGGCACGGCGTGTAGCTGCGGTACTTCGACAGCAGCACGCGGATGTGCATCTTGTAGGCCTTGCTCTCCAGGTAGCCGAAGAAGCGCTTGATGCCGAACCACTGCTGGTTCCACTTGCCGTTCCAGTTCGGCGAGCCGTCGATGACCCAGTCCTTCTGCGCCTGCGTGAGCTTGGCCCAGGGCGTGTCGCGCGGGATGCCGGCGTCCTCGGCGTGGCGCATGAGGTCGTCCTGCGCCTCCTTCCAGGCCGGCGTCTGCATCGGCTTGACCGCGCCCGCGCGCAGCGTGAGCTTGTCGTTGGGGATGACCAGGCCGAAGTCGACGCCGATCACGCGGCCGAAGCCGCGGCAGGTGTCGCAGGCGCCCACCGCCGAGTTGAAGGAGAACATCGACGGGATCGGGTCGCCGTAGCGGATGTCGCTCTCGGGGCAGTGCAGGCCGGTGGAGAACTTCCACACCTCGGGCGCCGCGCCTTCGTCGGCCGGCACCGCGTACACCGTGAGCCGCCCCACGCCGCGCTTGAGCCCGGTCTCGATGGCCTCGAGCACGCGGGCGCGCTCGGCACCGGCGAGCCGGAAGCGGTCGGCCACCACGTCCAGCACCTTGCGCGGGCCGGTCGGGGTCGCGACCTCGCGCTCGGCCTGCACGCGCGTGAAGCCGCTGGCCGACAGCCATTGCGTGACTTCGTCGGGCGTGGTCGACGCCGGCAGCTCGACCGGGAAGGTGACCACGATGCGCGGGTCGCCCGCGGCCGCCGCGCGTTCGGCCATCGCCGCATAGATGGTGTCGGGCGTGTCGTGCCGCACCGGCAGCGCGGTCTCGCGGTCGAACAGCTGCGAGGCGCGCGCGAACAGCAGCTTCAGGTGGTCGTTGAGCTCGGTCATCGTGCCGACCGTGGAGCGCGAGGAGCGCACCGGATTGGTCTGGTCGATGGCGATGGCGGGCGGCACGCCCTCCACCTTGTCGACCGCCGGCTTGTCCATGCGGTCGAGGAACTGGCGGGCGTAGGCCGAGAAGGTCTCGACGTAGCGGCGCTGGCCTTCGGCATAGAGCGTATCGAACACCAGGCTCGATTTGCCCGAGCCGCTGGGGCCGGTGACCACGGTCATCTCGCCGGTGCGGATGTCGAGGTCGAGGTTCTGGAGATTGTGCTGGCGTGCGCCGCGGATCCGGATCGAGCCCTGTGTCATGAATGCCTTGGGGGGTGGGGCAGACATTCTAGGAAGCGCCGGGAAAGGCATCGGGGGCCCGTCCACATGGCGCACGGGATGCAAGGGTTTCCACGCTGGAACACTTGAGACAATTGGTAACAAATGCGGTCAGCGCCGAGGGCCCCCGGTCCTCCCCCTTGTCCTCACCGGAACACACCGCATGAAGTCCCTCCGCCTGCTTTGCACGGCCGGCCTGCTGACGCTGAGCGCGCTGCAGGTCGCGGCGCAGATCGTGATCGGCCAGACGGCCGGCACCACCGGCCCGGTGGCCTCGGGCGTGAACGAGACCATCGCGGGCGCGCAGCTGGTGATCGACAGCGTCAACGCACAAGGCGGCGTGAACGGCGAGCGCATCGAGATCGTCCGCCTGGACGACGGCTTCGACCCCAAGCGCGCGGGCGAGAACGCGCGCGTGCTGATCGAGGAGCGCAAGGTGCTGGCGCTGTTCCTGAGCCGCGGCACGCCGCACACGCAGGCCATCCTGCCCTGGCTGGACAAGCACGGCGTGGCGCTGGTCGGGCCCTCGACGGGCGCGATGGTGCTGCACAAGCCGCTGCAGAAGCATGTGTTCAACGTGCGCTCGACCTACCAGCGCGAGGCCGAGAAGGCCGTGCAGCACCTGCACACCGTGGGCATCGACCGGATCGCGGTGGTGCACGCGGCCGATTCCTTCGGCAAGGACGGGCTCGAGGGCGCGACCGCCGGCTTCACCAAGGCCAAGCTCACGCCGGTGGCCGTGATCCCGGCCGACCGCGAGAAGCCCGACTACGGCACCATCCTGCCGGCCCTGGCCAAGGCCAACCCGCAGGCGGTGCTCTGGATCGCCTCGGGCGATGCGGTGGTCGACGGCGTGAAGGGCCTGCGCGCCGCGGGCTCGGCGGCCCAGGTCGTGACCTTGTCGAACAATGCCTCCAGCGGCTTCATCAAGCAGCTGGGCCCGGTCAGCTCGGGCGTGATCGTGACGCAGGTCTTCCCTTCGGAACGCGCCAGCGGCCAGCCCATGGTCAAGGAGGCGATGGGCTTGGCCAAGGTCCAGGGCCAGGAAGCGCTGTCGCCGCAGATGCTCGAAGGCTTCGCCGCGGCCAAGGTGCTGGTCGAGGCGCTGCGCCGCGCCGGCCCCAAGCCCACGCGGCCACGCGTGCTCGCGGCGCTCGAGAGCATCCGCGGCTTCGACCTGGGCGGTGGCCTGGACGTCAGCTACTCGCCCACCGACCACACGGGCATCGACTTCGCCGATCTGTCGATCATCAGCGAAGGCCGCTTCAAGCGCTGAAGCTCACTTGGGCGCGCTGGCGGCGGGCTCCGGCGCGTGCACGTCGCCGCTGTGCTTCTCGCCGGACATGTCGATCTTGTCGCCCGCCTTGCTGATGATGAAGAGCGCGATGGCGGCGAAGATGACGAAGCCGACGACGATTTTCCACATGGGTTGAGTCTCCTTCTGGACGAGCGACAGTGCTCAGAAAAAAGGCTTCATGCGGCCGGTTGGCCCGCATGAAGCCTCTGTGCTGAACAGCCTCGCCGCGCGCTCGCGGTCGAGGCCTGTGTCGATCAATCAATCAATCATTTGCATAGATGTCGACGTCCTTGGTTTCCTTGATGAACAAGGTGCCGATGACCAGCGTGACGCCCGCGATGATGATCGGGTACCAGAGGCCGTTGTACATGTTGCCGGTGCTGGCCACGATCGCGAAGGCGGTGGTGGGCAGCAGGCCGCCGAACCAGCCGTTGCCGATGTGGTAGGGCAGGCTCATCGAGGTGTAGCGGATGCGCGTGGGGAACATCTCCACCAGCATCGCGGCGATCGGGCCGTAGACCATGGTCACCAGCAGCACCAGCCAGAACAGCAGCGCCACCGTCAGCAGCGTGTTCACCTTGGCCGGGTCGGCCTTGGCCGGATAGCCGGCGATCTTCAGGTCGTCGCCGACTTCCTTCTTGAAGGCCGCGATGGACTTGACCGAGGCCTCGTCGAACTTGAGGTTGACCACGTTGCCCACGGGTGCGGCCACGCTCTTCTCACCGATCTTCACCACCGCGGGCGAACCGGCCGGGCCGGCCACGTTCTCGTAGCTCACCGAGTTCTGCACCAGGTAGCGCTTGGCGATGTCGCAGGAGCTCTTGAAGTCGATCTCGCGGGCCACCGGGTTGCCCTGGAAGGAGCAGGTCGCGGGGTCGGCCGTCACCGTCACGCCGGCCGTGGCCTGTGCCTTGGCCAGGTCGGGGTTGGCGGCTTCGGTCAGCATCTTGAAGACCGGGAAGTAGGTGACCACGGCCAGCAGGCAGCCGGCCATGATGATCGGCTTGCGGCCGATCTTGTCCGACAGCGTGCCGAA
>Ga0182008_10000673_pt1 | contig 24696 bp, 29 predicted proteins | sample Sormic07211129_1_FD_120482 | JGI IMG/M metagenome (GOLD analysis project Ga0182008, IMG submission 120482) | Rhizosphere microbial communities from Sorghum bicolor, Mead, Nebraska, USA - 072115-129_1 metaG | ecosystem: Host-associated > Plants > Roots > Rhizosphere | place: USA: Nebraska...
CAAAGAAGAACAATGGAACTTGAACTTTCCAATGAAGAAATTAGAGATCATCTAACTCTTGTTGAGAAAGAACTGGAGCGATTCTATTTTGATACTAAATAAGATTCTACAAAAACAGACTTTGCTATATAATGTAATAACTGATATTGATAACTGGCTATTTCTAGCGGGTAAAAGTATATTCTTTTTATAAGACAACAATAGATCTAGACGGTAAGAATGTATCGTGGCTTTTCGATTGAAATCTCAAGTTCAGCATACGCGACCCATCTTAACTTGTATCTATTGTGACTCTGTACATGAACAAGTTAATCTTTACGCTAATCTGCCAAGTGTTGAAATTGTGTTAGTACAAAAATAAAAATAAAAAATATGGTTTGAGTAATCAGTTGTGGTTTCCATTCAATATACATCATGACGCTATTCCAAGATTGTATTTCCTCTTCGTCAGTTATGTCTATGGAAACATAATTACACTGCCCTAACTCAATCCTATCGAAAATGCAAAGGATCTTGTACATAAGTCAGACGCACAGCTCATAAAATCCTGTTTATTATTGGAAGGAGGACTACTGAGATGTCACACGTAGACGGAGATGACGATGGACTTACTTAGGTGAGAATATATCAAGTTCTTTGATGATTGTTGTTGCTATGCTAAAACCTTAAAGACAACCGCACAAAACAAAAAACTACCAAATGTATTATCGAAGTAGAAGGATAAAAGGACATAACGTAATTATTGTTAGTATTTTTTCACTTGTGCTCATTACCTCGTCTTTTGGAATCATGACTATTCACTATGCATACGGTCAAGCAAGTCAAGCGAGTTCGGATAAGAATAATAATGCAAACTTACTGAATGTACAAAACATACCAGCAAAAAAGATTCATGTTGGAGATATAGATATTGCATACAAAGTCTTTGGTAAAGCTGATCCTATTTTGCTTATTAGTGGTAGTGGTCTTGTGATGGACGCTTCGGATCCCTCTGTTCTAAGAGACCTATCATCAAATCACACTGTAATTATATTTGATAACCGCGGAGTTGGAAATACAACAGCTGGTACTAAGCCATTCTCAATAATCCAATTTGCTAAAGATACAGCTGGTTTATTAGATACCTTGAAAATACAAAAAGCAGATGTTCTTGGATTTTCTATGGCTTCTTTTATAACTCAAGAGCTAGCATTTTTGCATCCAGAAAAGGTTAACAGACTTATACTTCTTGCTGCATCATGCGGTGGAAAAGAGGGTATACCCCAAAGTCCAGAAGTTGTAAAGATTTTATCTAGTGTTGTAAATAATAATACCCTACAGGATCAAGAAAAGCTTTTATCAGTCACATATCCATTAACATGGATAAAATCGCATCCTAATTTTACCGTGCCTCAACCTAAAGAAGCTATTTCAGCTAGTACACTAAAGCAACAGTTTAATATTGTGGAAGAGTGGTTTACAACGAACTGGAGCGGTGTTTGTAGCCATCTTTCCAAAATATCTATACCAACTTTGGTCATAACTGGTACTGAAGACGTTTCCGTACCTGCAGCTAATTCTCTGATCATTGCTGAAAAAATAACCGGCTCGGCTTGTACAGATCAAGGGAGCTGGACATGGACTAATGTATCAATATACAGAGAAACTCAGCAAGGTATTGCAAACTTTTCTTACAACAACAACATCCAGTTGAACACACCAGGAAGAGGTTAGGATAGATCTTTGCAGTCTAACCTTTACTGTACAGTAAAGCCAGAAGTAGAGTCTGTATATTGTTATTATCAGTAGCCAACTCTTTAACTTCTCATTCGTGTAAAGACTACTATCCGCGATTATACATTATACTGCTATGATACTGCTCCGCTATCGATAAGTTATTAATTTAGATAATGTAACGGTAATATGGTAATTGCATAATGTCATTTAAAAGAGTCGGTGCGGTCATCCTGCTTGTATCGGATATGGAAAATTCTATAAGATTTTATAAGGAGACATTAAACCTACCTCTCAAAAGTCAGTCTGAAGATTGGACCGAATTTTTTAGTAATGGTACGGTTCTAGCATTACATCCGGCAAAGAAGAAAAATACGTCTAAGACAGGATCTAATACATTAATAGGATTCATGGTAGACGATCTTGATGCTACTGCTAAATATTTAAATGAAAAAAACGTAAAGTTCTTTAAGGAACCTAAAGATGAACCATTTGGAAAGCATGCTATCATTCAAGATCCTGATGGTCACTTGATCTCTATAGCTCAGATGGAATCAAAATCTATGGAAGAATTTGATCTATTGGGATTACTCGGAGCAGAATAATTGCTCCATTAATTAGTTATTATTGCTATATTTCAATTAGAATATCAGTAAATAGTTTTAGTGGCCAGCTTCATTTGTACAGGCATTCTATAGCGCCTGTATATGCATAGAATTCTATACCTCTATGCCGTTAATTACATAAATATATCGTATTGCATGATGTCACTAACTATAAGATGGTCATTTCGATAGCTGATGATCTGCAGAGAGTTGCGAAAGGCGAAGTTCTGCATGACAATTGGAGCAGAAAAATTTACTCAGTCGACTCCAGTAATTATACACTGACACCTTTAGCAGCAGTTCATCCTAGTAGTGAGATAGATTTAGAAAATATATGTCAATATTGTTTTCTAAATAATATACCAATCACACCAAGAGGAGCTGCCACCGGTCTTCTTGGACAGTGTCTATCTGACGGCGTCATCTTGGATTTTACAAAACATATGAATAGGATTACGGAAATTGAAGAAAATTATGTCGTAGTTCAACCAGGCTTAGTCAAAGGAGTTCTAGACAAAGAGTTATCTAAAAAGGCAAAATTTTTTCCTCCTGATCCTGCTAGTGGTAACTATTGTACGATAGGAGGGATGATAGCAAACAATTCAAGTGGAGCTCACGCTCTGGGATATGGGAATACAATAGACTTTCTTCAGGAAGTTAATGTAGTTTATTCGGATGGAAGTACTGGCTTTGCAAGTTATAAAAAAAACAAATTTGACGGTAGGATGTCAAAATTACTAAAAATATTATCTCCTAGTATAGATTTAATCCAGGAAAGATATCCAAAAGTTACAAAGAACTCCTGTGGTTACCGTCTTGATGCTGTGATCAATAGTCAAAGGTTCTCTCCACAGAAAGTATTTGCTGCATCAGAGGGAACGCTAGGACTTGTAACCAGCGCAAGGTTGAAGATCTTAGACATCCCCTTATTCCAGTATTTATTAGTATTATCATTTGAGAATTTGTTATCTGCGATGTCTGCTGTGCCAATTATCCTAGAATTCTGCCCTGTTGCTCTTGAAATGCTTGATCATACGGCCTTTTCTAGTATAACTTCTGCTACTGCTCAATATTCCAATTACACTGGTTGTCTGTTATTTTTAGAATTCGCAGGAGATAATCTTAACAGTGTGGAAAGAAAAGTAAGATTTTGTAAAAACAAGTTATTGGATAGGTGCAACATCCTAGAAGTCGCCTCAGATGAAGTAAGTAGAACAAAGATATGGGCGGCTAGAAAAAATGCATTAAACTATGTATTAAAATTAACAGTTGGGAGCAGAAAGGCTATAGGATTGATCGAAGACACGGTAATAAACCCTAACTTGTTGAGTTACTATACCCGATATCTGCTGCAGATGTATCTGAATTATAGAATGGATTATGTTATATACGGCCATGTGGGAAATGGAAATTTGCATACTAGGCCTTTTGTAGATACAAACGGCAAAAATCAAGTTGAGCTAATGAAACATATTGCAACTCAAGTTTTTAAAACGGTAATAACTTTAGGCGGCACGATTACAGGGGAACATGGGGATGGCCTAGCAAGAGCAAAATACATTCAATCTGTATATGGAAAAGAGATTTTTTCTATGTTCAAAATTATTAAGAAATTATTTGACCCGACATATATAATGAATCCTGGTAAGAAGATAGTTCAACAAGATAAAATTAATATCACTTAACAAAAGCATTTGGTCTCTAAATATGCAAAGCTGTAAAAAGTTGTCAACAAAAGATATGGCTGATTTACAAACTTAGCTCACTGAAGAGCGTACTTCTTAAGATGAGTGTCAGTAGTAGTAGCAGTAGTAGTAGTGGTAAAAGACTGATCATATCAATGAAACTCCTTCAAACTAGGCTAAACTATCCAAGAAAAATTAATAGATTTTTGCATTTATTCATAGCCACGCCGATATCAAGATACTAAAGCAAAGACAACATAGGTCTGTATACTCAAATGGTAATGATTTGAGTATAAATTGGCTGATCTATAAATAAATTAGTCCATTGTAACTCTATGATAGGATTTAGGTTATTGATAGATTGCACTAACGTTAATCAATTGGGACTTAATAATGTCATTGATTAGTTATCCTATATCCTATGCTGTTATAGGATATTTTTGTGAGTCATTGTGTCTATCTTTTAGTTGTTGTCACAATATGATATCAAAAAAGTTAATAGATCAGATGCACAGTATAAATCTGTACAATGAATGGTTGATTCTAGAAAAATGAAATTTGAACTTGAAATTGAGGTAGATGTTCCTCTTGACATCGTTGAAGACCACAAGAGAATAAAGGCAGTTGAGGATGGCCTTGCTAGGAGTATATCTAAGGGTCTATACGAACAAGGAGTTTCTTTTACTATAAATAGAATTAGTTCAAAAATCATATAAGTGGATATCCCTATAGACACTTACATAGAAAAATAATGATAATAACTTTAATGCCTGACCAAATTTTGTTATTTACATAGCTAATTTGGTATAGTAGTGTTAAATCCAATTCCAATTATTTCTGCCTTGAAGCATATTTACTAATTATATAATTACCACGTGAATCAATATGCGCCATAACAAACCGCCATTTTTTGTCTAATGCTTTGTTTATTCCTATTCTTCGAGTTTCTAATACTGTGTTAATAGGATGACCAAGTGTTTGGATTTTTTCACATTCTTCTATATGGAGTTCACCTTCTAGATCAGTCATGATCTTACCATTGTCATCTATTTTAATATCAAATGCTTGAGTAATTTTCCCCGGCCCCGAAGTTAGAGACAGCTCATCATCTGTTCTACGAAATTTCTTCATAACGTCTATTCCTTCAAGAGGCTTTAAAGCTCTTATGAGTACTGCTCCAGCTTTAATTCCATCCATTTTAGCTGAGATATTTAGACAAAAATGATTGCCATATGTAAAATAGATGTATGCTCTCCCAGTTTCACCGAACATTATAAAGTTCCTCTGCGTCATTCCTTTATATGCATGACTTGCTGCATCATCATCGAAACCATATGCTTCGGTTTCAACAATAATGCCAGATATTCGTTTAGAGCTCATTCCATTTGTACTGCGAGTCATACGGACGAGTTTTTTACCAATTAATTCTCTAGCAACAATATGGGTCGGCCTTGCATAAAACAAAGTATCAGGACAAATCAAAGGATACGACAGCGTCACATTTTAGTATATTTAATGTATATGAACCATTGCTTTCATAAAAAATAAAAAGAACAATATAGAATCATCTAGAAGCATCGAATAGTAAGGAGCTTATTCTATTCTATATAATATGCCATTATTGTGTTACCAAAAAAGTGACATAAACTGTCGTGGGAGAAAAAAATTGAATTCGGCTACTACAAATTAAATTTTCTTCCTAAAGTTGCGGCTCATTTGTCATATTCAGTAATAACGGGGAGGTTTTTTCTCGTTTGTAATATTCTTTCTTCAAAACGTTTTTGCGATCAGGCGGTAAATCCACTTATGTTCTGATAGTATTGAACCAATATTCTGTATGAAAGCAGTCAGACTATGGCATTTTTCTGTATACTATATCTTCTTTATGATACTAGCGAGTACACACCAAGATTTGCGTTTTAGAGATCTATTTCTTGCAAAGTATAGCAATAAAACAAGACTTCATTTTCTTCAATAATGAACTATGCTTCTATACTTTTTATATCTAGCGTCGACGTCTTTTCTAGTTATGTCTATCAGCCTTCTTATTCCAAAGTCTTCGACAGAAAAAGCGCCCAATACATTCCCATAGACTACCGCCTCTTTCATGGTGCTGATGCTTACATCATTTTTCTGTGATATGTATCCAATAAATCCGCCTGCGAACGAGTCGCCTGCACCAGTCGGATCTACGATTTCTTCCATAGGATAGGCGGGAGCTGGAAAGATCATGTCATCTATGAAGAACAGGGAACCATGTTCCCCTTTTTTAATAATCGCAAAACGTGGACCGAAGGAAGTTATTATCTTTGCACATTTTACCAGGTTAGATGTCTTGCATAAAAGTCGGGCTTCCTCATCATTGATAACTACCCCGTCAACTTGGCTCATCATCTTTATAACGTCATTAGGCTTATTTAGGATCCAATATTCTATAGTATCGCATACGGTTAATTTCGGATTTGAGAAATATTTGAGTATCTTCATATTTTGAATTGGATCGTTATTTGCTAGGTATACATATTCTGAATGCGAGTAGTCATCGGGAATTGTAGGTTCAAAATCTGCTATTACATTTAACTCAGTCTTGTTGGATTTCCGGTGCGAAAGATCATAGTCAAACGATGAGTCATAATGGAAAGTTTTTCCATCGCTCTTGGAGATTACTCCTCTAGTATCCAGTCTATCATCTAGCATTTTTTTGTATTCTAGTGGAAAATCAGAACCTATTACTCCAACTATTGACGTACGCGTGAATATACTCGAAGAAATAGAAGCGAATGTGGCTGCCCCTCCAAGAATCATAGTTTCGGTCTTAAAAGGAGTGCGAATGGTATCCAGAGCAATAGTTCCAAAAACAGTCAACATAGTATTATTGAATTCTTTAAAGATATACTAATAAAGTTTGACTATCCGCTCGTGTCCATCGTTCATATTATATAAATATCAATTGCCAACAATATAACTGAGTCAATGCGATTAGTAGTTGCAATAACTGGAAGTTCTGGCGTAATATATGGAACCAAAACGCTGGAGGCACTTTATAATCTAAAAATTGAAACACATCTTGTACTTAGTGAATGGGGAGAAAAAAATATTAAATTCGAAACTAGCAACACGATAGATTACGTTAAATCATTGGCTACTAGACATTATGATATTAATAATATGGCTGCGGCTATCTCAAGCGGTTCTTTTCTAACAGATGGAATGATCATCGTTCCGTGCAGCATGAAAACGTTGTCCAGTATTGCAAATGGATACGATGATAATCTGATTTCAAGAGCTGCTACTGTTGCCATTAAAGAATCAAGAAAATTAGTAGTCGTTCCTAGGGAAACTCCTCTCTCAAGGATTCATCTTGAAAACATGTTAAAGCTTTCACAAATAGGGGCAATTGTCCTGCCGGCTATGCCTGGATTTTATCATAAACCAAATTCTATTGACGATTTGATAGACCATATTGTTGGAAAGATTTTAGATCAATTTAGCATAGGCCAAAATATGTTCAGAAGGTGGGGAAATGATAGCAAAGAGAAAACTCTAAAAATATAACCAATACACTAGTCAAATGAGGTTCAATCCCATTCTTAATAGTTAAGAATGAATTAATATCCTATGACTGTCCAGTGTTACTAGTACTCTCTTCCCATAATCGAATTCTGTCTATTTTTGACTTCCTTCTTGCCTCCTGTAGGATATTATAGACCATTCTATGTGTCTTTCCTGTTGAAAGCAATATAACTGCATCAATTGCTAGCTTAATTTCCTCTAAATTTCCTATGAATCCAACATAGTGCCCATAAACCGAAATGAATGCTCCTGAGAGTTCTTCGATAGTTTTTCTTGATTTACCGGCTTCTCCAATAATTCGTCCTTTGATTCGCTGTATTGAATTGGCAGACTTACCAGCATAACTTCTCAAATCTATTAATTGAAATGAGTATTCCTCATTCAATAGTTTATATGCACGCTGTGGAGAGAATCCTTTTGAAATAGCAGAAACTATCTCTATTGCCTTAAATGGTTCCATCTCCATTAGATCTTTTGATAATTGGGAAGTAATTACTACATCCCCAGTTTCACTGTCTATATTTATTATAACGCCACATTTTTCTTCTATCTCTCTCTTTACTTTACCATTTTTTCCTATTATTACACCGATTCTATCTTCCGATATCTTTACTAACTGTCTAAAGCTCATAATGCTTCCTCATTCTATCTTATTGATTATAAGACCTTTCTATACCATTTTATTTTGTTCAGTTTAAGAGGTGCAGGAACCTTTATTATTTTAGGTATATTTTAAGCTAAAATGTCACCAACATCTTTCGTAATGTGGAAGAATGTATATCCATTGTCAGAAACCGTTTTATTTGACACAACTATTTAGTACGTTTGCTGAAATTTAAAGAGCATTAAGAAGGGTATACCTGAAATTCTTTTTATGCTGGGTTCTTTTGCAAGTCTTAGATCTATTGCATTCTTTACTATCCTTTCCCCTACTAGGTTTGCTATAGAACACGATTTTAATAATTCCAGTGCTTGTCGCTCTTCGATGATTTCTTGCTCGAAGTATTCTCTTGTGATATTAACTACTATGTCTTCCTGTTTTAATTGCACGCCAACCAACTCTAAGTCGCAAATGCTAATCATTATTAAACCCTGATATCTGTTAATTCGTAGGGCATACCTTTTTTCAGTAATATCTGGTTGCTTTTTGATCAAATAATAATAATGTGTATTGGTTAGAAAAGTACTATATCAAGTTTAACTCTAATAAATCTACTAATTGCAAATTTGGGAGTTGTTTTGGGAATTTTTCCTCTATTCTATCTATTTTCAGTGTAACAATAATCTATTTTCCCACCTTCTCCAAAGCATTTTATCCTCTTAATTTTCTTTGTCTTCATTAGATAGAATATGGCATACCTAATATGTTTTTTAGTGATATTATTATGTTCATTATAGTCTATTTCACTTTCAATATATTCCACGGTAAACTTTCCTTCTTTATTGTAATCATTATTCTTTATAATACGGTAAACTGATTCAATTATCTTCTTTCTCTCAGTCTTAATAAGATATGGATCCAACTAAATTTTCCATTACCTTATTTTTCAAATAAAACAAAGTCATTTTTATAAACATTAGAAAAACCAATAGGAAACAACATGGTTAGCAAAGACATTAAACCTTAAAAGAGATAAAGCACCATCAAGGGAGAGAGACTATAGAAAATTAGCAATTATACATCCACAAGTCGGTAGAACAATCCTAGCGGATAGTAGACTAACGAATCTAGATGTGATCCAACTTTGCTTAGATTACGGCAAAACTAAGATATCAAAATAATCCTATATGGCCCTTGATGCACTACAGGATGAATAGGCATTGTATTACGACTTATTCGGATTTATTAAGAAAGCAGTGAGCAGTAAGATTACTATAATAAGAAGATGGAATTGTGCTCATATCAATAAATTATCAATATCACAAGTAGATGAACCAAAACCGAGACTAAGTCTGTTAAAACATAGTATAACGTCTAATGATGTTATCGAGTTAAAGTGGCTCTTTAAGCGACATTGGAGAAATGTCTCTAACCATATGATTCAATTTTGATATCAAATGTTCCGTCTTTTCTTCTGTTTCTATTAGTAACAAAACCTAATGGGTGTAGTAATGAAATTACCGATTCTACTGTACCTTGATAGCCACAAATATAAAAGAAAGAATTTTCATTAGTAATTTTTTCTCCCGCTATCGATTCCAAATCAGAAACAGTGTTATTATCCTTCTTTATAAGCAATGTTTCCACTCTTCCTGTTCGTCCATTCCAACCTTTGGATAATTTATGATCAGGTCTGCTAATAGTTGCAAGATACTTGAAATCCCATGGATTGCCATTGGTATCATTACTTTGATTTGCAAGATCTTGTAGCATGTTCATATACCCAAGTTCAACAGGATATTTTGCCCCATGAAGTAAAATTATTTTCCTGTTTGTTCCTTTCCTTCTCAAATGCAATATATAACTTATAAACGGAGCGAGTCCTGTTCCGGATGAAACAAGAACCATTCTTCTAGATTCTGCTGTTCCATCGGGCTTCTTATCTTCTATAGTAAAAGCCCCAGCAGGCTTTCTCCATAATATTGTGTTACCTGTGTTCAGATGGAATATCGCACTAGTTATTTTACCAGGAATGGGCTCAAGAGCCCATTTAATGTAGAATTCATAGTATCTTTTTTCTTCTGGAGCAGACGATATTGAATATGCCCTGTAGACAATTTTACTTTCTTCTGGTAGTTTTACACCCAACGTAACGAATTGACCAGCTTTGAAATCAGGAACGAGACTTCCGTCTGTTGGCTGCAGTCTTATAATTGCTAAGTCTTCAGTTAGATTTAGTTTGTATATAATTTTGCCTTGATTAGGAGCCAATTGACCTATGCTAGCATTTTTTGCATCAATCCCGTTAGCTGAATTCATAATTAATAATTCCTTATTTTGCTGTATAAAGTCTGTGATCTATAATAGATATTGTTTATATATACATAGAATTACTACATATTAATAAGAATCTATTGGAGAGCAACAATAATCCTCGCAATAATATTCCTACAAAGAAAAAAGTAACAAAGAAAGGGATACTGATAACAGCACTAATCGTAGCAGGGATTATCGCTGCTAGCTTTTTGATATATTTTATACCGTGAAAATAAAAATGCCAAATAACAACAAATTGAGATAGCGCCGGGCATTAATGGTAATATATAGATATAGATTCTTGTATTGAGAAAGAGAATCTGGCGAAAGGTTCACCGACACACGATACAGATTTGATTTTTTTCATCTTTAATCTATAATGGTACATTAAATTAATTAACTAGTTAGATGATATTCTATGTAAAATAGGGTGATGCCTTCTATTACTAATTTAATGCATGACCATCATAGGGAAGTGGGGCAGATTAAACCCATGTCTAAATCGTTCTCGTCAGAACACAATAAGATTCTGGTTCTTTGTATAGATAGAGACGATGATATAGGGTCCAAGGGATCTATAGATACGCCTGTTGTTGGGAGGGATTCCTGCATAAATGCTGGAATTAGATTGGCCATTGAGGACCCAGAGGACCCGGACGCAAATGCTATCTTTGGAGCAATTAAAACTTACGAAGATCTTATTAATAAAGGATATAATTCACAAGTTGCGCTTGTAGCAGGTAAGTTTAATAGGGGAATAGAAGCCGACGAAAAAATCGGTTTTGAAATTCAAAATATACTGAGCACCTATAATGCCGATGCAGCTGTGCTGGTATCTGATGGAGAAGATGATGAAACAGTCATTCCTGTTATACAATCGTTAGTACCAGTGATATCTATTCAACGCATAATTATTAAGCATAGCAGAAGCGTGGAATATTCCTATGCTATTTTGGGGAGGTATATAAAAATGTTAGTGTATGACTCGCGTTATTCAAAATTCTTCTTAGGAGTACCAGGTGCACTATTAGTCGTTTTTGGTTTATCTACGGTTTTTGGATTAACAAGGGAAGCTTTAGCTTTAGTATTGAGTATACTCGGAATCGCTTTCATTGTTCGCGCATTTGATATAGATAAATCGATAGGCTCTCTTGGAAGACCCACACCCACTGGTTTTATTAGGATTTTCTCAACATTTGCGGGCATATTGATTATCTTAGTCTCGCTGATAAACGGAATATCCAGTATTCCCGATAATATGCTATACCCACCCCACACTACCATAATGAGTATACTTACCAATAGAACCGTTGTTGGAAATTTCATCCACGGAACCATTACACTTCTTTGGATCGGTATAGCCACTGTGATGGCAGGCTCGCTTCTGAGTAACTGGTTTAAAGGTAGCATAAGGGCAATGTCAGACATCCTAAGACTCGTCGTATTAGGATTGCTTTACATACCTTTCCTTCAATTTACATCCGTTCTGATCGAAAGAACAAATCCATTTACTCTTATTTCCTCACTTCTAATTGGATTGGCTATTACCCTTGTAGCTGCCACCTTCTTGTTCCAATATTTCAGAAATAGAAAAGGCGGAGAGACCTTGAAGCACTAATAATGGTTAAGAAACTCTAAGTAACAAATCTATATCATCTCATATAAGAAACATCATTTTAAAAACAATAAAATCATTGTATAATATACATTGTAAGGCGATGCAAATACAGGATATTGGAAGCAGAGCTATCGCAGAAACGTTCTTTAAATATAGCGGGCTTTACAATTTATATGAACGGCGACTTGAGTCGCTTATTCTTAAAGACCCACTTCCTAATCATATTGCAATAATCTTGGATGGAAATAGAAGGTGGGCTAAATTTAATCTTGTAGGGATAAAAAGCGGTCATTTCATGGGAGCAGACAAAGCCGAAGAACTCCTAAATTGGATACATGATATTGGCATAAGAATCACCACATTATTCGTACTTTCTACTGAGAACTTAGACAGAAATGATGATGAGGTGACTAATATCTATAAGTTACTTCAGACGAAACTTGAAAAATTATACGAAGATTCCAGAATACATAAGCGTCGTATGAAAATTAAGGCAATAGGCAACGTGAATCTTCTCCCAAGGCAACTACAGGATATTTTAGCAAAGCTTGAGGAAAATACTGCAGCCTATGATTCGATGTTTCTCAATATAGCTATTGCCTATGGTGGACAAAAGGAGCTTGTTGACGCCATAAAAAAGATTGCTGTAATGGCAAAATCTTGTGAAGTCAACATAGAGGATATAAACGAAAGGTTAATTGAATCGTGTCTGTATACCTCTCATCTACCACAGCCTGAGCCTGATCTCGTCCTGAGGACATCCGGAGAAAAACGTCTGAGCGGTTTTCTAATATGGCAAAGTGCATACAGTGAGCTGGTGTTTATGGATGTATTCTGGCCAGAATTCCGTAAAATAGATTTGATGAGAGCCATACGAACATACCAACGAAGAATCAGAAGATTCGGTAGATGATGGTCAGAAGGAAACCAAAATAACATATGAGCTAATTATCATATTAATTAACGAATGCATCAACACGGAGACTATGAAAAATCCATGCAAAGATGGTTCTGTAACTATTGGATGACTCTGAAAGAATGGAATAGTATTCATAATTATTTACCTCATACTAATCCATTAATAGCGAGTCACGACGAAACAGATTATCAGCTAGATGACTCGAAAATAGAGAATGAGGATTTCTGATCCGAAAAAGATACTAAACTCTAGATTCTTCGAAAGCTTATGGTAGATGAGCGATCTGTGGGTACTGTCGTGTTTTTAATTAATGCCGTATCTAATAGGCGCGAATATTTGTTATTACAGTATACAGCTGGACACTGGGATTTTCCAAAAGGGAATATAGAGGCAGGAGAGAGAGAATTAGATACTGCTTTTCGTGAAATATATGAAGAAACAGGTATACAAGATGTAGTATTTTTAGAAGGCTTTAGAAAAAAAATCGATTACCACTACAGACGTGCCTACAAGTTGGTACAAAAGGAAGTGATATACTACATAGGAAGAACTAGTACTCATGAGATTATGCTTTCCAACGAGCATATAGGATACAGTTGGAAGGAGTATCATGATGCACTAAATCAATTGACCTATGATAATGCGAAAAACTTATTGAAAGATGCGGAGCTGTTCATACAAAACCGCTCTTCTCAATAATGTATATCGTTATATGGATCCTCTGTACAATGAAATGAACAAGCATAACAGGATAACTTTATTATAGTACATATCGAGATATTTTATTCTTGATTTTAGTAACCTGACTTAAAGGGTATTTCGAATTGATTATTGAGCGTCCTATTATGAAAAAATTTGTCCCGTTTATAGCCGCCTCTGTTATATCACCTCCTTGCGTTCCTAATCCCGGAGAATAGATTGGAATTTTTTCAGGACGATTGGATATCTCCCTTAAAATATCAATTTGGGTGGCTCCTACTATAATGCCATCAACTCCACTTGAATAGGCGCGATGAAGAAACAGATTGTACATCCTGGTAGTCCTATTGTTGCCTTGTATACCGTTGGTGATCTTAATACCGAAGCTTTCTTTCGCTTCGGCATAGCTCATATACACCAAAGCAATAGTACCGCAATTGTTTCTATGGGTTTGCTCTACAACTAGTTTCAGTGCAGTTTGACCTATAAAGGGATTAACTATTAAGGCATCAAAACCCATCTTTAAGAGATAAGCAACAGCAATTTCGTTTGTACTACTAATATCATTTAGCTTGATATCTGCAATGGATTGTATCCTATAAGAATGGGCCAACTCATTTATTTCCGATAGATCAAAAGCAGATAATGGTAAGATAAGGTGAAAGTTTACTTTGATTGCACATAAATGTCCCTCTAACAAAGAGATTATCTTCTTGACAAAATCTTTTAAATCGTGTCTAGGCCATATATCAAGTGCTAATACTATCTTGCTTTGCTTAAGCTTCGAACTATCATTTATTCTTTCATAAAACGTATTCAATGAATTACTCAACCATCCTAACTAAAGGATGATTAGACGCTAGACGAATTACTTTAAGATAAATATAGCCATGTTCATCAATTTTGCTATGGAAAGATGGTTGTTCAACCTTCTGGCTAGAATATCTTAAAAAGGGATCTTTTGGTTCCTTGTCGATTATTACATAATAGAAATACGAAATTGTGTCTGAATCGCTTAGATTCATCGTAGCTCCAATTACAAATTTATAGTTAAATTGATTAATATTATCATTTAAATTGCTAAGATTATTGACTTGCTTATAGAGCAATAGAGGCAGTGGTGGCTCATCATAGATTGTCTTGTATGCAGCTACTTTTGCAAGGCTTGATAAATCCTTTAATCTTATGGTAACATATTCCGATGTCTTGTCTATCCTTGCTCTCTTTGTAAAAATTGGAGGAAGCTTATCTATGGTGATAATAGGAGAATACACAAAAGTTGGATTGGTCACCATATTGACTATCAACACTTCTTCCATGCCGCCGATTATTCGGTATGCAAGATACTGTCCGCCCTCATAGTGATTCTCATTTTTTGCAAAATATATTACAGGTCTACCATTTATAAAATCAGTTTGAACTGCAAAGATATGATCATTATTCAACGTTAGGGCAAAAGTTGGAAGCGCAGCACGTTCTAAGGCACAAACTAACCTCCCTAAATCGTTTAGACTGTGTAACTCTATATAAAAGGGTGCTTTAAGACGCAATTAGTCCTTATTCATACTGTGTGAGCTATTAAAGTCATGCGCCCCCTGTGATATATGTTGGAATCTATTTAGATATGTCATTTATGTTAATACATCATATTGAATAAACACAGCAGGATAACCAGTAATTTATCATTATTAATAGATAAGGCATTAGATCATCTAAACAATGTTCACAATGATAATGATACTTACATTAATCCAAATGAGGCTTATTCATTATGGCTTGCATATGTCCAGATAGAGTATGCTATTTTGGTCCTGAAATTAAGAACTGGTATAGGTAATTCAGATTCAATAACACCAGAACTAGGAAGAGATTACAAGAGCAAAAAAAAGATAGATAGAAGAGTTGAAATTGATGAAGATCGCAATACCAAGAGTGTGGATAGAATAAAAGCAAATCTTAGAAATATCCAAATTCGACAAAGACCTCAATTACTCCAGGAGCTAAGACTATGCAGAGACTTATTAAATGAGATGGTAGCAAGAAATTCTAAAAATGTATCAACACTCACGAGAACATATTAGATATTTACGTCTATTCTACTTTATATTATCGACGGCGATCGATAATATCATCAATTTCAGCACCAGTTCCAATTAACGTTACTTCTAATCCTGTTTCAGATTCTATATCTTGAATAAATTTTTTGGAGTTGTCTGATAACTTTGAAAATTCCTTTATACCTGCACAGTTAGGAAAGGCTACATCTAGTTTAGTCAATGCTATCTGGGTAGCACTATTAAGTCTGACTGCCTTCTTGGCAAGGGTCAAATCAAAAGGTGATACTCTTCGTTTTCTTCCAGTTACACTGCCATACTCTAGCCATCCACGTTTCTCAGCTTCTTTACTGTTAATCTCCTGTTGTAATGGACCTTCTCCAACTCGGGTAACATACGCTTTAAAAACAACAATGACTTCATTTACTCTCTTCGGTCCAATTCCAACATCAGAACAAATTGCAGATGCAGTTACGTCTTTTGAAGTTACATAAGGATAGCTTCCGTGATATAGTGACAAGAAAGTTCCCTGAGTTCCCTCAATAAGCACATTTTGGTTACTGTCTAAATCAGAGTTAACAAGATCACTGACATTCCGTATATAATTATCTAATATTGGTAGATGCTTGGCAAGCTTTAGGGTCCGATATGATCTATCTGCATTTGCAGGACCGGTTCCGCTGCCCGTTGTGCCAATTTTTGACTTCAGGTGGTCTTCACTGCTATCCATTTCTAAATGACTTTTCTCAATAATTCCACATTGAGAATCAATAAAAGTTCTGTTTATTGAATCAAATAATTCAATCTCATTTAACAAAATCTGGGGATTGACTAGTACGCCTGCTCCGACTAAAAGTCTTGTTGGTTTATTCAAAACTGCACTAGGAAGCATTCGTACTTTGTAAGTCTTTCCCTGGTGAACAAAAGTATGTCCAGCATTAGGGCCAACCCCTCCTCTGGCAGCAATAGAGAGATTATCCTTTTTAGCCAAATATGCAACTATTTTTCCCTTGCCTTCGTCACCAAAAAATCCTCCAACAGTCACTATACATGGCATAAGATGAAATTTTGCAGTGAGGCTATTTAAGGGTAATTCAAACCTGAATTTGTAGTTCTGCTAACCCAATAGATCTTTTAAATATCGTAGCCGTTATTTGCCTTTACGTGTCGTACGAATTAAATAATGCTGAGAACATATTTCAAATTCTTGCAAACCTCCCGAGCTTTCTAAGAAAGCCAATACTTAAGAACAAACTAATAGACTTCCTTTGTGCAACATCAGAGGATAAGGATAAAACGACGTCACTGATACTAGCGGCAGCTACATCAGTTGACTCTGATATCTTGTCGGCTATATTAAAATCTTGGTTTGAGGTTCTTGCAGAATTAGATACAGAAAAGATAACTGCTATTTTCAAAATTTATTGCGAAACCATCATGAAGGATTCTAACTCCATTAAAAGATTAGATATTAGTTTATTAGCCGTGGCTTTTTCAAAACTTGAGATTAAACAGAAGGAAAGGTTGAGTGATTGCATAAAAGAAGTATTTCTTACGCTTCCAGATAGGTACAAAATGCTAAGTCTCATACCTAAAGATGGTTTAGAAATACTAGATATGATATAATGGATGTCGTCTTTCAGACTCTTTATTTATCAGGATTCTTTTGTAACTCACCTTCTGATTTTTCTAGACCGAAGAATATCCTTTCGTGTCTTCGAAGTAGTTTTCTATGTTCAGGAAGAGACATATCTAACCTCATTTCATTCATGATCATTACAGCATATGCAGTCCATTCTTTCCAACAGTCTGAACAGGATGGGTATTTTTCAGCAGCCGGATCATCGGTAGTTATTTCGTCAAATATCTTACCACATTTAACACAGGTTTTCGTCATCAGAGATTATTGCTGTAGTCGTAATTTTATATTTATCGATGGGTTGCGCTCATTCCAGGGGTTTTATTATCAATTCTATTTGACCTAAATAACTGATTATAAGGAATAGCCAAAGTTAGAGTAATTATTTATTACATTATATTTATGTGAAACCAGAAGTATTGAAGCAATGTTTTTGCTTCAAAAACAGAATAGAATCATCTTTTTATTGACTACCTTAGCTAGACTGGGCATTTTTCATACGGTCCAATGAAATAGTTATTGTCTTGTCTCTATTCAATGCCAATAGGAATAGGAAATTCCGTGATGCAGTACGATTGATCCAACATCAATACTTCCTTTTCATTCATTTTCTTATATCCTCTTTCATCTTGTTATACGAATGAAATTTCTTTATGTGGTCCCGCATCTGTTCCATTCCGGTAACACTAACGTTACATTTCACACATTCATAAGGTAAATCCTTACCATGGATTATCTGTACATGTTGCATAAGTTCTTCGATTTTCCTAAACCTATTATTACATCTTTCACAGCCGTATCTTTTGAAATATATCATATAATTCATTTTTTGATTTGATTATATTTGTCCCAGCATTCTCTACATAACTGACCCTTTACATCCCATTGCGGTTTTGGATTGTAACGGATCAAGCCTATTTTCTTATTACACAATGCACAAAAGTTCAATTTTTTGTAGTATTCTTGTTCTTTTATATCATAACATTTTTTGCACAGCTTTGAGCCATTTGATTTAATATTCCACTGTGATTTTGGCTTATTCTTGTCTATCTCTAGTACAATCTCTTTTCCACAACCAATACACAAGTCAGGTTTTTCTGCAATCCTCTTTTGTTCGTCCTTTAATTTTAAAGTGAATTCTTTGGTCTTTTCTATATGACAATCAGCACACAAATAGCCATCAATATTCCATTCGCTTGACGCTTTGTATTTGTGTTTTAATTCTTTGTTACAAATTGTACAATAAAAGTTCTTTTTACCTTTAAAAAAGGGCAAACTATTATAATGACTGTTTCTTTGGTTAATAAAACGCTTCGGGTTTGACATATCTTTGGTATTCTGCTGCCTATAAACCGCATTTGTAGATATGCATATATACATACATTAGAATAATCCTACGCACGGATACAGATATAATAATACTTTAATAAAAGCACTATTAACTTCTTTCTAGTAATCGCTATGAAAAAAATTGAAGTAGTTGTTCATCACGAACAACTTAATGCAGCTTCCGCTGTATTAAAGCAATTAGATTTAGGAGGTTTGACATATTATGACTCAAAAGGCAGAGGACAGATACCCAGACCTCAACTCCAATCTGGACGGGGAACGTCTACATACACCCCTGAATTTAATACAAATAGCACAATCGTTCTAATAGTAAAAGACGCGATATTTGATAAAGTGATAAACAGAATCCTTGAGAACACAAGCACAGGACGAGCCGGGGAAGGGAAAATTTTCGTTTCTGAAGTAGAAGATGCAATAGACATTGGCTCAAGGACTCGAGGAGAAGATGCTATATAATAATGAGATCACATGCATGTATATTTATGGCTAATCTCCCGGTACATCTGTAGTCAATCGACAGTTGTATATGTTGCGTAAAAAACGTGTTAGCGATGCTAGCGTCACATCAAACTTTAAATGAATTAGAAAATTATTAGACTATCTCACTGCAGGATCTGCTTGCCTAACCGAGTTTGTTTAGTACGATTCATACCTTTTTCAGTTGATTAAAACTGGCAATCCATTAAAATTCATTACCGTCACTAGTGCTAGTTTTCTGACATCACTAATTGTTCAATAGCTTGGCTTAGATTCAACATGCCATGTCTCTTGGCATATCTTTCGATCTGTTCTAATTGCTTTGGAATTAAACAAATAGGAATCGATCGTCTGCTATTGTTACTCATGATTGGTAATCGTATATACACAGATTATTATATTTCTTTCTATGATGTTGTCCTATACAGAGCATTCGGTCAAACACCATATACATAGATGTAATCTCTCATCAATTGATGTGTATAATTCTGAAATGTAATTAGCAATAGAATTCTGGAACCTAGCTCTTCGCTCGCACGATCTTTATCCTTTCAAGGACCTTCCAATATTCAATCTCACTACCTTGTTGAATTTTATCGCGTATCTCCTCTTCGACTGAGGATGCCTCAAACACTTCAAACGTTTCAAGATCCATAATTTGAAGCGTCTGGCCTAGGATGGAAATTACCTGTCCATTTCTTTTGTCTATAAGTGGCACTTCAACATTAGCCGACACAGGAGAAACTAAACTATGTCTTGAGCCATCAAAAACCCCCATCGCAGCAACCCTTGCCTTTGCAGAGCCATGTTTACCTGGCTTACTGTGGTCATATGAAACGATTCTACAGGGTTCGCCGTCAATAATTATATAAGAGCCCACTTTCAAACTGCCTAAATCCACTGGTTTGCTCATTATTTCTCACAAAATTGAGAATAAACGTATTTAATATTTCTTATCACTTGAATCTTTCCAAAACCGACAAGCTAACTAGGTTAGTCAATGGAATACCTTTTCTTGCAACCTCTCTTCTTGTACGCTCACAATATTTTTGATCGCTCTGGTGAGTTTTTTGGCCCTCGACTTCGAGGACTATGACATTTTTAGAATAAGGAAACGTGAATTTCAAGTGTCTATTTGTAATAAGCATTAAATTAGCCAGACTTGCCTTTTTTACTCTGTCCCTCTTAGCGATTACGTTTGCTAAATCGCCAATCTCCGTTGAACCGTAGCCGTATTTCATAAAATACATTGAGATATAATTGAGCTTATCACCATTTCGTTCGAAGAGCTCCGAATTTAGATTAAACATAAAGGACAACTTCTCGATATTATATTTTTTTACTTCTGACAGCGCCGCATTTACATCAAGAAATGATGCAAGAATATAGTGATTTGCCTTGTAGGGAAAGTACGGAATACTCTCATCAGAGAAGGTTGCGGTCACAAAATAAACGTTAACAATGTTGATAGATTTCATCCATATCTCTAGTAGCCCTTTTAACTCGTTATGATGTGGCGTACAGATATAACCTTGTACGCGTCCATCTAAATCCTCCAATCCTATTTTCGTTACTTATACCAATATATATATAATATGATGTGACAAATATTACTAAGTATTATATAAAATAACTACTTTCGATGTTGTTGTTATAACAATGCTGTTAGGAAACGTAAGTAGAGCGTTTATGGATAATAAATCTGTGTGATCCAGATAACAACGTGAATAAGATTAACTGCATTTTTCATGTTTTGCATAGAGTATATCATGATCGGTTCATATGGGTAAAACAGATACATAATTTTGTACTTAGCCCAAGTTTTAATAGCCTGAAAAAGTATATATCACTAGCGTCACATGAAGACAGTTCAGACAGTATAACTCATGCATAAATCCATTAAAGAAATTGTATATAATAAAGATCAAAAAGACTCTACCTCATTGTCGTCGGCACGTCAGTCACTATATTTTAGAAAAGTTGCCGACAAAATAAAGTCCGGTGAATTAAAAATTGCAATTTACGGCCTGGGTCACGTAGGGTCTCCTATGGCCTCTGTTTGGCTTCGAGCAGGGGCACATGTATTAGGAGTAGATAGATCCATAAATGTATTGGAAAATGCAAGGAACGGGAAAACACATGTTCCAGAACCAGGTGTGAATGAAGCGTTCAGTTATGGAATAGAAACGGGCCATTTTAAAGTATATGAAGATCCAGTTAAAGCCTCCCGTGATTCTTATTTTAAAATGATATGTGTGCCCGTATTATTAGAAAGTAAAGGGTCTGCTGATTTAACAGCTGTCAAAGAAGTATCGTCTGCAATAGGCAAAGGATTAAAGAAAGGTGATGTCGTATCGCTAAATCCGACTGTACCGCCTGGAACTACTGAGGGTATTATATTACCCATTCTCGAAGAAGAGAGTAGGCTTAGAGTTGAGCAGGATTTTTTTCTAATCTATAATCCTGAGAGGATCTACGAGGGAAGAGCTATTGAAGATATTGAAGATAGATATCCTGCTATAGTCTCAGGTGCAGGCCCCAAGAGTATTGAAATAGGCTGTACTCTCTATCCTTTAATTTTTAGAAAGAAGGGGGTTCTGATAATGAGCAATATAAGAACCGCAGAGACAGAAAAACTACTCGAGGGAATATATCGTGACGTAAATATAGCACTAGCAAATGAGCTAGCAAGATTTTGTGAAGGAGTAGGAGTTAATTTCTGGGAAGCTAGGAAAGCAGCAAATTCTCAACCGTATTCTCATATACACAAAGCGGGGGTAGGGGTAGGCGGTGCTTGTATACCTGTCTATCCGCAGTTCATATTGCATACCGCAGAAAAAGTGAATATAGATTGTAGAATCACGAAGATGGCAAGAGATATCAATGATTCCATGCCCAAATTTTGTGTATCGCAGGCTGTCAAATTGCTGAATGTAAAAAAAAAAATAGTCGAGGATTCCATAATAAGCTTGCTAGGTCTAGCGTTCAGAGGCGGAGTATCAGATACACGCCTCTCCCCAACTTATACTGTAATTGAAGAATTCCGTAAGCTGAACGCGAAAGAAATTCGTATTCATGATCCATTGGTGAAAAATGATCCTTCCTTACCAAAAGAAGAAAATATTATTCTCTCGTCGGATCTTAATACAGTTTTAAACAATGCGGATCTAATTATGATCGTAGCTGACCATAAAGAATACCAAGATCTAAATCCTGATCTTTTTAAAGGATCTGTTGTATATGATGGCCGCGGAATGCTAGATAGAAAAAAATTTGACAGCAATACATTTGCTGCGATTGGATCTGTTAATATCATGTAGCACAGGTGCCAGCGTGAATTCTAATCAACAGTAAAATATTCATGGTATAGATCTAATGATTATGGAACAACTCTTAAAATTGCAAGAATAATAGCACGCCAATTATTAATTTACGTTTATGCAAGCATTTTTAAGTTAGATTTAATATAGAGCAGCTAAGAATTCGCGTTAATTGGTTTCACTTAATAACAGAAATCATAAAAGACATCCTCTCAAACTCACCGTATCTTGGAATAATGGTTGTGTAACCATGATAGATCAGACCAAACTACCTGGTAGATTATCTTACGTTAAATTTGATGATTACAGAGAAGTTGCAAATGCAATAAAAAACTTAGTTATTAGAGGAGCACCAGCTATTGGTATTGCGGCTGCCTTCGGACTTGCGTTAGCAGCACAACAGAGTAAAGCAAAAAATATTAGTGAATTACTATTAGATCTGAATATAGCATATAATGTATTAAAATCTACCCGACCTACAGCAGTTAATCTATTCTGGGCATTAGAACGAGTAATTGAAAAGGTAAAGAAGTTGGACGATGTAGATGAGGTAAAAAAAGCAATACTTAACGAAGCTCATAAACTAGCCGAGGATGATCTGAGAATTAATAAGCAAATTGGGTTAAATGGAGCACAACTTTTAGCAGATGGTGATGTAATTATGACACATTGTAATGCTGGCGCATTGGCGACCTATTCATATGGTACAGCACTTGGAGTAATACGATCTACATTGGAATCAGGTAAACGCATAAGTGTTATAGCGACAGAAACAAGGCCAGTTATGCAGGGCTCTCGGCTGACTGCGTTTGAACTGCATTACGATGGTATAGATGTAAGCCTAATTCCCGACACCGCTGTGGGCCATATGATGTCAAAAGGAGCGATTAGGCATATAATAGTTGGTGCAGATAGAATTTTACGCACAGGACACGTATTCAACAAAATTGGAACATATCAGTTAGCGATTATGGCTAAAATGCACAAAATTTCATTTTATGTGGCGGCTCCAATCTCTACCTTTGATTTAAAGAATACCGATCCCAATAATATTGAAATTGAAGAACGATCTATGGATGAAGTGGTGAAAATTGGGAAAAAGAGGATAGCTCCAAAGGGTGTTAGGATTTTTAATCCTGCCTTCGATGTGACTCCTCCTACTTTAATAACTGCTATAATAACAGAAAAAGGTGTATTAAAACCCCCGTTTGAAGAAAATCTTCGGTTGTTATTAGGCGAAGCATAATTAGCAATTAATCCGGATTTACTATAAGCGGCTAACTATTACAAGGGATTTTGATAATAATCTGGAATTGGTAGCTGTTTAGCAGATTATGTGATTGGAATAAATTCGGTGGGAAGAAGGAAAAAAATGGATAGAAAAAAACTATAATACAAGAGATGATTAAGATGACTTACAAAATATCTGATGTTTATATGTATATAGTATGTGTTCCGACGTGTCAGACCACACGAAATCTATCCGATCAATTTATATCCTATCGTTGGGCACTTTTACAATGAATGTCAAAAAAAGGAACATCCTTAATCAGTTATCATCCCTCAGATTTAATTATTAACACGCCTGATGCTTTACCATCACAGCCGATATTCATTTTATGTGACTCATGTTATTGGTGTGCCACTTATATGGATAAGAATAGAATACCAGGGAAGAACAGATGCCCACAGTGTAATGCGAATAATAACGAATTAACTAGCCTCCCTATCATGTCAAATGAATCATTTGCTTTTGATTATAATGACAAACGTGGAGTAGAATTGGAATTTAAGCACAGACAAAAGGGTAAGTAACATACTATGTCGTTTTACTAACTTAGTATATTGCTAACATATGGGGATATGTCATTATCAGTGGTAGTAAATTAACTACTGTTGTTCTCTTCCCATTTGAAATGCTCTAAAACAAGAATCGCAGAGCTTTATCTTTTTACCATCTTGAGTAACAATATCTTTGGTTTTTATATGCCATTCATTTGTGTCATAGATCTTCCATCAGCAACCTATAAAGCCATGATATTATTTACTAGCATTATTATCACCAAAGAAATTGATAAACTGTTTTACTACAAAGTCTGGCCGCTCTTCTGGAATCCAGTGTCCAGA
>Ga0182008_10000675_pt1 | contig 24682 bp, 22 predicted proteins | sample Sormic07211129_1_FD_120482 | JGI IMG/M metagenome (GOLD analysis project Ga0182008, IMG submission 120482) | Rhizosphere microbial communities from Sorghum bicolor, Mead, Nebraska, USA - 072115-129_1 metaG | ecosystem: Host-associated > Plants > Roots > Rhizosphere | place: USA: Nebraska...
GCCAACTCGGCCGCAAGCGCAGCAGGCGCGGCTCAGGACACGGCCAACAACGCCTTGTCCGTGGGCAACGCGGCCCAGAACGCTGCGGGTACGGCGCAGAGCACGGCCGACGGCGCGCTGGGCCTGGCGAGTGCCGCGTACGGGGCCGCCGGGGCCGCCCATCAGGCCGCAAACGCTGCGAACACCGTCGCAGGTATCGCACTGGGCGTTGGCAACTCTGCCCAGAACGCCGCGAACAATGCTCAAGCGTCCGCAAACTCAGCCGCAGGCGCCGCCGGGGCCGCGCAGGGAACGGCCAACACGGCACTCGGCGCGGCCAATGCCGCACAGACAACAGCCAATGCAGGCGTGAATGCAGCGGCCACAGCGCAAGGCACGGCGAACACCGCCCTCGGCGCCGCCAACGCCGCACAGACGACCGCCAATGCAGGCGTGAATGCAGCGGCCACAGCGCAAGGCACGGCGAACACCGCCCTCGGCGCTGCCAACGCCGCACAGACGACCGCCAATGCCGGCGTGAGTGCAGCGGCCGCAGCGCAAGGCACGGCGAACTCCGCCCTCGGCGCGGCCAACAATGCACAGTCCTCTGCTGATGCGGCGCAGGTCACGGCAGACGACGCACAGCGTCTGGGTCGCAACTCGGCGCAATACGCCGCTGGTGGCACGCAACTCGGACTCAACGCGAACGGCGGCGCAGGCACGACGATCACCAACGTGCGGGCAGGTGTCGCGACGAGCGATGCCGCGAACTTCGGTCAGGTGCAGCAGGCGCAGCAGACGGCGATCGTCACGGCCAACGGCTTCACTAACCAGCAAGTTGCGGCGCTGCAGGACGTCATGAACAAGGCGTTTGAAAACGGCTTGTGCAGCTTCAGCAGCGGCAACGTCACCTGCGGCACGGGCAGCAAGGCCACCGGCACGGGCGCAACTGTCATCGGTCCGAATGCTGTCGCCAACGGGGACGACACGACGGCCATCGGCAACGGTGCGCAAGCGAACTTCGCGGGCTCGGTCGCGATCGGTGCCGGTGCGCGGGCGCTGGCTGACCCCACCACCGCAGTGGGGAACAATGCGATCGCTGCAGGTAACAATTCGGTCGCGCTGGGCGCCAACACGGTGGCCTTGGGCAACAACTCCGTCGCGCTGGGCCAGGGCTCGGTTGCCACCCGCGAGAACACCGTGTCGGTGGGCGACGCGGCCGCAGGCCTGACGCGTCAGATCACGAATGTCGCGGCTGGTACGCAGGCGACCGACGCGGCCAACTTGGGACAAGTCCAGCAGGCCGTGAACGCAGCGACGCAGGATGCCCGGACCTACGCTGCGAAGGGCGTGGCTGCAGCATTGGCCATGCCGCAGATGCCGGCGCTCGCGCCCGGCAAGCACTGGACCGGCGTCGCTGTGGGAGCCTACTCTGGAGAAAGCGCTGTGGGCGCGGCCTGGGGTTACCAGGTGAACGAGGCACTGAACGTCGGGGTTGGCATTTCCGGCGCGATGAGCAGCGGCACCAGCCGGGTTGCGACACGCGTTCAGTTGGGCTACGCTTGGTAAGGCGCACGCCTTCGTAAATACAGTGGGAGTTCGGCTCGACCCGTCCGGCTCCCACGGACTGCCTTTTGCAAGCGCGCTCAACGGGAGGGGCGCGCAGCCTCACATTCATGCGATTCCTTTCCTCAAGTCGAATTGCACCCATCCTCGGCAGAAACTTCGATGCGCTCCCCTGACAAGGCGGGGCTGGCACAGCCCGGGGTCACTCGCAAGCGAGCAGAGGCGTTGAGGCGCGCGCTGCATACAGACCGCGCTCCCCTGTTCCTGGCTTGCGTCATGCTTTTTTCTGCCTGCGTCCTGGGTGCCATCTGGATGGCGTATGAGCAGGGGGTGCAACGAGCGCAACGTCGTGCGTCCGAACTCTCGGTCGGCGTGCTGCGCCGCGCCGAGCTCATCGCCACCCAAATTGACGCGGCCGTGGCGGCAGCCAGCATGGATGTCGATCCAGCGACAACGTGTGGCACCGACGACGTTGCGCGCATGCTGGCCGTCCAGTCACGCTACAGCCACATCGGCGCATTGGCACGTATCGCCCCGGCCACCGGCCTCATTCTCTGTTCGACATTCGGCCCCGAGGCGAACGGCTTTGCACTTCCCCTGCCTGACCACGTCCGGGGGGAGCGCAGCGTCCGCCTGTCTGTCCGGCCGGTGCCCGCGGGTGCGGATTACTTCGTGATCGCCCAAGGGGATGTCGCAGCGTTCGTGCACAGCGGCGTCGCATCCATGTTCCTGCCGACCATCAAGGATGTCTCGCTGGGCGCCTTCATGAAGGACGGCGGGCCGATCGTCCTGCATCGCGGCACTCCTCATCTCGACGGCCTTCGGAGACTCGAGCAGACCGGGGCCTCGGCCTCTTTCGACGGCAGCCGCCTGCTAAGCCTGAGTGCATCGCGCACGTCCGACTACATCGCCTTCGTGGACTTTCCCGCGACCTGGGTGCGAGCGCGCATCTATGACGCCGCGGCTTGGTTCATCCCTCTGGGGGCGGTACTGGGTCTGGCGCTCTCCGCCCTGCTCCTTCTATTCCTTCGAAACTTCACATCGCTGCCGGCAGCGTTGCGCCGCGCGCTTCACACAGACCGCGTCTACATGGAGTACCAGCCGATCGTCGACATGCGCAGTGGGCGTTGCGTCGGCGCGGAGGCGCTTGTTCGATGGAGGCGCGGCGGTGTTCTCGTTCCCCCGGACCGATTCATCGGTGCTGCCGAGCGCTCAGGCCTCATGCCGCTCGTCACACGTCGCGTGGTCCAGCTTGTGGCCGCCGACACGGCTCAGTTCCTGCGCGAGCATCCAGAAATGCACGTGAGCATCAACTTTTCTGCCTTGGACCTTCGCTCCGGCCTGGCCGTGGATCTGCTCACCACACTGCTTGCGACGACCGGGCTGCCGGCACGGAACTACTGGCTCGAGGTCACCGAAACCAGCTTTGTTCGGGAGGACATGAGCCAGGTGATCAATCAGATCCGCGCCTTGGGCGTGCGAGTTGCCATTGATGACTTCGGCACGGGCTACGCCAACCTGGACGTGCTTGCCGGGACAAAGGCCGATCTGCTGAAGATCGACAGGCAGTTCGTACATGCCGCCGTCGGTCACGGCCAAGCGTCGGAAGTCGCGCTGGCCATTTTTGGCCTGGCGCGAACACTCAACCTTGAAATAGTCGCTGAAGGCGTCGAAACCCAGGCGCAGGCGGAGTTCCTGCTCGGCTGCGGCGTCCAATATGCGCAAGGCTGGTTGTTTGGAAGGCCGAGCTCTGTCGCGGCCCTGAGCCAGTGGCTCGATGAGACACAGCGCGGTGTTCCTGCGTAGCGGGTTGCAGCTTCGATCTGCCATGCGTTCTGCATCGTGCATTCCAGGCTGAGCTCGCAGTACAAGTCTCTTCAGCCAGCCGGTTGGCCGACGGCGCCTTAGCCCCAGGGGCAATCGCGATCAGTTGGTGACGCTGACCGATGCGGGGTCGCTTGCAGGAAAAGACTCCTCGATGCAGTGATCGAACGCATCTTCGCTCGAGACCTCCGTGTGGGCGAATGTTCGACTCGCGCGCGCCCCCCATGGTCAGCGGCAGTGGGAAACAGGAAGGCAGAGGCACCTTCCTTGTTCTGCGACGTGAGATTCTTCCTCATGGTGCTTCCTTGTACTTATGCCAGGCCAATCGGGTGCGCACGATAGATCCAATCTCCTGTCGAAGCTTCAGAACATCCCGGCGCCCTGTGCGGAATCGAGCAGCGCCTGCGTCAGCTCCGAAAACTGCGTCTCAAGATTACTTGAGGGACTGGCCACGTGCGTGGCGGCCCAGACCAGCCGACCTTCTTGCACGTCCGTCAGGCGGCCACTGGCTGCATAGCCGGTGTTGACTTCGCCCCCACCGATCGGCGCACTGAGGCCGACGCCCGCCCCACCACCACGACCGAAACTGAATCCGCCGATCCCGACCGAAAGCCCCGAGCCGGCGCTTGCAGTCGCGGGAGTCATGGTCACCGTGAGGACCGCGCGCGCGCCCAACGCTTGCGCCGTGGGAATGAGTTGTGCGTCCAACTCCCTGTCCTGAACGAGAGGGGTGCCTGCAGGCACAAGAACTGGCGTGGCGCCTTTGGTCAGAACGCCGCGCGCCAGCCGATCCTGGCAGATCTGGCGCACAGCAGTGTCGTAGGCGTCACAGGCAATCAGCACCCGCTGGCCTTGCAGCAGCCGGGACTGTGCGTTGAACGCGGGATCCGCCCACTGCGCTTCGAGCTTCGGGCCCGTGGTGCACCCCGTTGCCGCGAAGGTCACCAGCGCCGCCACGCCAAGGATGCGAAAAGGAGCGAGTCTGTGCATGCGCGCATCCTGGCCTTCTCGTTCGAGTGTCCTGAAGGAATGCCAGGAAAGACGTTGTAGGAAGTTGCCCTCAGCATCAGTTCAGTCTGAGCTATCTAGGGACTGAACCTCGGGTCCCGTCCATGGCGCCCCATCGACCCGCGCCGGGCGTTGCAGCATTCGAAGGTGGCTTTCTCGTACGTCGATGTCGTCACCGTCTGTGCAACCCACCCGTCTCCGGACCTAGTGTTTCTCCACTAAAGGGTAAGCACATGATCAAAGACATTCGTCAGCAGCCTGCGACCGAGCCTGCTGCGCACGCCCCGGATTTCGATAGCGCCGCCCCCGTCAATGGAATGTTTGCTAATGCGGCCTTTGTTGTTCTCTCGCAGCCGAGGGCGGGCGGGATCGCCACCCTGGGGTTGCCGACTTGATCTTCGGCATGCGAAGTCGCCAGCGCGGCGGGCGCATATCCTGCAAGCCAAGCTGCGAGAGCTCGTCGCGCCCTTTCTGGGTGATCGCCAGTACCTGGGCGGCAGGACGGGCGCCCGACAGGGCAAGAGGATCAGAGGGCGCGGGAACGAGTGCGACCACGAGGCCGGCGGCTCGGAGCACCCGGACACTGTCAATTTCCTCGCTACGGTAGAACGATACGGGCAGTCGAGATCCCGCGATTTGCCTGAGCAAGTTCATGGTCATTTCTTTACCTCCTTGTGGCTTGACCAGCTTCGACGGAGGGAAAGATAGCCTCTGCCGCGCAAGATTTCAAGGGTGGCAATCGGCAGTTCAAAGGGATCGGCCGCACGAGATGTGCCGGCGCTCCATGTCCCTGGTCGGCAGGGTTTTCGGAAGCGCTGAGCCCCTGTCCGGATCAGCCGTTGTCGTACGGGTGTCGACGAAGATCGGCGCACGCGGGGTCGTCTACACAGTGCAGCAAGCGGGTTGATCTCGGCTTCTGACCCCGCTCAGGATCTGGCGCCTTGACGGCCAAATAGATCGGCGCCCTGCTGCGAGCGCCTCGCAGCGTTGCCCGTCAGAAAGTGCGTACAGGGCACCTTCGCGGGGGTCTTGAACTCGCGAACACATCCCCTAGATAGCCGTTCGGAAGCGCTGGAGACGCCTCCGGCGCATTCTTCTGTTCAACCCATCGTATGGAGGAAATCGCCATGTACCGATCGCTTTTTCCGCGCGACGTGTTCGCCGAACTGGACCGCCTTCAGCGGGAGATGCAGCAAGCTTTCGATCTGTCGCCCACCATCCGCGGCTTCGGCCGCAACGGATTCCCGGCGCTCAATGTGGGGACCACGCCCACCGCCATCGAGGTCTACGCGTTCGCCCCCGGCGTTGACCCTGCCAAGATCGAGGTCCAGCTCGATCGCGGCCTGCTGACGATTGCCGGCGAACGCAAGAGCCCGCTGCCCGAGGCCGAAGGTGGAAGCCGGTCGACGGTGCACATCAACGAACGCTTCGAAGGCAGCTTCCGCCGCGTGCTGACGCTGCCCGAGGATGCCGACCCGGACGCGGTCGAGGCGCGCTATCGCGACGGCGTGCTGCAGATCAGCATCCAGCGCCGCGCGGCCTCCCAACCGCGGCGCATCGCTGTCCAGTAAAGGGCAGATGTCTTTCTCTTCAATCCGAAAAAGAAAGGAGCTCATCATGACTACCGCCCAGACCGCCACCGCCACCTCCAAGAACCCCGACGCCCTTGCGACGGCCCGGCTGCCGTCCGAGCGCCCGCGCTATAGCGACTCGACGCTGACGCCACCCGTCGACGTGGTCGAGGACGACGGCGGCATCACGCTCTATGCCGACCTTCCCGGCGTGCCGCGCGACAAGCTGACGCTCAACGTCGAATCCGACACCCTCACCATCGAGGGCGAATCGGCACTGCCCGTGCCGGACGGCCTGCAGTCCAGCCACACAGAGGTCGGACTGGCGCGCTTCCGCCGGCTGTTCACACTCAGCAAGGAGCTCGACACTGAGCAGGTCTCGGCCGAGTTCTCGCAGGGCGTGCTGCGCCTTCACGTTCCCAAGGCACAGCACGCACAGCCGCGCCGCATCGATGTCAAAGTCGGCTGACGCCCCATAGCGGCGGGGCAGCGCTCTTGAGAACGCACCTTGCCGAGCAATTTATGCCGTACCTTTATCGCGCCCTTGGAGAAAGCTGGATGTCATGTCTTCGCGAATTCGCTTTTCCGTTTCAGAACGTCCTGGCGGTCCGCCCCGCAGGACAGCAGGCACGTCACGCCGGCCCGTGATGAGCGAAAAACAGATCGAGGCATATCTGGTCACGCGTGACGCTTTGCGTCGTCTCAAGCGTGCAGCGCTGCCCCTGCGGCATCGACCGAATCCGAATGTGATCGCGACCACGCAGTCGGAGAACCGAAATGCGCACCTGCGCCCTCGTGACGCCGACGCGGCGTAGACCAGCGGATGCGGCTCGGTACGTGCGTGCGCCACCTCTCTCCCGCAGGCGCCCTATCCAGGGGCGGCGCCACTGAGGCCGGCGTGCCGCGCGCAGCTGCGAAGTGCCTCGAAGCAGCTCGCGCGCGTGCGGCAGCAAGCCGCAACTCCAGTGGACCAGGAATGGCCAGGCGAAGCTCGGCTGTCAGACAAGCGCGGCGCCTTCCCCACTGGAAGCGGTGTAACTCGCTCAGCGGCTCGAGGGTACGGTCGAGCAAGCGAAGGCCTCGATGCGCCCGCTCAGGTCGAGGCGTTCGGCGCCTACGCCCCCGGCACCGGGCTGCCAACAGGATTCATTTGAGCAAAAAGAAGCCCACCAAAGTGGGCTCTTGAATGCTGGGCATCCTGAAGGGTAGATGCCAAGCAGCTCTCGCGTGGTGAACATGGGGCAGACAGAGGGCCTGCGCTGTGGGAAAAAGGCCCATCCAGTGGGTGCCATCTCCTCACGTGCGTGCTTCACGAAGGGCGACGTGCAGTAGCCGAGCTTCTCGACAACCAAGCGCTTATTTCCTACATGGCCGTTCGAGGGCGTGTGTATACCGGAGCATTCCACGACGGATCCGACGATGACGAAACTTCAACAATTGCCCAGCGCTGGCGAGGAGGGTTGAAATGCGGCTGCCCCATCTTGCCTTGACGGTGGTCGAAGATCCTGGTCATGACGGCTTCTACCACTGGCTGTTGCTGCGGTCGACAGAAGATGGTCGGCCCGTCGAGCACTCTGCATCAGATCAGAGCTTTTCTTCCATTCTCGAAGCGTTCAGCGCCGGCACCACGCGTTGGACTGAGCTGACCGTTAAAGAAGATGAGGACGCTGACCCGGTCGGAGACAACATCGATCCATGAGAGCCGGCGCGTCGGCATCGATGAATCGCCACGGAGGTGCCCAGGTATCTCTGTCGCCGAGCCTGGCTTGGGAGCATCCGTTGCTCGAAGAGATCGATCTCACTACTTGGAGGCGACAGCCATGAGAACCAAAGAGTACCGCGGCCGCACCTATGATGCCGCCTCAACGGTCGTTTCCGCGGGCGTGTACCGAGGCGTTTACGACGTCGACAGCACGAGCCCCTCGGTGACGGATGGTGTGATTAACGAAGCCACAGAGGCTACGTTTCCCACGAAGAAACAGGCCGAGGAGGCCGCTGCAGCGGCAGCCCAACGTTGGATCGATAGCGAAGCGGACAAGACCTGAGGTCTGTCCGTATCACACGGGAGGTGCACATGACACGCAGAGATCGAATGCTTGAAGCCTTTGACAGGTTGGTTGTCGCAGAGATGGACGACGTTGCAACCTTTGGCAGAAGTGAAACAGCAACGGCTGCGGCGGTGGCGCGTCCTGTTGTGCCTGCGCAAAGTCAAAAGCCAGGCAGAAATGGCTGGAGTTGGGTCATCGGCGCCTGCGCCATCGGTTTGGTATTTCTTGCGGCACGCAGATGAGATGAAGATGGCGAGCGCGAACTCAGCATGAACGTCGGCTAGGGCAACACGGGGTTCTCTGAGGAGCATCCCATGCGCGCGAGAACGCTCGGGATCGGCAGACACCGAGCGCATCGACCTTGACGAGAAACACTAGTTGCGCTGCTGGACAAAACCTTGAGGCGTCCGAGCAGACGCTCCGACGGCCGTCGCCTCGGCTGGTGTGATGATCACGGACGTGCGCACGTACCTTGGTCTGCCCGAGCGCTCAAGGGCCGAGCACGTGCCGCGGGAGCGCGGCATCAAGGCGTCAGAACGGGTCCTGGACCCTCCTTGCGATGCGCTGCATGAACAGGCAGGGATCCTACGCACAGGCCCGTGGGGCGTTGGGCCTTCGCAGAGCAGGCCTGCAGGGGGCACAAACAGTGATGCCCATTTCCCTGCTACGACAGCTCGCGCTCGAAGAATTACCGTTCGTCGTCACCATCACCGGCGGCCAAGACGTCGATGCCGTCCACATTCTCGCAATCGCGGGACATGTCCACGCTGTGATCGCCCCAGCGGTGCGAACCCCTCTTGGTTGGCGCAACCCGTCGGCCGTGGTGCATTCGATCACTGCTTCAGGTCACCGCAGTATGAGGTTGTTCCCACAGCTGGACCATGATGGCGGCCGCGCAGCCGGAAGCGACGCGTAGTGGATGTCCGAGCTTCGGGAGGATGAAACCTATCTGCTCGAGGTTACGGCGGCACGGCGCCAGAACCGCCATTGCATCGGTGGCTTCTGCCTGCTCTCAAGCGATCGCATGTCGAGTGTGTCGAAAGCCAAAAATCGCGCTCCGCTGCGCCGACGGAGTTCGCTCTCAAGCTCATGCGCGGTGCCACGCGCTTGCAGGTCGCCATGCAGGGCACGCCTGCGCCACTCTGTGGCCAGGCGGCCCAGTTCTGCGTCGGGCAAGATGGTGGGATCGATCATGGGGCAATTCTGCGGCCCTGCAGGAACCATGCGGCCGGCAATGGAAAACGTCCTACGACCCAATTGGCAGACGATCGCGGCTTGCCGGGCCGATGCTGTCCGACACGATTCGCCCTCCCACTGGCCGCCCCATGTTCTGGCCGGCGCGCAGCTTCGCTCGATCGGACAGCATGGAGGACGCTCGTACCTTCGCGGCCCGGCAGATCCGGCCCGGATCGACCTCAGCGAAGAGCCCCGGCACACGTCGCTGCCAGTGCCGGCGCGCTGCGCTCGCTGAACGGCTAGCCCTTCTCCTCACGTCGTTCCCGCCACGGAACCATGACCTGCTGATCGCAGGCAAGCACGCCGCACGCCCGGCAGGCCTGCGCCCGCGATCGGACAGCGGGCCCAGCAACTCCCTGCGCCTGTGCTGAGGGTAGGCCCTGAGTGACTCGAACACTCGACCTACGGATTAAGAGTCCGTCAAATTAACTTTCTTCGATATCTCGAGAGATTTTTTGAGAGCGTAATTTCTCTTTGAAAATCATATAGTTATCTTTAAAATTGGACCTGCCGGGTCTCAGGTCGATCCGGGACATCCTTTCAGTTTTCGGACACGAACAGGACACGGTCAATCCCACACCTACGCGATTCGCCCCCGTCGAATCCCCGGACACGGAGAAACGCCATGCCACTTCTCAGCGTCAAGGCCATCGAGGCCCACAAGCCCGCCGCAACGGCCTACAAGCTCACGCTGGACCGCGGCCTGCAGATGCGCATCGCGCCGGACGGCGCGCGCACCTTGCTGGTTCGCTACACGGTCCAGGGCACGACAGCCGAGCGGCAGTACCGGCTGCCGCAGACCTATGGTGATGCGCCCGGCCAGCTCAAGCTGGCCGCCGCACGGGCCGAAGCCCATCGCATTCGCGCGCTTGCACGCGAAGGCATCGACTGGCCTGCGCAGGAAGAAGCACGTCTGCGCGAGGCGCACCAGGCGCGCACGCAGCAGGAGGCGGAGGCGGCGCTCACCTTCGGCGCAGCGCTGCGCGAGTACGTGGAGAGGAAGCGCCGCGCCCGGGACGGCCTGGCGCTCAAGGCGCGCACCCGCGCGGACTATCTGGGGATGATCACGCCAGGCCGCGTCTCGGCGCAGGGCCGGCGCTTTGCCGACGGCGAACTGCTGCCCATCGCGCACATTCCAGTGGCGCGCCTGCAGGCCGCGGACGTCCGTGCGATCTACGAGCGCCAGCTCGCACGCTCCGAGCGCCAGGCGGTGTATGCGATGCAGGTGCTGCGCGCCGTGCTGAGGTGGCATGGCGTGGTGGTGCCCGACAACCCCCTCGGACGGGAGACGGCCGGGCGTCATCGGATCGTGCTGGCCTCGCCCAAGGGCGATCCCGCCCCGATCCCGCCGGAGCGCCTGGGCGCCTGGTGGAACGCCGCGCTGGCGTTCGATCGTGTGGCAGCCGACTACTACCGCTTCCAGCTGCTCACCGGATGCCGCGGCGCGGAGATCCTGGGCAACAAGCGTTTCGGGTATGCGCCCCTGAAGGTGGGCGATGTGGACCTCCAGGGCGCGCGCGTGATGCTGCGCGACACCAAGAACCGGACCGACCACAAGTTGCTGCTCTCACGCCAGGCGCTGGTCATCGCGCAGGCGCGCTGCGCGGGCCGCCCGAGCGACGCGGCACTGTTCCCGATCGTGGATGCGCGCAAGACACTCGCGCGCATCAACGCCGCCGCCGGCACGCAGGTCCAAGGGCACGGCCTGCGTGTCACCTTCGCCAGCATCGCCGAGGAGCTCGTCTCCGGGGGCATTCTCAAACGCATGATGAACCATGCTGCGGGCGGGGACGTGACGCTGGGCCACTACGTGGGCAAGGGCGAGGCCGCGTTGCGCGCGGGCTGGCAGACGGTGGCCGACTATGTGGAGGCCGCTGCGGCTCAGGAGACACGGGCAGCGCCGCCCGCTTGATGCACCGCAGGATGAGCCTTGGCAGCGGGCGTCTGTGACGGCACGCATCCCCGCTCCGTGCTGTCCGCTCGCATTGCGGCCGATGCACGACACGCTGACGTGAAGGTCTTGGAGCGAAGGGCTGTTTAGAGAAGGATGCTCAGCGACCGGTCCATAGCCATGCTGGAGTGGACGGATGCGACGAAACAGATCTTCCGCAGCTTCTCCCCTGGAATCGAATTGGACCTGTACGCGGCAGCCCCGACAACAGCGGCGCCGCTTCAGGGCATGGGCAACCACACCTGATCAGATCGATGGTCGCTACGCGGCAGTCACCCCAAGCGCTGGATGCCCGACCTCTTCCGGAGCATTGTGAAGAGGCCGCCTCCGGGTGCCTTCACGACAGACTCAGGCGGTCATACGCAGGTACTGCATGGCCCGCAGGCCGAGGGGAGTGATCTGCAAGACCAACGCCGGCTTTTGTAGATTGATCGTCCAGGGGGGTATGTCGGCAGCGATGTGGCCGGCGTCTTGGAGCACGCGCAGCTTTTCGATGTCGTCGGCGTCCGTCAACTCGAACGGTAGCGGTTTGCCTGTCAAGCTGTGAAGCAGTTCCATCGGCATGGAGACCTCGGAAGAAGTAAGAAGTAGGTGCTATTTGAAGCAACCGATACCTCCGAGACAACAGGCCGAACGACATATGCCTACGTCTACTGCAGCACCGCACAGTGCCCGGCCAAAGGAGGGCGGGACTCTAAACAGGTTCGGTCGTACAGAGTCGCACGCGGCTGGGCCAAGATCAGTTAGCAAGGGTGCTGCCCGCATCACAACCTCCGGCCGCTCAGCATGTGTGCAGAGGGCGGATGTCAGTGTCAGGAGCGCTGGACACGAGCCGATGGAAGCGCTCGCGGACGGCCAGAACACATATCAAGGCCCCCAGGCTTGCCGAACAACTCGGCATGCGTCTGTAAGCCGACCGTCTTGCTCGGGCTCTCATCGAGTTATCTTGAGACCGCACTGCTGCCCAGAAGGTGAATCCGCTTGACCGCACGATGACCTGCCCGAGCGACCTGGGGATGAATGTGGGCTGCACAGAGCTCGGCGATGGGCAGCAGCGCTGCCGACGGGCGCTTCTCGATTTCGTTGGCGACGGCCTCGCCAAGAAAGAAGTCTTCGTCTTCGGCAAGACGTTGCAGCAGATCGGTGTCCTCGAGGTTCAGCGACGGCACAAGGGATACCGCCACGTCGCGCAGCTCCGAGGCAAGGAGGCCGCGAACAAAAGCGCTCAATGCGCCCTGGTCCTTCGCGATCGGCGACTGGTCCGGATGCAGATCGGTCACCTCGATGCCCCTGTTGTGCGCCTCGCGAACCGCGGCCAAGTAGGCCGCACCAGACTCGAAGACGGCGCGCGTATCTCCGTCGTGAGCGAGGAAGACCACATTTCCGATGAGAGGCGAGCCGGTCGCAAGAAAGTGGTGGTCGCTTGTATCGGCATCATCCAGGATGTATCCGCCCAGCTGCTGGATGACGGGTTGGTATGCAAAGCGTTCACTTTGTTCGAGAACAGCGGAGCGCGAAAGGAGATGGGGAACGTCTTCGTCGATAGATGCAGACGCATCAAAGTAGTCCTGAAGCACGGCCTGACCCTCCTCTGACGCAGGCCACGCGATCCCGTCCGGGACGGTTGCGGGATGCCGCGGGCCACCCTTGGGCAACCGGTCGAAGAAATCCGTCATAGATGTGCTTTCCACAAGGTCGGCTGGGGCATGGCGCCTGATTGCTGCAGCCCGGGATGCTAGCCGACCGGCGCCTCGCTCGAGGGTTGTTCACGGCCTGCCCAGCCACTGCAATCAGGGCCGACGGGTCAGTGATAGCGCGCCGGTGCGATATGCGTCTGTCGCGCATCGATCGGTTTCCGATACCGCCTCGACTGCGCAGCGCTGGTTGAGCAGGCCGTTGGGCGAGGGTCGAACGCAGCATCGGTGTGCGCCCGGGCGAGCCCGATATGACGGTAGTCAACCGCCCCGCGCTGCTCGGCGTGCTCTCCGACGACTGCATCGCCTCGGGCTGGCAAGCTCCATGAAAGTACTTGAACGGACCGACAAGCGCGCCGCTTCTCCGGCCCACATACACCATGGCAGCATCCTTGAACCCCTTCACTTTCTGGCTCGGACTCTCGGGGATGGCCTCGAGCTGGTTTGTATCGGGCGCGCCTGCGTCCGACGCCATCGGATCGACACGCGGCAGCTTCACTCGCGGCGTCTGCGCAGAGGGCACGTACACGCTTTTCCTTCCGCCGCGCTCGCGCAGACCCCTGTCCCTTCTCGTGATGCTCCACGGCTGCTCGCAGACCGGCGAAGAATTCGCAGCTGCCACCGCGATGAACGACGCTGCGGCCGACGCTGGTTTTGCCGTGCTGTATCCGGTGCAATCGGCGCGCGCGAATGCTCACCTCTGCTGGAACTGGTTCCAGCCTTCCCACCAGCAGCGAGGCCGAGGCGAGCCCGCCATGCTCGCTGCGATGACGCTCAGCGTCGTCGACGCGCACTGCATCGACCGCAGGCGCGTGCACGTCGCCGGCCTTTCCGCCGGAGGGGCCATGGCCGCGGTGATGGGCGAGGCGTATCCGGACATATTTGCCGCGGTCGGCGTGCACTCGGGCCTCGCAACGCAAGTCGCGTCCGATGCCAGCACCGCGCTGGCGGCGATGCGAGGCGTCGGCGCCGTGTCCCGCGAAGCTCCGACCGGTGTGCCAACCATCGTCTTCCACGGCGATGCGGATGACACCGTCCACCCGAGCAATGGCGCTCGCTTGATGGAAGCATGCGTCGGGAACAATGTCGTGATCGATCATCAGCGCATCGAGGAAGGCGGTCGTGAGAGCACACGCACCCGCTACAAGAACAAGACGCAAGGCGGCGCCGTGGTCGCCGAGCACTGGAGCGTTCATGGCGGCCGGCATGCCTGGTCGGGTGGTTCGGGCAAGGCGCCGTTCACCGACGAACGGGGACCCGATGCGAGCGCGAGGATGCTGCAATTCTTCAAGGCGCATCCCCGGCCGTCGGAGTCCGACGGTCGCGGGTCGACAAACTTGCGCGACGTCAGGGGCTGAGCCGCCTTGCGAAGGGGAGCGCCGCTACCGATCGATGGCACCCATCAGCAGGTGTGAGCGACCCGGCTGGCTCCAGTGGAAGTCCTGTCCGGCGTCGGGCTTGCGATCGCAGGCCATTCCTTTCGCAATGCCGGGTTTGACTGGGGTCAACGCGCCAAGGATCTCCGCCATGATGGCACTCGCGGCCGGCTGTCCTGCGACGCGGCTGCAGTCATGTCTGGGCCGACCGGCCTGTGTGAATGAGACGTGGCGGGCGGGCAAACGGGCTTGGCAGGAGCGGATGCAGCGAGGCGCAGATCATGCCGCCCCAGACCTCCCGCGCTGCGACCGGCAAGGTCTTCGCGCAAGAGTGGCTCAGGCGAGGGCCCTCTGGGGGGCCGCCGGCCGTACGAAACCAGGCTGGAAGCAGCGGCGGCTGCCGTCGTCGAACGCCACAGTGACAGACAGTGCATCCGCCGCCACGACGATTCCTCGTCCGTAGCGCTTCACGGCAACCCACTGCTCGACATCAAACAGGCGGGCCGCACGCTGCGGGGCGGACGGGATGTCCGGCACCACAATCTGACTGGCCATCGCCGCCTCGTGCGCTGCAATGCGCCGGCAACTGTCGCATGTACCGCACCTTGCGCTCTCAGTGGCGTCGAGATCGGCCAGCAGGACCTGCCACCGGCATTGCCCTGTCTGGGCATAGAAGACCATGCGCTCGAGCGCGGCTTGGTCTTCAGCGCGCCGCGCGCGGTAGCTGGACGCCATCGCTTCAAAGTGGTCGTCCGCAACGTCGGGTCGTCGCACGCACAGGATGGCGTCGCGCGTCGCACCGATCACCCTCTCCTGACGCAGCAGTGCGAGAGCGGCCTGCACCTTGTTGCGTGGTCGGTCCACCGCCGACATCAGGGTCGGTGTGGTCCAGCCCGCCCCTTCGGTCTGCGGGGCGAGCAGTTGACGGTGCACGGCTCGCAGGTCCTCCGCCGAGGGGTATCGGCCGCCGAGAAAGAACTGCTGTACCGCCCTGTCGCGCGGGTGAAAGAGCAAGGTGCAGGCGGCCGGTCCTCCGTCGCGACCGGCACGGCCCGTCTCCTGGTAGTACGCCTCGAGGCTCGGTGGCAGGTGGTAGTGAACGACAAAGCGGATATCCGCCTTGTCGATGCCCATGCCGAAAGCGTTGGTCGCGACCATCACGCGTGTGTCGCCGCACATGAAGGCATCCTGCGCGAGGCGCCGCTCGGCGGCCGCGAGCTTGCCATGGTAGAGCCCGACGGCGATCTCAGCGGCCTTCAGCGCGTCGAAGACCCGTTCGGCGGCTTTCACCGTGGCTGCATAGACGATGCCGCTGCCGGCCTGCGTCGCCGCAAGGCTGAGCACGCGTTCGATCTTCGCCGTGTCGTCCTTCACGGCCTCGACCGCGTAATGGAGGTTCTCGCGGAAGGCCCCAGCTTGAACGAGTCCGTGCGAGGGAATATGGAGCCGCTTCATGATCTCGTCGGCCACGTCCCCGCCAGCCGTGGCAGTCAGCGCGAGCACGGTCGGGCTGCCCAGTGCGCGGACCGCGCCTTCGAGCTCGAGAAATGCCGGCCGGAAGTCGTGCCCCCACTGCGCAATGCAGTGGGCCTCGTCCACCGCCAGCAATGACACATGGCGCTGCTGCAGGCGCCGGATGAAATCGCTGTCCGCCAAGCGCTCCGGCGTCGCCAGGATGATCCGTGCCAGCCCGCTGTCGACCGCCTGCTCGGCCTCGGCGAGCTCGCGCGCTGCAAGCTGGCTGTTGAACTGGACCGCCGCGATCCCTCTCTCCCGAAGCTTCTCGCACTGATCCTTCATGAGCGAGATCAGCGGCGAGACCACCAGCGTGCAGCCATCGAGCAGCATCGCCGGCAGCTGGTAGCACAGCGACTTGCCGGCGCCAGTGGGCATCACGGCCAGTGTGGACTGGCCTGCGAGCACCCGCTCGATGACTTCTGCCTGGCCGGCGCGCAGGCGGGAGAGACCAAAGACCGTGCGCAAGGCCTTGCGCGCCTCCTTCATCGATGGCGGGGCGCGCTGCGCGCGCGTCGCGGTCGTGCAAACGACTGCGGCAGCGCCTGTCTTCGAATTCGTTGGATGCGATCTCCCGTTCCTTGTGGTCATCCTGACTCCTGCGTGAGGAAGCCATTGGAGCCAGGGCGCTCTCGCTGGACGCCGCAGGAAATCGCCATCGTCCCGGTAGGACGCCATCGTTTTCGCTGCCATGCAGCGCGGTCGAAGGGTCGACCGTAGTTGCCGGGCAGTGCGCGCCCGAGCGGCCCATCGCAAACCCGCCGCGACCGTAACGGGCTTGACAGCAACGGACCTCTAGAAGTGTGAGACGCCCCCGGGTCGCGGCCCGGCCTGCGGATCGGCCGGGTCCAGGCGAACCTGCACGCCCTCATGCGTCGCGCGGGGTCCCTATTGATGCGATGCGCGCACGTGCCTGTCATAGAGATAGTCATCGGGCAGACCCAGACGTCGGCACGACTGAACGGCCGGGCTCGAAGGCAGCAACAGGCGGTCGGCCAGCCGACCGACTCGTTGAATCAGGGGTCGTTCCCAAGGGCGAAGACCATGCTCGGCCTTCAGTCCGAGATCTTCGCGCAACCAAGCCGGCGTGATGTCGACCGCGGCGCGCGTCAACAGTCGCTGCAGCGCACGAAGCGGCCTCGGAAAGGCCGCTGCGCTGCCCACGATGTCCAGGAACGCGAAGATCGTGGGCGAAGCCTCGAGTCTGGGGCGCATGGTCTCGAACAAATTCGCCCTGTCGGCATCGCACGCCGGTGCCTGCAGGGCGCCGTAACATCGTGCTGCGGGCCCCGCCTCCGCATAGAAGCGGTCGACGTCGGCCTCGCTCAATGGATGAACGAAGTGGCGGTAGGCCTCCACGAAACCGAAGCTCGCGGTGGCTTGCACCCAGTTCAGCAGTTCAACATCGTCGGCTCGGTAGCTCTTGCCGGCGCTTGTCATGCCCGTCACCCGGCGATGGGCGCGTCCGACGCCCGCAATCATCGCCTCTGCCTTGCTGCGGGCGCCGTAGACCGTCACCATCGCGGCAAGTCCGGTGCGTTGCAGCCGGGTGACCGGATCGGTGCGAAACGTCGAGTGATCCCACACACCCGCCCGCACGGAAGGCTCGGCGAGTTCCAGGATCACCGCTGCGACGCCGCCGATATAGAGCGCCACCGGATTCTTGAACACCTGCCACGCGATCGAGTCCGGCGCGACCAACGCGGCCTCGCCCCAGGGCCGGGAGAAGTCGACGGCCGGCCCTGAGGATGGCTGCAGCCGCTCGAAAAACGCCTGGTCGACCCGCCGGCGCACGAACGAGGGCAGTCGCAATGGCGTGGACAGGGACGGATGGGCCATGAAGTTTCCGGATAAAGGTGGAAGAACAAGCGAGGTCCTCGGTGCACCGGATGAGGCCGCCGGGCGGCCGAACACCCCCTTCTCCTCGGCGCGCATGCGGGCGAAGCAGTCGCATGACGCTGCGGGGTCGGTGTGAGCCTTGGCAGAAACAGCCTCGTCGGATCCTCGTCGGGGCCGAAGCTGGCGGCTGCACACCGATCAGGAGCATGGGGCCGGCCGTGCACCGCCGGCGCCAGACAGGCGCTCGACGCCATGTCGAGGGACACCGTGCATGGCTTGCCGCAGCCCACGCCATCGCGACACCCGCCGCGCACGAGGCACAAGCGCCCCGCTGCCCCGCGCCGGAAAAGGGCCGCTGATCCCCCTGGGGCGCTCAGATCTGCGAGGAAGCGCTTATCTCCGACAGCCCGGCCACCCGAAATCCGCCAGCATGCTTCTTTTGAGGACGCAGACACCCATGAACATGGCACGCACCGGCGCGGTCGCTTTCGACGAGCAGCACCTTCTCGTCGCTTTGGAGGGACTGTCCGAAGCCGAGCTCGATGCGCTGGAGTTCGGCGTCATCGGCTTCGACGAGGCTGGCGTCGTCCGGCGGTACAACACCTTCGAGTCCACCGCCGCCGGCCTGTCCCGCCCGAGGGTGGTGGGCCACGCGCTTTTCACGATCGTGGCGCCTTGCATGAACAACTACCTGGTCGCCCAACGCTTCGACGATTCGCTCGCCAACGCAACGGTGCTCGACGACACCATCGACTATGTGCTCACACTTCGCATGCGGCCGATCGCGGTGAAGCTTCGCCTTCTGGCGGCCGCGGGCGTCCCCATGCGCTACGTGGCGGTCCTGCGCAGGCCATGAGCGCTGCGCCATGACATCGGCCTCCCCGGGCGCGCCGGCAGCGCTGTCGCCGTTCAACGGCACAAGGAACCGACACGCATACGAAACGATGTCGTGCCAGGCCCCACACCGCAGGCGCGTGGGGCGAGTGTTCGGCCGTGCCTCGGCGTCCGTCCGCGTGCAGGGAACTTGCGCCGCCGAGGATGCAGGTGCTTCGCAGGTCCACGGGCTCGACAGGGGCCCGACGCGCACCGGTGCGCGTGTCTACCCTCGGGCGGCATGATGCAGGAAGACACGAGTGCGCAACAGCTCGAGGCGCTGATCCAGTTTCTCTATCAGGCGCCGATCGGGCTGGTACAGACGACGTTGGAGGGTGACATCCTGATGATCAATCCGCTGTCGGCCCAGCTCCTGATGCCCCTGGCGCACCAGGGGCAGCTGACCAATCTCTTCGAAGTGCTCGCGAGGGTGGCGCCTCAGCTGCGTGCGCTGGCCGCGGGCGCACACGATCCCGGCGCGGTCATCTGCGACAGCTTGCGCCTGAATGCGCCGTGCGCCCAAGGCGGGGCGGCGCCGTCGATCCTGGCGCTCAAGCTGGTTCGCCTGGACGACGTTTCGCTCATCGGCACGCTCAGCGATGCGACCGCACTGGTTCAGCATGAACAGCAGCAAATTGCCGCACAACTGCACATCGCAGCGCATCTCGACACCCTCACCAGGATGCCCAATGCTCTCGCGCTGACACAGCGCATCGACATCGAGCTCGGCCGGATGCAGGACGACACGGCCGCCAGTTTCGTGCTCCTGCTGGTCAATGCCGACCGCTTCGATCGCATCAACATCACGCTGGGCCGCACCATGGGCGATGCGGTGCTTCAGTCGATGGCCGCACGCCTGCAGTCGATGAACTGGGCGCCCGCCTGGGCTCGTGAAGGCGAAGGGTGGTTCATGGCGCGGCTCAATGCCGACGAGTTCGCGGTCGTCTGTCCGCTTCCAGCCCGGCAGGCCGAGACCATGGAGCTCGCTCTCGCGTGTGTCGAGGGGCTGCGCAAGCCCTACCTGATTGCGGGCATGGCGCTCGATGTGAGTGTCAGCGTGGGCAGCGTTATTCCTTCTTTCGCGGCCCGCAGCGCCGAGGCCGTCCTGCAGGAGGCGGTGCTCGCACTGCGCGAAGCCAAGCGCGCCGGCGGTGCCCGACATTGCGCCTTCGTGCCATCCCTGCTCGACGAGGCGGTGCGTCGCGGCAGCCTGGAAACGGAATTGCGTGCCGCCCTCGCCCAGGATCAGCTTTTCGTGGTTTACCAACCCATCGTCGACCTGGACGATGGCGGGAGAGTCACTGCCATGGAGGCGCTGGTGCGCTGGCGCCATCCGGTGCGCGGGATGGTCTCTCCCGTCGAGTTCATCGGCATCGCGGAAGAGACGGGCCTGATCGGCGTCCTGGGGGAATGGGTGTTGAACGAGGCATGCGACCAGCTGGTCGCGTGGCAGCATTCGCTCGGGCCCGCTGCGCCGGTGACGATGTCTGTCAACCTCTCCCGGGCACAGATCGTCGAGCCGGGCGTCGTCGAGATGGTGGCTGGGGCCATTGCGCGCTCGGGCCTGAGCGCCACCTCGCTCCAGCTCGAAGTCACGGAGACCATGGCGGCCCAAGATGTCGCGATCCAGGCGCGGCTGCGTGCGCTGAAGTCCCTGGGCGTCGTCATCGCGCTGGACGACTTCGGAACCGGCTACTCCTCGCTAGCGAGCCTGCATGGACTCCCGATCGACGTCCTGAAGATCGACCGCTCCTTCGTCAGCCAGTCGACCACCAGCGCACACCATCGCGTGCTCATCGCGGCCGTGTGTCGCATCGCTCGGAGCCTGGGGATGCAGACCGTCGCCGAGGGAATCGAGACGCGAGCAGAGAGCGAACTGATGGCGCAGCTCGATTGCGACAAGGCTCAGGGCTTCTGGTACTCGAGGCCGCTGCCCTCGGCAGAGGCCTCCGCCTGGCTCGTTTCTCATGCACGTGCTGCCCCCATAGGCCCCGCCTAGCTCGCCCTCGCCCTCGCCCTCGCCCTCGGGCCGCAGTCTGCGCGGATGACATCGAGCGAGCAGGCCGCGCCGTCCAGTGCCGAGCGGGATTCGTTGCATCTCACACCTTGACGCTGTCCGGGGCCTCGGAGCGGAGAGAGCAAACCGCCCGGGTGCAGCGGCTTTCCGTTGGGGGGTCGCCGCTTCCTTCTGTCGTCTTCGCTAGCGCGCGGCACCTGCGTGCCGCGCGGTCGCTCGCGCCTGCAGTCAGCCGGCCGCGCGAACGCTGCGAGCGAGCGAGATCAGTTCGCGGTTGAAACGCTGCGGATCCTCGAAGAATGTCGAGTGCCCCACTCCCTCGAAGATCGACATTGCGGCACCCGGGATGCAATTGCGCGTGTATTCGCTCATCGCCATCGCCGAGATCTGATCCTCGGCGCCGTGCGTGATCAGGGTCGGAACGCTGATCTTGCGCAACACCGCTTCGTAAGGTGCAGCCCTGCCGGCGAGCAGCTTGCACACGGCGACGGGCGTCCTCGCGTTGAATCGCTTCATGGCCTCCATCTCGGAGGGCGTCGGCTGCTTTTCATAGCAGGCCTTGAGGAACATCTCGCCTTGATGAACGTCAGCACGAAGCCACGCGAGCTGCGCTGCCGCACGCCGCCGGTGACGGCGCAACCCGGTGCCGGATGAAGGAAGTGACGCTTCTTGGCCGATCGGCCCTGGCATGGACCCGAGCTGGCCGGCTCTTTCATGCCAGTCGCGCGGCGCAGCAGTGGCCGATGGCGTCGCTGGCGCGACGCCCGAGCCGGTGGCAGCGGCACTCGAGACCTGCAGCAGCAGTCTGGTCAAGCATTTCGGCGGGCGTCGGAAGCTTCGCAGCCCCAGGACTGACGCCACGGCATCTCATTCCTGGCCAGGGGGTGGGACGGGAGTCGCGGCGAGCACGCCGTTCAGTGGAAGCCGGACCGTGAATTCGCTGCCGCGATCCTTGCCGTCGCTGCGAACCTCGACGAAGCCTCCATGGGCATCCACGAGGTCCTTCACAAGCGACAGGCCGACCCCGAATCCGCCACCCGACTGTTGGGGATTTTCCTGCGTGAAAAGGTCGAATATCACGGGCAGCAGGGTCGGCGCGATGCCTTGGCCGTTGTCCTGGACCTTGATCACCGCATGGTCGATTTCCACGGTGCAATGAAGCCAGATCCTGCCCCCGCGAGGCGTGTACTTGATGGCGTTGTGCAGCAGGTTGAACACGATCTGGTGGACCCGTTCGCGATCGGCCTGGATCGGTATCGGGGCCGCGGGGACCAGGGTGGTCAAGGTCTGAGCCTTCTTCTGCGCCTCAGGCTGCACGGTGGTGGCGATCTCCCCCAGGTCGAGGCCGAGGTCGAAACCGGTGCGCACGAGTTGCAGCTTGCCGGCGCCGAAGCGCACCACCTCCACCAGATCGCCCATCATCCGCTCCAACTGCCCGACCTGGCGCTCGATGACGCGCAACGGTCCAGCCAGCTCGGCGGTCACCAGCCCCTTGCGCGCGACCAGTTCCGTGGCATTGCGAATGGGGCCCAGGGCGTTGCGTACCTCGTGCGTCAGGCGGCCAAAGAACACGTCCCGCCCCTGAAGGGCATCGTGCGCACGCGCGAGCCTGTTCTCCGTCGTGTCCAGCTGCGCGCGCAGGTTGGTCCTGTCGGCCATGACCTTCGCGAACCCGACGTGCGTGTCGGCCTCTCGCAAGGCAATCAGGCTGCCTGTGACCCAGATCCGCATGCCGTCCTTGCGGAGGTGCCATCGGTCGTCCTCCGAACGTCGCGCGGCCACCGCGATGTCGCGTTCGAGCCCCGGCAGTCCGAGTGCCCGATCCGCCTCCACGAACAGGATATCGATGGGGCAACCGATGGCTTCAGCCTCCTGGTAGCCGAAGAGCGCTTCGGCTGCGCCCCGCCACCCGGTGATGATCCCGTGGACATCGAGCAGCACGAATGCAATGTCCGGGGCCTGCTGCCAGAGCAAGGCGAGCGCTTGCTCGGGCACGAGGCGTGGTGGCGTCGCGTCGGCCTTCAGCTGCACGGGAGGCGGGGGGCTCGAGCTCGGCATGTGCGGTCTTTCGGCTGCCCGGGGCCGGGCGTTGCGACACGTGAATGCTTTGTACCACGGGGCCGAGAAGCGCCACAGCCTCGCGCGGTGCCGTGCAAGCGCTGACCAAGACTTACGCGGGCCGGTCGCACATTCGCACTCGAGTTCAGGCGCTCGTCGCCGATGACCTGACGTTCCTTGTACGGTGCCGGCAACCGTACCGCTTCACGCCACGACGCACCCTGCGGTGCCGTCAGCAGGGCGAACCCAGGCCGCATCCAATCGAGGGTGGAAGAACCTGTCCCTCGGGCGCGAGCGAAAGAGGCGGCTTTTGCGCGGGCTAGGCGGGCGCGACTGCCGGTGCCATCTGGGATGCCACGGCCTGCAGCAGTGCATCGGCGAACCCACCGGGTGCACGAGCGACCGTCCGTGCACTCGTGCGAACACGGGGTCGGGCGCTCCAGCAGATGTTTGCGCCGATGCGTTCGAGCGCGGCCACCATGGCCACATCCTCGCTACAACGCAGAGCTTCGAATCCACCCGTGCGAAGGTAAGCCGCTGCAGACAAACCCAAGTTTGCGCCGTGCACATGCCTGTGGCCATCGGCATCGCAGTAGCTCTGCGAGAAGTGCCGCGCCAGGAACGCCGCTTGCACGCCATGAGGGGTCCAGTCGGTCACTTCGACAGTTCCGCATACAGCGTCAGCGTTCAACGCAAGCTGCTGAGACAGCCAGTCGGGAGCGACCAGTGTGTCCGCGTCCGTGAAACTCAGCCATCGCGCGCCCTGCGTGAGCATCAAGTGAGCGCCGGCGGCGCGCGCGGCACCGACGTTGTGGGCCTGAATAGAAAGCACCGTTGCGCCGCCCAGCGCCGCAAGCGCGGCAGTTGCGTCTACACAGCTGTCTGCCACCACAACGATCTCCACACACTCTCCGTCCAGCCCTGAGTCCCTCGCGCACGCACGTGCATGTGCAACGCAAGTCTCGATCGACGCCTCCTCGTTATGCGCCGGAATGACAATGCCAATCATGGAGCTCCTTGAATGAGAGATCTACGCAGGCCCCGAGACCTGCAACTGACGGGTGGTGGGGATGGGGAGGCATGCCTTCAGCGTTGGGGCGGATCGTTTTCCCGTTCGAACCGGCGCACCGGCATCGCTTCGATGAACGCTGAGATGGCCTCGTCTGCCCTGCCCGCCTCTGCCAGGATCAATCCCGCATCTGGCGAACCGTCAGGCAGTTCCAGCGGAATCTGGGCTTCCGTCAGCAGTGCTTCAGACGCTCCGAAGGCGAGGATCGCCTTGCAATGCCAGTACTGGGCGCGAAGGAACTCCAGCGTGTGGGCGTCGGCGTCCAAGGCCTCAACTGCAGCGGCGCCATCTGGCAGGACCAGGGCATCGAACAGGAAGCCGGGCGAGTTTTCCATCGTGGCATCGGCCTCGAACTTTCCGCCGCCGGCACCGATGTACGTTCCCAGGCGGGCGGCGACCAGACGGGGCACGGCGCCTGCTGCCATCAGCGCGGTGATGGCCTTGGCGATCGATGTATCCTCGACCCCATGCGCGATGAGGATGGCGACCTTCCGCGTGCGAATGCCGCCGTCGCCGGGGCGCGCAAGAAGCGATAAGGCGGGCGACAGCTCCACCTCCGGTGTGGCCGGAGTCTCCAGTGCCCTCGGCATCGCCGCCGGCAACGCCATGCCCAGATCCTGTGCAAGTCGCGCGGCCAGTTCCGGCGATGCGTTCGCGAGACTTGCAACCACCCGCTCGCGGATTGCCGGAACCGTCACCTTCGAAAGTTCGAATCGGAAGGCGTTGCCGATATGAGCCTTCTCAGTCTCAGACTGGCTTTCAAAGAAAAGTCGAGCTTGCGTGTAGTGGTCGGCGAATTTCTCCGGCTTGGCGCGCACCTTGTCGCTGGACGCCTGTGCATCGATGCGCCTGGCCACGCTGGTGAAGCCCTGCGCCGCGCCGGCCTGGAAGGGGCAGCCGCCGGCCAGCGAGTTGGGCTCGTAGGCCACGCGGCCGCGGTGGATCGCCTGGCGGTGCATGCCGTCGCGCTGGTTGTTGTGCACCGGCGCGATCGGCGCGTTGATCGGCAGCTCGTGGAAATTCGGACCGCCCAGCCGGCTGATCTGCGTGTCGACGTA
>Ga0182008_10000677_pt1 | contig 24604 bp, 17 predicted proteins | sample Sormic07211129_1_FD_120482 | JGI IMG/M metagenome (GOLD analysis project Ga0182008, IMG submission 120482) | Rhizosphere microbial communities from Sorghum bicolor, Mead, Nebraska, USA - 072115-129_1 metaG | ecosystem: Host-associated > Plants > Roots > Rhizosphere | place: USA: Nebraska...
AGCGTGGCCTGCAGGGTCTGATGGCGCGGCCGCGCGGTGCGCTGCCCGGGCCACGACAGCGTGAGGCGATCGTTCAGCAGGGTGGCGGTCTGGTGCAGGCCGTAGCTCACGACGCGCCGCGCCGCGAGTTCGATCGCCAGCGGCACGCCGTCGAGCTTGCGGCAGATGCCGGCGACGACCTGCGCATCGGTGTCGTCGAGACCCAGCATCGCCCCGCTGGCACCTGCCCGTGCCACGAACAGCCACGCCGCCGGATAGGTCAGGACGCCAGCCGCCGTGAGCCCGGGCTGGTCCGGGGGGCTCGCCAGCGGTTCCAGCCTGTGGACATGTTCGTCTTGCGTGCGCAGCGGTTCCCGGCTCGTCGCCAGGATGTGGACATGAGGTGTCGCCGCGAAGATCCGCTCGGCGAGCAGGGCCGCCGCATCGATCACATGCTCGCAGTTGTCAAGAACCAGCAACATGCGCTTGTCGCGCAGGTACGCGAGCAGACTGGGCACCGGGTCGCTCGAACGGACGGACAGCCGCAGCGTCGAGGCGATCGCAGTCGGCACCAGGGACGCATCGCTCAACGCCGCGAGGTCGATGAAATAGACGGCGTTGCCGAACATTGCAAGCAGGTCGTGGCCGGTTCGAACGGCAACCGTTGTCTTGCCCACGCCGCCCGAGCCGACGATGGTGACAAACCTGCTGGTGGCGAGCCGGGCCCGGATTTCGGACAGATCCGTTTCCCGCCCCACCAGCTGCGGCGGCTGTCCGGGAAGGACGGGCTCGGCAGGGTTGGCGGTGTCGACGCCGCCTTGCCTCGAAATGGCAGCGACGAAACAGTAGCCGCGGCCGACGATGCTGACGATGTAGCGGGCGCCGTCCTTGCCGTCGTCGAGCGCCTGCCGCAGCATCGTGACCTGGAAGCGGAGGCTGCCGTCCGAGACGACGACGCCGGGCCAGGCCAGCCGCATGAGTTCGTGCTTGCTGACCACCTCGTTGGCGCGGGCGACCAACACGATCAAGACATCCATGGCGCGCCCGCCGAGTTCCACCGGGGCGCCGTCGCGCGTCAGCAGCCGCTCGTTCTCCCTGAGGGTGAACGGTCCAAACGTCACTATGGCGCCTGTTCTCGCTGCGAATTCGTTCATCGATGGAAACTCTGAGACGCCGACCCGCAGGAAAAGGGCATCGAGCCGGTCGACGGATGTCTTCCCGAGCCGATGCGACCAGGCAATGGCCGCGCCCCGGCGCAGGGGCGAAGTCGACCACTCGGCGGCTTCGCCCATTGGAAAATGACGCGAAGTTTAGCGTGCGGGCCAGGGGCCCGACGCCGCCGGCCGGAAGCTCAGGCATGGACATCGGCGGCGCCGGCAAAGACCGGACCGTTCGGCCGCGTGCGCATGCCGGGCCCCAGCTTCGTCCACGGCAGATCCGCGGGGTCGGCAATGAAGGGACCCGGCGCGCGCACGACCAGGATCTCTTTGGCGATGGCGGCGAAGTCGGCCCGGAAATGCACCGAACTCTTGTTGACGAGGATCTTCATGCGCTCGGGTTCGATGCCGACCGCCCGGTACATGTTCCGGTCGAGCAGCTGCGCCTTGGCCGAACTCACCGCGATGCGCACACCCCCGATGCGCAGCCGAGCCATCGGACCGAGGTCGCTGGCCTTGCCGTTCATCATCGGGCCGCCATAGACGAACTTGCCGTCCGACAATGCCTCGACCTGGAATTGCGCCTGCAGCGGCGGGTCGCCCTCGATCTGCGGACAACCGCCCAGTCCGATGCTGATCGTCGCGCCCACGCCAGCCTCGTGCGCCGCCGCCGCGGCCGATGGATCGCAGATCAGGCCGATCGCGGCGTCCTGTGCACCGTGGCGCAGCAAGGTGCGCAGCATGCCCGTGGTGTTCGAGTCGCCGCCGACGCCCGGGTTGTCCTGCGTGTCGGCGATGATCACCGGCCGGTGCGCGGTGGCCGCGACCTGCATCGCGTGCTGCACGGCAGCGTCGGGCTCCTCGAACTCGACGGCCCATTGGCCCTCGGGCTCGCAGACGCGATCGAAGAGGGTGTCGATGGCGCGCTCGGTTTCTGCTGCGTCGAAGCCGTAGCCCCAGATCACCGGCCCGCATTCCGGGAAGTCCGCGGCCGGGAAGCCAGGCGCGAATGACAGGGAAAGCACCGTGGGCTCGAGCTCTTCGAGCAGGTCGTAGACACCGCGCGCGGGCTGCATCATCGTCGACATGCTGTTCACGGGGATCAGGAAGGGCACGCGCCGGACCGCGAGGTGAGCGGGTTGTTCCGCACGCATCAAGGCCAGCAGCAGTTCGCCGGCGCGCCGGCCCGTGTCCGCCATGTCGATGTGCGGATAGGTGCGATAGGCGACCACGCCGTCCGCCAGACCGAGCATCTGCCGTGTGACGTTGGCATGCGAATCGAGGGAGGCGACGATCTTCATGCCGGGCCGTGTGACGGCCCGGATGCGCGACAGCAGTTCGCCCTCGCCGTCGTCCAGGTGCTGCGCAACCATCGCGCCATGCAGATCCAGGTAGATGGCATCGAAGGACGCGCTCCTGGCCGCCTCGACGATCTCGGAAGCGATGAGCTCGTATGCGTGGGTGGTCACATGGGCCGAGGCGCCCGCACCCGCCCAGATGACCGGCGTGACGCTGTGCCCCTGTGCCCGCACGAAGTGGATGAAGCCGCTGGCGGGCAAGTTCACGTCGAGCAGTCCGAACATCGCTTCGCCGCGCACGAGGCCCGGGAAGTCCTCCCCCCGGACGAAGCTGTCGTAGCTGGCCACGGTGGGGGCGAAGGTGTTGGTCTCATGCTGGAAACCGGCGACGAGGATGTTCATGGGGTTCTTTCGGAGGGAGGGGACATGGGGGAGGCTGCGCGGCCGGATCACTGCGGTGTCAGCTGGATGGAACGCGCCATCTTTCTGAACTTGTCGGTCTCGGCGGCGTAGAACTTCGCCGAATCGGCCAGCGATTGCGGCTTCATGGCCTCGACGCCGGACAGCGCCAGCGCCTTGGTCATCTCGGGCGATGCGATGGCCTTCTGCGATGCCGCGAGCAGAATGTCTGCGCGGTCGGCCGGCATGCCGCCCTTGGCCATGACCGCCAGCCAGACGGCGTAGACCAGCTCCTTCTTCTGCGCGAGCTTGCCCTCGGTGATGGCGGGCACCCCGGGCAGGGTCGGCATGCGCTGCGTGTCCAGCACGTCGATCGCCTTGATCTTGCGGCTCTCGAGCAGTTGCGTCGACGCCCCCAGATTCGGCAGGATCGTGACGTCGATCTGCTGGCCGACGAGGTCCTGCATCATCGGCGTGGCGCCCTTGTACGGCACATGGAGCAGCTTGGCGCCGGTCGTCTGCGCGATGTACTCCGAGACGATGTGGTACATCGAGCCGTGGCCGGGGCTGCCGAAGGTGAGGCTCTGGCTGCCGGCCTGCCTGCCGGCGGCGATCACCTGCTCGAGCGATGAATAGGGAAGGTCGTTGCGTGCCATGACCACCAGCGGGTGCGTCGAGATCGGTGCCAGCAGCGCGAACTCCTCGGGCTTGTACTTCGCTGAGGCGTTGGACAGCGGCGCGAGGATCGCCTCGTTGGGCGAACCCATGATCAGCGTGTAGCCATCGGCCGGACGGCTCAGCAGCCGCTGTGCCGCCAGTGCACCGCCGGCGCCCGGCAGGTTCTCGATGATGAAGGGCTGCCCGAGGGCCTTGGCCATCTCGGGCTGCATCGCACGCGCCAGCACATCCGCGGGCCCGCCTGGCGGGAAGGCGACCAGCATGGTGATCGGCTTCGAGGGAAAGGCATCGGCCGCAGCGGCAGTGCCGGCCGTGGTCGCGAGGCCCAGCAGGGCAGCGTTCACGGCGATCAGGCGGGCGAAGGCGTGGAAGGTTCTGCGTCGCATTTCAGTCCTCTTTCGTTGAGCGCCGCGAGGCGGTGGGTGGGGGGTGAGGCGATTGTTTGATGTAGCATTCGTTCGAGCAACAGCAATTTCGTGGCTTGAACGTTGCTCAAAGGGCAACACCAACAAGAGGCCTGTACCGTGCGGGAGATCAACCAGAAGCGACTCAGGTATTTCCAGGAAGTGCTGGTGCGGGGGTCCATGCGCGGTGCCGCCGATGCGCTCAACACCGCACCGTCCGTGATCACGCGCCAGGTCGCGCTGCTGGAAGAGGAGCTGGGCTTCGCCCTGTTCGAGCGCCAGGCCCGCGGCGTCGTGCCGACCGACAACGCCTACCACCTGCTCGAGTACTGGCGAGGCTGCCAGGCGCATCAGGAGCGGCTGGTCGAGCGGCTCCAGGCGATCGATTCGATGGAAACGGGCACGGTTCGCATCGTCGCCAGCGAAGGTTTCGTCGAGGGCCTGGTGACCCAGATCGTCGCCCCGTTCTGCGAGGCCTATCCGAAACTCACGGTCGAGCTGGACGCCTTGCCCGTGAACGAACTGATCGGCGCGCTGGCGGACGACTCGGCCCACATCGGGCTCGCCTACAACCCCCAGCCCGATCCGCTGCTGCAGTTCGTCGCCAGCGCGGCCGCGCCGACCCAGGTGCTGGTCCGGGCGGGCCACCCGCTCACCCGGCTCGCCGGAGCCCTGCGCCTGAAGCAGCTGGTCGGCTTTCCGATCGCGCTCATGCCGCCCGGCTATGGCGTCGAGCGCGTGGTCGAGCTGCTCGAGTACGCGGAGCACCTGAAGCTGCACCCCTCGTTCCGGAGCAACTCCGTCACCAGCCTCAAGAGATTCGTGCAGTCGACCAACGGCGTGACCTTCGTCGGCGCCGGCATGGCGGCATCGGCGGAGATCGCATCCGGGGAGCTGGTCGCACTGAATCTCGCCGATCCACTCTGCAGGACAGCGCAGGTGCGGCTGATCGTGCGCCACGGCCGGCCGCTGGCCATCGCAGCGAGCAGGCTGCTGGCCGAGATCCAGGGCCGGTTCTCGGTTTTCGCGCCTTGACGGTGGGCGAACGCAGGGTGGCGGCGAGTCGGACGCCCGGTCGTTGCGGCCTTCAGGCCAGGCTGTTCGCCATGGCGACGGTCTTGGGCTCCAGGAAGGCTTCCATCCCGAAGACGCCGAACTCCCTGCCGATGCCCGATTGCCTGACACCCCCGAAAGGCGCGATCAGATCGGGCGCGATGCGATTGACCAGCACCGTGCCGGCGCGAAGCCTGGAGGCCACGCGGCGTGCACGCTGCGGCTGCGACGAGAAGACGTAGGCCTGCAAGCCGTAGATGGAATCGTTCGCGATCTCGACTGCTTCGTCCTCGTCGTCGTAGCCGATCACCGAGAGCACGGGCCCGAAGATCTCCTCGCGTGCGATGTCCATGTCGTTGCGCACACCGGCGAACACGGTGGGGCGGACGAACCAGCCCTTGTCGAGGCCATCCGGACGGCCCTCGCCGCCGGCCACCAGCGTCGCGCCCTGCGCCAGGCCGCGACGGATGAACTGCTGCACGCGCTCGAACTGCGCCTGGCTCGCGAGCGGCCCGACCGCCGTGGCGGCGTCGCGCGGATCGCCAACCCGCAGCGCGGCGACGGCATGCCGCAGGCCTTCGATGACCTCGGTCATGTGCACGTTCGGGACCAGCAGGCGCGTGCCGGCCACGCAGGCCTGGCCGTTGTTCATGAAGGCGGCGTTCAGCGCCATCGGCAACGCGATGGCCAGGTCGGCGTCGTCCAGAATCAGGGTGGCCGACTTGCCCGACAGCGCGAGGCTCACCCGCTTCAGGGTGTCCAGGCCGGCACGCGCGATGCGCTTGCCGGTCTGCGTCGAACCGGTGAAAGAGATCTTCGCGATGCCCGGGTGGGTGGCGATCTCGTCGCCCACATCGCCGCCGCGCCCGAGCAGCACGTTGACGACGCCGGCCGGCAAGCGGGCGTCATGCAGTGCCTCGGTCACGACCTGCGCCTGCAGCGGGCCCAGTTCGCTGGGCTTGACGACCGAGGCGCAGCCCGCTGCGATGGCCGAAGCCAACTTGCTGCAGATGCTGCCGGCCGCGCTGTTCCAGGGCGCGATGAGGCCGGCGACCCCGATCGGCTCCATGACGACGGCGGCCTCGCCCAGCCGGCGTTCGAAGGCATAGTCGCCCAGCATCTGCGCCGTCGTGGCGAAACATTGCGAGGCGTAGTTGCTGACCCATTGCGAACGCGCCAGCGGGCCGCCGTACTCCTCGATCGTGGCATCGCGGATCTGGTCGCTGCGGGCCAGCACGGCGGCCTCGAGGCGCCTGAGCATCTCGATGCGCTGGGCCTTGGTGCTGTTCGCCAGCCCCGGTTGGGCCCGGTTCGCCGCGGCGATGGCCCGTCGGGCATCGTCGCGGTTGGCCAGCACCACCGTCCCGATGGCCTGCTCGGTCGCGGGGTTGACGATCTCCAGCCGTTCGCTGCCCTGGACAGGCACGAAGGCGCCGTCGATGTAGGCTTGATCGAGGTTCCACATGGTTCGCTCTCCTGGTGCGATGGAGGTGCTTGTTCGCCGGCCGGACGGCGCCTTACCCGCGTGCAAGATCGAGCACGGCCCTAGCGAAGGCCTCGGGGGCTTCCTGCGGCAGGTTGTGGCCGATGCCACCGCTCACCAGCCGATGTTCGTAGCGCCCCGAGAACTTCTTCGCGTAGGTGCTGGGCTCCGGATGCGGCGCGCCATTGGCATCGCCTTCGAGGGTGATGGTCGGCACGCCGATCACGGGCGCCTTGGCCAGCCGGTCCTCGAGCGGCTGGTACTTCGCCTCGCCGTCGGCCAGACCGAGGCGCCAGCGGTAGTTGTGGATCGTGATGGCCACGTGGTCGGGATTCTCGAGTGCCGCTGCGCTGCGGTCGAAGGTCGCCGCATCGAAGTTCCACTTCGGCGATGCCAGTTGCCAGATGAGCTTGGCGAAGTCGTGGCGATTCTTCTCGTAGCCCGCGCGGCCGCGCTCGGTCGCGAAGTAGTACTGGTACCACCACTGCAGTTCGGCCTGCGGTGGCAGCGGCACCTTGCCGGCCGCCTGGCTGCCGATCAGGTAGCCGCTGACCGAGACCAGCGCATTGATCCGTTCCGGCCAGAGCGCGGCCATGATGCAGGCCGTTCGTGCGCCCCAGTCGCAACCCGCCACCGTGGCGGTGCGGATGTCGAGCGCATCCATCAGCGCGATGATGTCCACGGCGACCACCGACTGCTGCCCGTTGCGTGGCGTGTCGGCCGACAGGAAGCGCGTGGTTCCGTAGCCGCGCAGATGCGGCACGATGACCCGCAAGCCTGCCGCCGCCAGCGCCGGTGCCACGTCGACGAACATGTGGATGTCGTACGGCCATCCGTGCAGCAGGATCACCGGTGCGCCGTTGGCCGGCCCCGCTTCGTAATAGCCGATGTTGAGCGTGCCGGCATCGATGCTCTTGAGCGGTTCGAGGCGCTGGAGTGCGCGAGCGGGCTGGGCGAAGGCCGGTGTGACCGCCGAGAGCTGGGCGGCGGCGGCGCCGAGCGCGGTCGCGGTGAGGAAGCGCCGGCGGGGCAGTTGGAACGACGGTGTCATATTTGAATCTCCTGAGCAAGGGTGGGCGGTGGAAGGGTGGTCCAGATGGTGCCCGCGGGATCGCGGTTCGGCAGCTGCTGCGTATCGCTCTGTATCTGCGGCTGTCTTCTCGACAATAAATTTCGATGCCTGGGTCGATGGGCCGATCCGGACCGTCCCACCGATCTGGCCGGCCTGCGTGGCGACAGGCCGGGCCTGGCAGTCCGTCTAGCGGTTTGCGGCTTCGACGATGAGCTTCGCGACCACATCGGGCTTCGACGTCATCACGACGTGCGAAGCGCCTTTGACGACCACCGTCTTCATGGACTTGGCGCGCTCGGCCATGAAGGCCTGTGCCGCCGGCGGGATGTTCTTGTCGCCGTCACCGTAGACGAACCACGAGGGGACCGTCTTCCATGCCGGTGCTCCGGCCGGCTCGCCGAGCGCCGCCTCGGCGATGGGGCGCTGCGTCGCGGCCATGAGACGCGCAGCGACGACGGGCACGTCAGCGGCGAACTGGTCGTGGAACCTGTCTTTCAAGATGTACAGGTCCTTGCCACCATCCGCGAGTGCGACCGGTGGTGCCAGCGCGGGCCCGAGCGTGCTGCCAGGGAACTTGCCGCTGAGATCGGCGGCCGACTCACCCGCTTCTGGTGCGAACGCAGCCACGAAGACAAGCGCTTTCACGTTGCTCTTGCCAGTGGCGGCACTGGAGATCACGGAACCGCCGTACGAGTGGCCCACCAGCACCACCGGTCCCTTGATTGAATCGACGATCCCCGCGATGTAGGCCGCGTCGGATTTGACGCCGCGCAGCGGGTCTGCCGCAGCGATGACCGGGTAGTGCTGTGCTTCGAGCTTGCGGATCACGCCGTCCCAGCTCGATGATTCGGCGAAGGCGCCATGGACGAGCACGACGGTGGGCTTGACATGCTGCGCGGTGCCGGCGGTCTGCGCCGAAGCGGTGAGCGTGACGAAGACGCCCGCCAGTGCCATCAGGCCTCCGATGGCGACCGTGCGAGCGCGGCGGCGGCTAAGTTGTTTCATTCGAATTTCCTGTCGTTGAAGTAGAGAGCGAAGAGGAGTGATCGTCCTTCGCAACGCAAGAAGGCGCGCGGGGGGCAAGCACGGACGCGGTTATAGGATGCGCAGCCACCCGCACCGCTGATCTGTGTATGGCACTGTGTCTGCCGAACCGCCTGACAAGAGGAGTTACGCAAACGCATCACGGCGATGCGCCCCCGCGCCGCTCGCCGGTGAAACGTAGTGTGGCTGTCCGCAGTGGAGATACGCGGGCATACGAAGTCCGGTCCGCAAGAGGCAAGGTCGCCGAACAATCGACGTGCTCTGGGACTCACCTCCAGCCCATATTTTCAACACTCAAGGGTCCGTCTCATGAAACGACTCGACACGCAGCAGGCTTCCGCCTTCAACGCCAAAAGACTCGATGAATCACCGTCTCCAGACCGGGCGGTGTTGGCGGCGCTCACTGCCCTTGGCGTCCTTGCGCTCGCGGCCGCCGCGGCCGTCTTCTCGGTGGCCTCCAACGCCTCTGCGGACGCGAAGACGACGGCTGCCTCGCCCCTGTACGGCGTCACGATTCCCGAGGGCTACAGGCAGTGGCGACTGATCGCACCGGCCATCGAGGCAGAGCCGTTGAACGAGCTTCGGGCGGTGCTCGGAAACGCCAAGGCCGTCGAGGCCTACGACCAGGGCAGCCTGCCGTTCCCGGACGGCACCGTCCTTGTCAAGCTGGCATGGAAGCAGGTGCAGTCGTCGGAGTCCCCTCCCGCCACTGTTCCGGGCGCGGCCACGACCGTTCAAGTGATGGTGAAGGACGCGAAGAAATACGCCGCCACGGGTGGCTGGGGATTCGGCCGGTTCGTGAACGGAAAGCCCGTCGACCTGGCACAGCACCAGACCTGTTTCGCCTGCCACCAGGCGCTGGTGAAGAACCACGACTACGTGTTCACGCGGCTGGCACGCTGACGCGCAAAGCGCCCCGTCCCCAACGGGGCCGTCGCCACGTCGTCAGCCGTGCGCGAGCGCCAGCTCGATCCAGGTCTTCAGCTCGCCGGCGTCGATCGGCTTTTCGATCAGGCACAGCGCCGAGCTGGCCGCCACGCGCTCGCGCACGCGGGTCGATGCGAAGGCGGTGATGAACAGCGTCCGGACATGGATGCCCCGGCCTTGGAGCCGGTCCAGCAACTCGATCCCGTCCATCGCCGGCATCTGCACATCGCACACCAGGCAGTGCGTACGCGCCGCCGTGCCGGAGGCAAGGAAAGCCGAGGCCGATGCGAACTCGCGCGCTTCCCAGCCGAGCGAGCGCACGAGGCTGCTCGTCGCGGTGCGCACGAAAGAATCGTCGTCGACGATGGACACGAGCGCGATGCGATGGGAGGACAAGTGAGAATCCGGCTCTTTACCTGGGAAAGCGGCTGGGACCATCCCATCATTGCCCGGTGGCCCAGAATACCGCCGCGAGCGCGCGGCGCCATCATATGAAGGTATGGGCGCTGGACCTTCGCCGGCCTGGAGGTCCCGCTCGAGCGGCGTCATGCCATTGCGAGCGGCAGCGTCAGGCGTGCCTCGAGCCCCCCGCCGCGGCGGTTCTGCAGCAGGAGCTCGCCTTGCATGGACCGCGCGAGGCGCCGGGCGATCGCCAGGCCCAGGCCCGATCCCGGCTTGTGCTCCTGTCCCTGCCGTGCCCGCACCCAAGGGGAAAGGACGGCCTCCATCTGCGCCGGGCAAATGCCCGGTCCCGAGTCGATCACGGCCAGCACCAGGCTGCGGGTATCGACGCGGGCGCTGATCCGCACGTCGGTGCCATACCGCAGCGCGTTGTCGATCAGGTTGGCAAGCACGCGGCGCAGCGCCAGCGGGCACGCGGCCACCGGCCGGCCGATATGCCCATCCAGCGCGATCGCCCGGCCCGCGTCGCGGTAGTCGCGCACCAGGTTGCCGATCAGGCCGTCGGCATCGACATGCTGCTGCGGCTCGGCCACGCTGCGCTGCATCCACGCGCTCGCGACGCTGGCCTCCACCAGTTCGCGCATCTCCGCGAGGTCCCGCGCCATGGCTTCGCGTGCCGCGGGATCCTCCAGCATCTCGCAACGCAGTCCCATGCGAGTGAGCGGCGTGCGCAGGTCGTGCGCATAGGCGGCCTGGACATCCAGATGCTCTGCCTCGCGCTCCGCCTGGCGGCGGCGGACTGCGTTGATGGAGCGCGCGAGCTGCGCAATGGCCATCGGGCCAGTGACCGCGATGGCGGGCAGCCTGGCGTCCTTGCCTTCCCGATCCAGCTCACGGGCAATTCGCATCGCGCCGGCGCGGTGGGCGTGGACGGTGAAGCCGAAGAGGGCGCCGAGCAGCACAAGACCGACCAGCAGCGTCAGGGACAGCAGCCCCCACAGGCTGGCATCGACCGTGCAGGCTGCTGACGGCAGCATCGTGGCATGCGTGGTCTGGCCAAGGGTGGCGATGGCGAGCGCGCGGCCTGCGATCATCGCGGTTCGAGCCGCGGCCGCGGCGGGGGCGGCGTCGGGGTGCTTCACGGGGCTGTTCGTCATCTTCGTTCTCCTGTTGCCGTCGCAATGGGCGGCATGGGGAGATGACATCACGCGCAGTGCCAGGTGCGCCATTGCACCCGCGTTCGCCCGACCCCTACGAAGGTTTGCCCTTGTCATGCGGGCGCGCAGCGGACCACGGGCCGGGCGCGGCGCTCAGTGCGTGCCTTGGAGCACGCCGAGCGCTTCCATCTTGCGTACCAGCTCGGCGACCGAGCGGGAGTTCATCTTGCGCATGGCCTGGCCGCGATGGATCTTGGCGGTGATCTCCGCGATCCCCATCTCGGCGGCGATCTGCTTGTTCATGAGGCCGCCGGCCACGTGCTGCATCACCTCGCGCTCGCGCGGCGTCAGGGCGTCCCAGCCGTTTCGAACCGCCAGCAACCTGCGCGCCGCCTCGAGGCGCTTGGCGTCGCTGTCCAGCGCGGCGGTGACCGCATCGATCATGTCCTGGTCGCGAAAGGGCTTGCTCAGGAAGTCCACGGCACCCGCTTTCATCGCCTTCACGGTCATCGCGATGTCGCCGTGCCCGGTCATGAAGACGATGGGAATCGGCGGGCGGGCGAGCTGGAGCAGGCTCTGCTGCAATGCAAGGCCGCTTTGGCCGCGCAAGCGCACGTCAAGCACGAGGCAGGACGGCCCGTCGGCGCGCGCGGCGGCGAGGAATGCTTCGGTCGAATCGAAAGCGCGAACCTCCAGGCCGATGGAGCGCAACAGGCTGCCCAGCGCGCCGCGCACGAGATCGTCGTCATCGACGATGTAGGCGACACGGGGATCGCTGTCGGGGCGAGTGCCGGTCGGGAAGGCGGGGGCGGGATGCATGGTTCGGTGGCTGGCGAAATGGTTCAGACGTTCCGGGCCCCAGCGCCCGGGTCCAGGCGCGGCAGCGAGAACACGGCGCGCGTGCCCGCCGTCTTGCGCGGCAGCAGCGCGAGCGTCCCGCCGTGCGCATCGAGGATCGACTTGCAGATTGCCAGACCCATGCCCATGCCGTTGGCCTTGGTGGTGAACAGGGGCTGGAGCAGCTTGTCGGCGGTCCCGGCGCCAATCCCGCTGCCGACGTCGTCCACCGCGACCTGGGCGCGGCCTTCGTCGTCGGTCGCACACGCGAAGCGCAGCAGCCGTGGGCCGTGCTCGAGCGCCGTCATCGCCTCGGCGCCGTTCATCAGGAGATTGACCGCGACCTGCTGCAGCTGGACGCGGTCGCCGCGCACCTGCACCGGTGCGTCCAGGCCTTGAAGCTCAAGGGCGACGCCCAGCGATTCGAGCGGACCGGCGACCAGCGTCGCCGCTTCGCGCAGCGCTTCGCCGAGATCGAAGGGGGCGAACTGCGGCTCGGCGTTGCGCGCCTTGGACCTGAGGCTCTGGATGATGGTGCGCGCTCGCAGTGCACTCTTGCTGATGTGCGCCAGCATCTGGCGCGCCTCGTCGATGTCGGGCGTGCTGCGATCGAGCCAGCGCAGAGCGGCACTGGCGGAGGTGTCGACCGCTGCGATCGGCTGGCCGATCTCGTGGACGATGGAGGCGACGAGTTCGCCCATGGCCTTGAGGCGGCTGGCGCGCTCGAGTTCGGCGAGGGCGCCGCGCAGCTGTTCCTCGGCGACGGCCCGCTGCCGATTCTGATCGAGCAGTTCGTCGTACAGGCGCGCATTCTCCAGGGCGAAGGCTGCCTGCGAGGCGATCACCTCCAGCAGCTCGGCCTTGGCGAGCGTGAACACCTGGGCCGCGAGGTTGTTCTCGAGGTACAACGCGCCGATCAGGGTCGCGTGGCGCATCATCGGCACGCACAACACCGAGCGCGGGCGCCGGACGCGAACGTAGTGGTCTTGTGCAAGGGAGGGTTCCTCGCGCGCGTCGCCCACCACCAGGCACTGTTGGGTGCGCGCGACGGCCTGCACGATCGATACCGGAAGAATCTCGCTGCCGAAAGCGGGCACCTCCTGCGTCACCGGAATGGCGCCATCGAGCACGCGTGCCTGCGCGCGCACCTGCCAGACGCCGTGACGCAGCAGCGCCAGCGTGCCGCGTTCGGCGCCGGCACTCTCGAGCGCGGTGCGCAACACGGTTTCGATCAGTCGGGCGGGAACGATGTCGCTCGCGAGCGCGGTCGAGATGCGCAGCACGGCCTGCGCGTCGAGCGCCTGCAGTCGGCTCGCCGCCGGCGGCCACGCGTCCTGCTCGAAAACCGCAGGATGGGCAGCCTGCAGTTGCCGTACCTTGGCCGCGGCACCCCAGCGCTGCCATGCGCCGCGGGCATGGCGCAGGTTGCCTTGTGCGGAGAGTTCGTCGCCGCGGCCGGTGTGGAACGCCGCCGCCAGTTCGGCGGCCAGTGCCTCGATCTGCGTGAAGCCGTGTCGGCGGGCATGCGAGACCGAGCGGACGTAGGCCTCGGCGGCTTGCAGCGGCTCGCCGCCGACCCGCGCCAGCTCGGCGCGCACGAGGTCGAATCGGGCCGAGAAGTTGTCGGGGCAGACTTCGGCCCAGGCTGCGAGCTGCGCCACGTCGCGGTGCAGCGCCGCCTGCTGGTCCGGGTCCCGCACCGGCAGCGCCAGCAGTGCCAGCGCGCCGTAGAACGGCAGTTCGCCGCTCTCTGCAAAGGTGCGCCCGGCCGACGCACAGGCCTGGGCACGCCGGCGCGCCTCGAGAGCGTCGGGGAGGTCACCCGACAGCAGTGCCCCCTGCAGGCGGTACACCCAGTATTCGAAGTCCACCAGTGTGGTCGACGCGCCTTCCTGAGGCACGCTCGGTGGCTCGGGCAGGTGCCCGTCGGTGCCGTCCTGTAGCCGAGCAAGAAGCACCTTCTGCGCCAGCAGCGCGTTGACGACGAACTGGAAATTGGCGTCGCGCGCCAGGGTCAGGCCGTGCTCGACCGTGTCGCGCACGTTACCGAGGAACTCGCCCGAGAACAGCAGGCCGCTGGCTTCGTTGGCGCCGCAATAGATCGCAAAGGTGTGGTCCGCGACATTCACCAGGACCTGGTAGGCACGGCGGATGAAGTCGCGCGCCGCACGGGCGGGCTGCGTCCAGGGCACGACCATGGTGCCGTAGGCCATGTAGACGCGGCCGCGGTAGAGGCGCAGGCCGCGCTCGTCGACCAGATGCAGCGCCAGCGCGCCGAACTCGCGCGCGGTGCCATAGTCGCCGTAGCGCACACCGAAGACCTGCGTCATGCACACATACCCATTCGCCGACGCGTCCGTATGGCCGTGCACGATGCCGAGGTTGGCCATGCGCAGCAGAATCAGATCGACCAGGTTCTGGTCGGTGTAGAGCGCTGGCGGAATGAGGTCGCAAAAGATGTTGGTGATCGCCAGGCGCAGCGGATCGACTGCGATCGGCAGGCGCCGCAGCGCGAGGATGCCGTGCCGGTCCAGCCAGGTCCGCAACTGCGTGTACTCACGGTCGACCGCCGCGTCGTCCGGCCGCATGGGGACATGGATGCCTGCCTTGCGCAGAAAGCTCAGCCCGACGGCCAGCGCAAGGTCGAATCGCCCGAGGGTGGTGTACAGCGCTGCGCGCAGGCGCGCCAGGTCGGCGCCGAAGACGCCGTCGCCCGCCACCTGCTCCAGGGCCGACAGCCGCGCTTCGGCCGCCTCGAGGTTGCCGGTCAGGAATTCGGCTTCACCGCACGACGCGCGAGCGTTCAGCCCTTCCTCGGTGACGTCGTCCGCGCCCAGGAAATCGAGCGCGGCGCGGAAGAAGCCGAGCGCCGAATGGTGGGCGGTGGCGGCCTTGGCCTGACGGCCGGCTTCGAGGTTGAGCTTCGCGAAGTCGCGCCGTTCCTGAAGCGCGTCGACGGCCGATCGGGCGAGGTTGGCCTGCGCGGCGATCGCGAAGACGTGGGCCCGCGCCGTGGGGTGCGCGCTCTGGCGGCGCGCGATCTGCAGATGCAGCGAAGCGCGATCTGCCGGCGCCACGGATGCATAGGTCGCTTCGCGGAACCGGTCGTGGCAGAACACCCAGTCGTCGTCCTCGCGGCAGAGGGTTCCGGCTCGAAATGCGGGCTCGAGCGTAGCTTCAAGGCTGCGGATCGAACGGGCATCCGGCGCCAGCCCCGCGGCGACAGCCAGCGTTTCGCCCGACGCGCGTTGCCCGAGGAAAGCCAGCAGCTGCAGCGCGGACTGCGTCGGGGCCGGCAGTTCTTCGAAGCGGCGCACCAGCAGGTCGACGACGTTGTCGACGGCCGGATGCGCAGTGATGCGTTCCAGGCTCCAGCGCCACGCCGACGCCCCCGCGTCGTAGGAGAGAAGGCCGTCGTGGGCGAGCAGCCCGAGCAGGTGCTGGGTGAAGAACGGATTGCGCTGGGTCTTGCGGCCGACCACGTCCGTGAGCGGCCCCAGGCCGTCGCCGTCCTGCTGCAATGCCTGCGCGATAAACTCGCGCAGCGCGCGCTTGTCGAGCGGTCCGAGTTCCAGCTTCACTGAGGCGGGCACCTCGGCGAGCCGGTCTGCACGCAAGGGATGGTCGGCATCCACCTCGTTGCTGCGGAAGGTGCCGACCAACAGCAGCGGCGTGCCGGCATGCTGATGAAGCAGCCGTTCGAGCACCTCGAGTGCGCCGACGTCCGCCCATTGCAGGTCATCCAGCAGCAGCACCAGGGGCCGCGTGGCGGTCGCAAAGCAGGCCAGCAGGCGCGCCATGCCCTGGCGCACGCGCTCCCGTTCGAGCACGGCGGACGCGTCCGGGGTCTCGGTGGCTGCGGGTTGCGCACCCAGAACGACCGGCAGGGCGGGCAGGAAGCCGGCCAAGGTGCGATCCACGGCCGTCGTTGCGGCGCGGATCCGGTCCTGCCAGGTCGCAAACTCTTCCTCGGGACAGCCGAGCACGAACTGCAGCAATTGTTCCAGCGCCTGCACCAGGATCGCATAGGGCTGTCCGCGGGTGCCTTCGTCGCACTTGCCCGCGGCGACCAGGGGCGAGCCCGACTGCCGGATGCGCGCCACGGCTTCGCGCAGCAATATCGATTTGCCGATGCCCGACGGGCCCGAGACCCATGCGACGCGCGATCGCGAATCGCTGGCAGTCTGGCGGTAGAGCGACACCAGCGTCTCGAGCTCGGCGTCGCGGCCCAGCACCTGGTCCGTGTAGCGCACCCTGCGCAGGAGAGCCTGGGCGTCCAGCGCGAAGTGCGGGATGGATCCGTGCTGGCGATACAGGGTCTCGCAGCGATGCAGGTCGGCGAGCACACTGGCCGCGCTGTCATACCGGTGCTCTCGGGTCTTCTCGAGCAGCTTCAAGATCAGCAGCGACAACTGCCGTGGGATGCCCTCGACCAGATCGGAGGGTGGCGACGGCTTGTGCGTTGCATGCGCATGCACCCGCTGCGCAGGATCCGCACCCTGGAAAGGCGGCCTGCCGACCAGCAGTTCATGGAGGATGCAGCCCAGCGAATAGAGGTCCGCGCGTGCATCGACCCGCACGTTCATGCGCCCGCCGAGTTCGGGCGCCATATAGTCGAAGCTGATTTCGTCCCAGGCCAGATGCTCCTCCGGCAGCACATCATTTTCTGTGGCAATGCGGCTTGCGAAACCGAAGCCTGTCAGGCGGGCCCGGCCGTCGGGCGTGAGCAGGACACGATCCGGCGTCAGCGCGCGATGCATCACGCCTGCCGCGTGCATGGCAGCAGCGGCCGCGGTCAGTCGGATCGCAACGGCGATGAATGTGTCGATGCTGCGAACCGGGCAGTCCATGCGGCGCAGCAGTTCCCCGCCCGGGTCCTTCAGGACCAGCAGCGCGCCTTCACCATGCGGCACCAGGGCCAGCGGCAGCGCCGCCCAGTCTTCATGCAGCGCATTGCGGAACGCGTACTCGCGCTGCAGCGTGGCCTGAGCCGTCGGTTCTGTTCGGCCGCGTCCCGCAACGAGCACGGACACCCAACCGTCGGCGATGGCGCGCTCGAGGCGCGGCGCGGCCGCCCCCAGGTCGTGGAAATCGCGTGCCATCAGGCCGTGGTCGCAGACCATCGGATCGAGTTTCACTGGCACGCCGGAGCCGTTGCGCGGGGCGGATTCGGGGTTCGCGTCGCGAAGGCCCGCCTCGGGTCGCCGCGTGATTTCTTCTTGCTGCATGGAAACGGGCCTCCGCTCTTTCGCTTCGCGCCCATTGGAGCCCAGATGTTGGCACGCCGGCGGTGGCGGGCGTTGGCGTGTGTTAGCTCTTGTTAGATGCGCAGGTGTTGGCGGCCGCGAAGGCCTCCCATCCCGGTGTTCTGGGTTGCGGAGCGGGATCGAGACCTCGTCGTGAAACGTAGTGTGTGCGGTTGCCAGACTGACACAGAGGCATACGCAACGTCGGGCGAAGGCGAAGGGGGCGTCGAATAATCCGCTCGTTCCCTCTCCGAGCCCTACCTTCCATCAAGGAATCGCCATGAAGATCTCCCGAATCGCCAGTGCCGCCTCGCTGTCCGTCCTCGTTGCCCTGATCGCCGCGCAGGCCCATGCCGAGGAATATCAAGGCGTCCTGCAGACCCATTCGACGCTCGTTCGCGGTGACGTTCGCGCCCAGGCGGAGCTTGCTGCGCACGCCATCGATCCTTACTCGGAAGGCGCCTCTTCCGTCGTGGCCGCGGCACTTCCATCCCCGCGCGAGCGTTCCGCGGTGCAGTCCGAAGCCCGCGCAGTCGCTCACGCGCCGAGCCAGAATCTCTATGTCGAGGCCTTCGTGAACAGCCGGGTGCCGGTCCAGTACGGCATCCGCGGGGTGCTTCCGACACGTCAGGCCGGGATCGCCGACGGCGTCACCTTGCGCTGAACGCTGGAGCTCGCCGTGAACATGAAATCCAACGTGCTCCTCGTCGTCGCGGCCGCCGCGGCCTCGGTGGGCCTCCTGACCTTCGCGGCGCCGCCGCCCGGCGGGGACATCGCCACCGGCGCCGCGCAGAAGGCGCCAGCGTTCGCGAACATCGACCAATGGTTCAACTCGCGGCCGCTCCAGCTGGAAGCGCTGCGCGGCAAGGTCGTGCTGGTCGACTTCTGGACCTACACCTGCATCAACTGTCTCAACCACCTGCCCTACGTCAAGGCATGGAACGAGAAATACAAGGACCAGGGGCTGGTCGTCGTGGGCGTGCACACGCCGGAGTTCGCCTACGAGAAGTCCGCCAGGAACGTGCAGGACGCCATCGACCGCCTGCAGATCAAGCACGCCGTGGCGCAGGACAACCAGTACGCCACCTGGAGGGCCTTCGACAACCAGTACTGGCCCGCGGTCTACCTGATCGACAAGCAGGGCAAGATCGTCTACTCGCATTTCGGCGAAGGCAGCTACGGCGCGACCGAGAAGAAGATCCAGGCCTTGCTGGCCGAGCAGCCGCCGGCATCGCCATCGCCATCGCCAGGAACCTGAGGTGAAGAAGCTCTGGTTCGTGCTGCTCTTCCTGGCGGGCGGCTTCGCGCACGAAGTGCGCAACCCGGTGAGTTGCCAATGCATCAACGCCCGCGCATCCGAGGGCGGGCGAAAACGCGGTCGCCCATGAATGGGCGGGACGCTCAGTCGTCCCGCGCCTCGACCGACGAAGCGAAGACGTAGCCCTCGCTGCGGACCGTCTTGATGTACCGCGGCTCGCGTGCATCCTCGCGCAGTCGCTGGCGCAGGCGACTCACCAGCAGGTCGATCGAGCGCTCGAAGAGTTCGGCTTCGCGGCCCTGGGTCAGGCTCAACAGCTGGTCGCGGGTCAGGACCTTCTGCGGATGATCGAGGAAGACGCGCAGCAGCCGGTACTCGGCGCCGCTCAGGGCCACCATCGTGCCGCTGTCGTCCAGCAGGTGGCGCGCCACCGTGTCCACCTGCCAGTCGCCGAAGACCAGCTTCCGGGTCGGCTCGACCGCGCCCATGTTGGGCGGCAGCATGCGCGTGCGGCGCATGACCGCGCGCAGGCGTGCGAGCAACTCGCGCGCGGAAAAAGGCTTGGCCAGGTAGTCGTCGGCGCCCATCTCCAGGCCCAGGATGCGGTCGGCCTCCTCGCTGCGCGCGGTGAGCATCAGGATGGGCGTCGCCTTGTACTTGCCGGTGCGCAGGTCGCGGCACAGCGTGAGCCCGTCTTCACCCGGCAGCATCAGGTCGAGAATGATCAGGTCGAAGGGGCCCGACGCCTCCAGCGCCGCGCGCATGTGCCGGCCGGTGGGCACGGCGACGACGCGCAAGCCGTTCTTGACCAGGTAGGTCGTGAGCAGCTCGCGGATTTCCCGGTCGTCGTCGACGATGAGGATGTGGTCCGAGGTCTTGGGGGTCATGACGTGGGTGGGGCGTGTGGTCCGCGGCAGCCGCAATGTAACTTGTCGCTTTCGCACCGCCAGCGGGTTTGTATTCGCAAGTATCCGACATGCAGCGGCGCCACACTATGTTGCGCGCCCTGCCTGCCGCTTCGGCCGCCAACCGGCTCGCAGGAGGCCGGGCTTGAAACGTAGTGTGTGCGTTTCCCGCGCGGATACAGAGGCATACGCAGGATGCGCCGGCGCGTTCGAACGCAGCCAACAATCCAGCCGTTCTCCATTCGAACCGCCTCAAGGAACACGCCATGACCTCCTCCGAAAAGATCCTCTACACCGGGAAGACCCGCACCACCGGCGGCCGCGCCGGCGCCTCGATCAGCAGCGACGGCCATCTGGACGTCAAGCTGTCGCCGCCCGGCGGGGCCGGCAACGGCACCAATCCCGAGCAGCTCTTCGCCGCCGGCTGGTCGGCGTGCTTCATCGGTGCCATGGGCCTCGCCGCCGGCAAGCGCTCGCTCAAGCTGCCCGCCGACCTGACCGTCGATGCGGAGATCGACCTGGCCAACGCCGACGGCGCCTATTTCCTCAAGGCCCGCTTGAACGTCAGCGCGCCGGGCGTCGAGCGCGAGGTCGTCCAGTCGCTGGTGGAGGCGGCGCACCAGACCTGCCCGTACTCCAAGGCCACGCGCGGCAACGTGGACGTCACGATCAGCGTGGTCTGACCGGACACGGGCCAGAACGGAAGGACTTCCATGGTGCTCCTCGGCGCTCGACAACGTGCGATGCAGGCCACGGGCCTTGCGGCCGAGCCGAGGTTTATAAACGCGTCAATGGCCACAGCTTCCAGTCCCGCCGCTCGCAGCGGCACCGGCGCCCTCCTGCGCCGCCTGGTGCCGCGCACCCTGTTTGCCCGCGTGACCTTGGTCATCGTGGTGGGCCTGGCGATCGCGCAGCTGCTGACTTTCGCCGCCATCCGCTACGAACGCGACACGGCCATGCGCGAGCTGATGATCGCCGGCATCGAGCGCGACATCGCCAGCTCGGTCGCCGTTCTCGATCGTCTGCCCGCGGCCGAACGGCCCGGCTGGCTCCAGCGGCTGGAACGGCGCAACTACCATTTCGTTCTGGGCGGCCGGGCCGAAGGGGTGGATCCCCGATCCCGGCAGTCGCAGCAATTCGCCAAGACCCTGGTCGACGCGATGCGGCCGTTCGAGATCGTCAAGGTCGCACAGGTGAGCCAGCCGCCCGAAGGCCTGCAGATCCAGGTGCGGCTGAGCGACGGCGCGTCGGTGGTGGTCCACGCCATGCGCGTGGGCATGCCGATGTCGCCCTGGGTGCCGTGGGTGCTGGCGCTGCAGCTGCTGGTGCTGGCCGCCTGCGCCTGGTTCGCTGTGCGGCTGGTCACGCGGCCCTTGGCCGACCTGGCCGCCGCGGCGGACCACCTGGGCCCCGACCTCCAGGCGCAGAAGCTCGACGAAGAAGGCCCCACCGAGGTGGCGCACGCCGCGCGCGCCTTCAATGCCATGCAGCAGCGGATCGGCGGCTACATGTCGGAGCGGGTGAAGATCCTCGCGGCCATTTCGCACGACCTGCAGACCCCCATCACGCGGATGCGGCTGCGTACCGACCTGATGGACGATGCACACGACCGCGTCAAGTTCCGCCAGGACCTCGACGAGATGAATTCGCTGGTGCGCGAAGGCGTGACCTATGCGCGCACCCTGCACGGCGCCACCGAGCCGCCGTTGCGCATGGATGCCGACGCACTGCTCGAAAGCATGGTGGCCGACTACGAAGACGCCGGCCAGCGGGTGCGCCTCGAGGGACGCGCCGGCGCGCCCATCGTGGGCCGGCCGAATGCGCTGCGCCGGATCGTCATGAACCTGGTCGACAACGCGCTCGGCTTCGGCAGCGATGTGCGCCTGCGAGTGCAGGCCGGCAACGATGAACTCGTCATCGCCGTGGTCGACAACGGCCCCGGCATTCCGCCCGACGAGCTGGACGCCGTCCTCAAGCCCTTCTACCGCGTCGAGAGCTCGCGCAACCGCAGCACCGGCGGCACCGGCCTGGGCCTGGCCATCGCGCACCAGCTCGCGATGGCCATGGGCGCCGTACTGGAGCTGCGAAACCGTCCCGAAGGCGGCCTGGAGGCACGCCTCACCCTGCCGACCCGACCCCTTGCTTCGTATTGAACCATGTTGATCCTTCTCATCGCCTATCTGGGCGGGGTGCTCACGATCCTGAGCCCTTGCATCCTCCCGGTGCTGCCCTTCGTATTCGCACGGGCCGACCGGCCATTCCGTTCGCACGGCCTGCCGATGCTGACCGGCATGGCCATCGCCTTCGCGGCCATCGCAACGCTGGCGGCGGTGGGCGGCGGCTGGGTGGTCACGCTCAACGAATACGGGCGCTATGCGGCGATGGCGATGCTCGCGCTCTTCGGCACGACGCTGTTGGTCCCGAGCCTGGCCGAGCGCCTGAGCCGCCCGCTGGTGGCGCTGGGGCTGCGGCTGGCCGAATCGCAGCACGACGGCCCGACGGCCAAGACCTCGGTGTTCTCGGCGCTGCTGCTGGGCGTCGGCACCGGGCTGTTGTGGGCGCCGTGCGCGGGGCCGATCCTTGGGCTCATTCTGACCGGCGCAGCGCTCAACGGCGCCAGCGTCGGGGCCTCGCTGTTGCTGCTGGCCTATGCGGCCGGGGCCAGCACCTCGCTGGCCGCGGCGCTGCTGTTCGGTGGGCGCTTGATCTCGGTCATGAAGCGTTCGCTGCACACGGGCGAATGGCTGCGCCGCACGGCCGGTGCGGCCGTGCTGGTGGGCGTGGGCGCGATCGCGCTGGGGCTGGACACCGGCCTGCTCGCCCGGCTGTCGGTCGGCACCACATCGGCACTGGAGCAGGCATTGCTGGAGAAGATCGGCATGCCGAAGCTGCAGCCGACACCCGCCGAGACAAGCGCCCGGCAGGAAGACGAAGACGCGGGCCTGGTGCGCACGGCCGCTGCGACGCCCGAGCCCTCGGTGGCGCCGCTGCGCCGGCTGGGTGTGGAGGGCGACTTCCCGTCGCTGGCCGGTGCGGCCGAATGGATCAATTCGCCACCGCTGACCCCCGAGTCGCTGCGCGGCAAGGTGGTGCTGGTCGACTTCTGGACCTATTCGTGCATCAACTGCCTGCGCACGCTGCCCTACCTTCGTGCCTGGGCGCAGAAGTACAAGGAAGCGGGCCTCGTCGTCGTCGGCGTGCATTCGCCCGAGTTCGCCTTTGAGAAGCGCGCTGCCAATGTGCGCACGGCGACCCGGGATCTGGGCATTGACTTCCCGGTGGCGTTGGACAACGATTTCAAGATCTGGCGTCGCTTCGACAACCAGTCCTGGCCGGCGTTCTATTTCATCGATGCCGAGGGCCGCATCCGGCATCACCAGTTCGGCGAGGGCGGCTACCAGAAGGCCGAGCAGATCATCCGGCAGTTGCTGGGCGAAGCGGGGCAGCGCGACCTGCCGTCCGATGGGGTCGTGCCGAAGGGGCAGGGCACCCAGGCGGCCCCCGGCCCGGAGCTCGCCATGTCGAACGAGACCTATGTGGGCACCGCGCGTGCGAGCGGCTTTGCATCGCCTGGCGGCTTCGCGGGCGGTCGCGCGCATGGCTACCAGATTCCCGCCTCCCTGCGCACCAACCAGTGGGCGCTGGCCGGCGACTGGACCGTCGAGCCCGAGCGCGCCGTGTCCAACGGCGCGAACGGCCGCATCGCCTACCGCTTCCAGGCGCGCGACCTGCACCTGGTGCTCGGCCCCGCCGCCGATGGCAAGCCGGTGCGCTTCCGGGTGCGGGTCGATGGCAAGGCGCCGCTCGGAGACCACGGGGCGGACACCGACGAACAGGGCTATGGGACCATCGAGGCCCAGAAGCTCTATCAGCTGGTGCGCCAGCAGAAAGCCGGGAGCGATCGATTGTTCGAGATCGAGTTTCTCGACGGTGGGGCCCAGGCCTACGCGTTCACTTTCGGCTGAAGCCGTCGGCGTCCGCGATGCGGCCGGAATTTCCTGTGGCGGGCGGGACGGGTTTCGCGTACGCTTTCGCCTCCACTCGAAAGCGGAGGCGCCAGGGGGCGGGCGCGTCCGCATGTGAAAACGCTCCATCGAATCTCGAGGAGAAGGTCGTGAGCACTCAAGCCAAGCCGAACAAGCAGGATTTGGATGAAGGGCGGATTCGTACGCATCTGCCGATGCGCAACACGTCCAGGCCCGGCCTGATCACCTACGACGCGCGCGACCCCGACACCCGCTTTCCGCCGATCGATCAACTGCGCCCACCCCGGGGCGCGCCCAACGTGCTGATCATCCTGATCGACGATGCCGGCTTCGGCTCGTCCAGTGCCTTCGGCGGCCCTTGCCAGACGCCGAATGCCGAAAAGCTGGCCGCCGCCGGCCTGAAGTTCAATCGCTTCCACACCACCGCGCTGTGTTCGCCCACGCGACAGGCCTTGCTGACCGGGCGCAACCACCACTCCTGCGGCATGGGCGGCATCACCGAAATCGCCACCGGGGCCCCGGGCTACAGCTCGGTGCTTCCCAACTCCATGTCCCCCCTGGCCCGTACGCTCAAGCTCAACGGCTACTCGACGGCGCAGTTCGGCAAATGCCATGAGGTGCCGGTGTGGGAGACGAGTTCGGTCGGCCCGTTCGACGCCTGGCCCACCGGCGGTGGCGGCTTCGAGTATTTCTACGGATTCGTCGGCGGCGAAGCCAACCAGTGGTATCCGAGCCTGTATGAAGGCACCAATCCGGTCGAGCCGAAGAAGACCCCCGAGGAGGGCTATCACCTGATGGAGGACATGACCGACAAGGCCATGTCATGGATCGGGCAGCAGAAGGCGCTGGCGCCCGACAAGCCGTTCTTCGCCTACTTCGCGCCCGGCGCCACGCACGCACCCCATCACGTACCCAAGGAGTGGGCCGACAAGTACAAGGGCAAGTTCGACCAGGGGTGGGACCGGCTGCGCGAGGAAACCATTGCCCGGCAGAAAGCCCTGGGCGTGATCCCGGCCGATTGCGAACTCACTGCACGGCACGAGGAAATCCCCGCATGGGACGCGATGCCGGAAGCGCTCAAGCCGATCCTGCGCCGTCAGATGGAGGTCTACGCAGGCTTCATGGAGTTCACCGACCATCATGTGGGCCGCCTGCTCGACAGCCTCGAGAGGCTCGGCATCCTCGACGACACGCTGGTCTACTACATCGTCGGCGACAACGGGGCCTCCGCCGAGGGCACCTTGAACGGTGCCTACAACGAGATGGCCAACTTCAACGGACTGGCCGCACTCGAAACGCCCGAGTTCCTGATGGCCCGC
>Ga0182008_10000678_pt1 | contig 24604 bp, 24 predicted proteins | sample Sormic07211129_1_FD_120482 | JGI IMG/M metagenome (GOLD analysis project Ga0182008, IMG submission 120482) | Rhizosphere microbial communities from Sorghum bicolor, Mead, Nebraska, USA - 072115-129_1 metaG | ecosystem: Host-associated > Plants > Roots > Rhizosphere | place: USA: Nebraska...
TCGCCCTTCTTGATGGTGCCGATGCGGCGGATGTCCAGCCGCACCGAGGCGTAGAACTTCAGCGCATTGCCGCCGGTGGTGGTCTCGGGCGAGCCGAACATCACGCCGATCTTCATGCGGATCTGGTTGATGAAGATGACCATGCAGTTGGTCTTCTTGATGCTCGAGGTCAGCTTGCGCAGCGCCTGGCTCATCAGCCGCGCCTGCAGGCCGGGCAGCGAGTCGCCCATGTCGCCTTCGATTTCGGCGCGCGGCGTGAGCGCGGCCACCGAGTCGACCACGATCAGGTCGACCGCGCCGGAGCGCACCAGCGAGTCGACGATCTCGAGCGCCTGCTCGCCGGTGTCGGGCTGGCTGATCAGCAGGTCGGACAGGTTGACGCCCAGCTTCTGCGCGTACTGCACGTCGAGCGCGTGCTCGGCGTCGACGAAGGCGCAGGTGCCGGCCTGCTTCTGCATCTGGGCGATGACCTGCAGCGTGAGCGTGGTCTTGCCCGAGGATTCAGGGCCGTAGATCTCGATCACGCGGCCGCGCGGCAGGCCGCCGACGCCCAGCGCGATGTCCAGGCCCAGCGAACCGGTGGAGACCACCTGCACGTCCTCCAGGGCCTCGCCCTCGCCCAGCCGCATGATCGTGCCCTTGCCGAACTGCTTTTCGATCTGCGCGAGCGCGGCCTGCAGGGCCTTGGCCTTTTCGCTGCCGGCCACCGAGATGCTGCTGCCCTTGACGAGTGCGTCCATGAGAAATCTCCTTGAATATCAACGGGTTGTTGGGTTTTCATCCCGCTGCTTTTAATGACAGGCTGGATGCTTGAACAGTAGTGTAGCGGGCAGTACTTTGATGGCAACCCACTTTTTGGTCAGTTTGCCTTACTATTAACGGATGAGCGACCACCCCTTCGCGGCCGACCCCGACGCCTGGCGCCAGACCCACCTGGGCCGGCTGCTGGGCCATGCCATGCGCCGCTTCGACGAGCGCGTGCTGGCGCTGATGGCGCACGACGCCGAGGTGCCGCTGGCCTTGTCGAACCTCGCGGCGCGCGCACAGGTCAGCGCGGCGCATATCCACATCACGCGGCACCTGGCGCGCGGCGGCTCGCGCCTGACCGAGCTGGCCGAGCGCGCCGGCATGAGCAAGCAGGCCATGGGCACGCTGGTCGACCAGTGCGAGGCCTGGGGCCTGGTCACGCGCGAAGCCGATCCGCTGGACGCACGCGCGCGGCGGGTGCGCTTCACGGCCGACGGGCTGGCCTGGCTCGAGGCCTTCCGCCGGGCGGTGGCGCAGGCGGAAGCCGAGTTCCGCGCCAGCGTGGGCGACGAGATCGCCACCGTGGTCACGATCGGCCTCGAGGCCTACGCCGGCTGATCGGCGAAAAGCTGCGCCAACGCAAGGGTCGCCGGCAGGCCCACGCCTAGAATCCGCCGCGGAGACGAGTAAAAAAGCGCAACGATGCGCCCCACAAGCCGGAGGTGGCTCATGCGGATTCTGATTGCGGAAGACGACCAGGTGCTGGCCGATGCCCTGCTGCGCAGCCTGCGCACCTCGGGCGCGGCCGTGGACCGCGTGGCCACCGGCTCGCAGGCCGATGCCGCGCTGATGACCAACAGCGAGTTCGACCTGCTGATCCTCGACCTGGGCCTGCCCAACCTGCACGGCCTGGAGATCCTCAAGCGGCTGCGCGCGCGCGGCTCGCAGCTGCCGGTGCTGGTGCTCACCGCGGCCGACAGCGTGGAAGAACGCGTCAAGGGCCTGGACCACGGCGCCGACGACTACATGGCCAAGCCCTTCAGCCTGCAGGAGCTCGAGGCCCGCGTGCGCGCGCTCACGCGGCGCGGCATGGGCGGCACCAGCAACGCGATCAAGCACGGCCCGCTGGTCTACGACCAGGCCGGCCGCGTGGCCACCATCGACGGCAAGATGATCGAACTCTCGGCCCGCGAGCTGGGCCTGCTCGAGGTGCTGCTGCAGCGCGCCGGCCGGCTGGTCAGCAAGGACCAGCTGGTCGAGCGGCTCTGCGAGTGGGGCGAGGAAGTCAGCATCAACGCCATCGAGGTCTACATCCACCGCCTGCGCAAGAAGATCGAGAAAGGCCCGATCCGCATCGCGACGGTGCGCGGCCTGGGTTACTGCCTCGAGAAAATTGCCCCCTGATGCACCTTCGCGCAGTGCCCGTCGCCCGCTCCGTCCGTCGAGCCTGGGGGCGGGCGTGAAGCTCTTCCAGCGCGCCCAGCGCTCCCTGTTCGGCGAGATCCTCGACTGGATGCTCACGCCGCTGCTGCTGCTGGTGCCGGTGAGCATCGGCGTGACCTGGCTGGTGGCGCAGGGCATCGCCAACGCGCCATTCGACCGCGCGCTCGAGAACAACGTGCGCACGCTGGCCCGGCTGCTGGTGGTGCAGGACGGCCGCATCCAGTTCCCGCTGCCGCAGGCCGCGCGCGACATCCTGAGCGGCGACGACACCGACGTCGTCTACTACCAGGTGCTCGACGGCCGCGGCCAGTTGTTGAGCGGCGAGCGCGACGTGCCGCCGCCGCACTCCGACGAACTGCCGACCACCGGCATGGTCTACCTGCACGACGCCACCATGCGTGGCAAGGCGGTGCGCATCGGCTCGCTGTGGGTGCCGGGCGCCACGCCCGAGGCGCCGCATGCGCTGGTGCAGGTGGCCGAGACGCGCGAGAAGCAGTCGGTGCTGGCCACCGAGATCATCAAGGGCGTGCTGCTGCCGCAGTTCGCGATCCTGCCGCTGGCGGTGCTGCTGATCTGGCTGGCGCTGGTGCGCGGCATCAAGCCGCTGTCGGTGGTGGAGGCGCGCATCCGCGAGCGCCGGCCCGACGACCTGAGCCCGCTCGACGAATCGGGCGTGCCGCTGGAGGTGATCCCGCTGGTGTCGTCGGTCAACGAACTGCTCAACAAGCTGCACGATTCGATCGCCACGCAGAAGCGCTTCCTGGCCGATGCCGCGCACCAGCTCAAGACGCCGCTGGCCGGGCTGCGCATGCAGGCCGACCTGGCGCAGCGCGAAGGCGCCAACGCCGAAGAGCTCAAGCAGTCGCTCAAGCAGATCGGCCGCGCCAGCGTGCGCGCCACCCACACGGTCAACCAGCTGCTGTCGCTGGCGCGCGCCGAGGGCAGCAGCGCCACGCTGGGCCGCCAGGCCTGCGACCTCGCGCGCCTGACCATCGAGGTGGTGCGCGAAGCCGTGCCGCGCGCCATCGAGCGGCGCATCGACCTGGGCTACGACGGCGCCGAGGCCGGCACGCCGGGCGTGACGCTGCAGGGCAACCCGACGCTGCTCAAGGAGCTGGTGCGCAACCTGGTCGACAACGCGCTCAACTACACGCCCTCGCCGCCCGACCACGCGGGCATGATCACCGCGCGCGTGCTGGCCGACCCCTTCGGCCGGGTGGTGGTGCTGCAGGTCGAGGACAACGGGCCGGGCATCGCCGAGGCCGACCGCGAGCTGGTGTTCGAGCCCTTCTACCGCGTGCTGGGCAACGAGGCCGACGGCTCGGGCCTGGGCCTGCCGATCGTGCGCGAGATCGCGCGCCAGCATGGCGCCAGCGTGCGGCTGGAGGATGCGCATCCGGACCAGCAGCCGCCCGGCACGCGCTTCAGCGTGCGCTTCGAACTCGAAGAGAAATAGCCGCCGCCGCGGCGGGCCGGCGGATCAGGGCGCCTGGCGGATCTGCAGCAGCTCGGGCCGCACCTGCAGCGCGAGGCGGTGCGGCTCGGCTTCGCCAAAGCCGGCCGGCTGGAAGCCCAGGGCCGCGAAGCTGCCCCGGCTCCAGGCGAAGTAGCCGAGGTTGGCCAGCACCAGCGCCAGCACGACGAAACGGCTGCGCATGCTCAGGCGCCCGCGCGGACGCGAGGCCGCACGCTGACTTCGGAGCTGCTGATGACCTGCAGGCCGGCCGCGGTCTGCACCCGCAGCTCGCCGCCCCAGCCCACGCCGTCGCAGAGCCCGGCGGTGCCGTCGCTGAGCTGCACCTCGCGCCCGCGCAGCGTGTCGCGTTCGGCGAAGCGCTCGGCGAAGGGCGCGAAGCCGCGCTCGGCAAAGGCCTGCACGGTGTCGACCAGCGGCGGCACCACCGCGCGCAGCAGTTCGCCCGCGCTCGCCTCGGGCCGCCATTCGCCGATCCAGGCCGGCGGCGTGTTCAGGCCCTCGGCCTCGCGCGGGCCCAGGTTCAGGCCGATGCCGATCACCAGGTAGCGCTGCGCGGACTCGGACTGCGGCAGCGCGGTCTCGATCAGGATGCCGCCGAGCTTGCGGTCTTCGCGCCAGAGGTCGTTGGGCCACTTGAGCTGCAGGCCCGCGGCGCCGCCCGGGTCCAGGCTCTCGGCCACGCTGACGCCCACGGCCAGCGACAGGCCCGACCAGTCGCGCGGCGCCAGCGGCAGGCCCAGGGAAAAGGTCAGCGAGGACAGCTGCGCGCTCTGCCAGGGCCGGCCCAGCCGGCCGCGCCCGGCGGTCTGGCGCAGCGCCACCAGCAGCACCGGGGCGACGCTGCCCTGGCGCGCCCGGCGCATGAGCTCGGTGCTGGTCGAATCGATCTCGGCCACCACCTCGACGCCGAAGCCCGGCAGCCGCGGCGCCACGGCGGCGGTGATCTCGTCCTCGAACCAGGCGCTGGGCTGCTGCATCGCGGGCATCCTCAATCGGCGGCCTTGGCCTTCTTGCGTTTCTTCTTTTCGGCCTTCTCGGCCTTCTCGAGCTTCTCCGCCTTGGCCGCCTTCTTCTCGGCCTTGGCCTTGCGTGCCTTCTTCTTCGCCTTGCGCGCCTTCTTCTCGTCGTCCTCGTCCTTGGGCGTGAGCAGCGTGCCGCGACAGGTCTCGGCGCCGCACCAGCAGGGGAACTCGGCCAGCAGCTCGGGCGTGTACGGCAGGTCGATCATCAGGCCGTAGTCGTAGTTGAGCTCCTCGCCGGCCGGGATGTCGCGCAGCGCCTTGATGAAGATGCGGCCCTCGATCTCGTCGGCCTCGCAGTTCGGGTCGCAGGCGTGGTTGATCCACTTGGCGGCGTTGCCGTCGACCTTGCCGTCGATCACGCGCTTGTCGTCGACGTGGAAGTAGAAGGTGTGGTTGGGCTGGGCCGGATCGTGCGGATGGCGGCGCAGGGCCTCCTTCCAGGTGATCACCTCGCCCTTGTATTCGATCAGCGTGTCGCCCTTGGCGATGTCCTGCACGGCGAACACGCCCTTGCCGTGGACGCCCGAGCGGCGGGTCTGGATGCGGCGGCCTGGGATCGAGGGGATTTTTGAAGGCATCGCCGAAGTCTGATAGTTTGAATATGCACACACATGCGCGTGCGTGCGCACGCGAGAGCCGCCGATTGTAGGGCGCACTCGCGTTGCACACTGCACGCCATGGCTGCCGTCCGAGGGGACCGCGGGCCGCCGACCGGCAGCCCGGGCCTGCCTCGCCCCATTTTTTGAATGCTGGACTTATGAAGACACTGGTAATTGCAGAGAAACCGTCGGTGGCGCAGGACATCGTCCGCGCCCTCACGCCCACGGCCGGCAAGTTCGAGCGCTACGACGAATACTTCGAGAGCGAGCAGTACGTCGTGACCAGCGCCGTCGGCCACCTGGTCGAGATCCAGGCGCCGGAGGAATTCGACGTCAAGCGCGGCAAGTGGAGCTTCGCCAACCTGCCCGTGATCCCGCCGCACTTCGACCTCAAGCCGGTCGACAAGACCAAGACGCGCCTCAACGCCGTCGTGAAGCAGGCCAAGCGCAAGGACGTGACGCAGCTCATCAACGCCTGCGACGCGGGCCGCGAGGGCGAGCTGATCTTCCGGCTGATCGAGCAGTACGCGGGCGGCAAGACGCCGCTGAACAAGCCGGTGCGCCGGCTCTGGCTGCAGTCGATGACGCCGCAGGCGATCCGCGACGGCTTCGACTCACTGCGCACCGAGCAGCAGATGCAGGGCCTGGCCGACGCCGCGCGTTCGCGCTCCGAGGCCGACTGGCTGGTGGGCATCAACGGCACCCGCGCCATGACCGCCTTCAACTCGCGCGACGGCGGCTTCTTCCTCACCACCGTGGGCCGCGTGCAGACGCCCACGCTGTCGGTGGTGGTCGAGCGCGAAGAGAAGATCCGCAAGTTCGTGAGCCGCGACTACTGGGAAATCCACGGCGCCTTCCAGGCCGAGGCCGGCCAGTACCCGGGCAAGTGGTTCGACGCCAGCTTCAAGAAGCCGCCGCCGGGCCCGGATGGCGTGGCCGACCCCGAGATGCGCGCCGACCGCGTGTGGAGCGAGCGCGAAGCCCGCGAGATCGCCGACGCGGCGCGCGGCAAGCCCGCCACCGTCACCGAGGAATCGAAGCCGACCACCCAGGCCTCGCCCGCGCTGTTCGACCTGACCTCGCTGCAGCGCGAGGCCAACGGCCGCTTCGGCTTCTCGGCCAAGACCACGCTGGCCCTGGCCCAGAGCCTCTACGAACGCCACAAGGCGCTGACCTACCCGCGGACCGACTCGCGCGCGCTGCCCGAGGACTACCTGCCGGTGGTGAAGAACACCATGGCCATGCTGGCCGACAGCGGCATGAAGCACCTCGCGCCCTTCGCCAAGCAGGCGGTGGACGGCAACTACGTCAAGCCCAACAAGCGCATCTTCGACAACGCCAAGGTGTCGGATCACTTCGCCATCATCCCGACGCTGCAGGCCCCGAGCGGCCTGAGCGAGGCCGAACAGAAGCTCTACGACTTCGTGGTGCGCCGCTTCCTGTCGGTGTTCTTCCCGAGCGCCGAGTTCCAGGTCACGACCCGCATCAGCACGGTGGAAACCAACGGCAAGAAATACCCCTTCCGCAGCGACGGCAAGGTGCTGGTCAAGCCGGGCTGGCTCGCGATCTGGGGCAAGGAAGCCGTGAGCGAGGACGACGAGAAGGACGGCAAGAACCTGGTGCCGGTGAAGGCTGGCGAGGTGGTGAAGACCGAATCGGCCGACCTCAAGGCGCTCAAGACCCGCCCGCCCGCGCGCTATTCCGAAGCCACGCTGCTGGGCGCGATGGAAGGCGCGGGCAAGACCATCGACGACGACGAGCTGCGCGAGGCCATGCAGGAGAAGGGCCTGGGCACGCCCGCCACGCGCGCGGCCACCATCGAAGGCCTGATCGCCGAGAAGTACATGCTGCGCGAAGGCCGCGAGCTGATCCCCACCGCCAAGGCCTTCCAGCTGATGACGCTGCTGCGCGGCCTGGGCGTGGAGGAACTCTCCAAGGCCGAGCTCACCGGCGAATGGGAATACAAGCTCGCGCAGATGGAGAAGGGCGCGCTGAGCCGCGCCGACTTCATGCGCGAGATCGCCGAGATGACGCAGCACATCGTCAAGAAGGCCAAGGAATACGACCGCGACACCGTGCCTGGCGACTACGCCACGCTGGCCACGCCCTGCCCCAACTGCGGCGGCGTGGTGAAGGAGAACTACCGCCGCTACAGCTGCACCGGCAAGCCTGGCGCGGAGCCCTGCGGCTTCTCCTTCGGCAAGTCGCCGGCCGGGCGCACCTTCGAGGTGGCCGAGGCCGAGCAGCTGCTGGCGGACAAGCACATCGGCCCGCTCGACGGCTTCCGCTCCAAGGCCGGCTGGCCCTTCACCGCCGAGATCGTGATCAAGTTCGACGAGGAGGCGAAGAACTGGAAGCTGGAGTTCGACTTCGGCGACGACAAGGACGGCGAGAGCGGCGAGATCGTCGACTTCAGCCAGCAGGACACGGTCGGACCCTGCCCGATCTGCGGCGCCCCGGTGTTCGAGCACGGCGCCAACTACGTCTGTGAGAAGTCGGTGCCGACCGAAGGCCAGCCCACGCCGAGCTGCACCTTCAAGACCGGCAAGATCATCCTGACGCAGCCGGTCGAACGCGCGCAGATGGAGAAGCTGCTGGCCACCGGCAAGACCGACCTGCTCGACAAGTTCGTCTCGATGCGCACGCGCCGCGCCTTCAAGGCCTTCCTGGTCTGGAACAAGGAAGAGGGCAAGGTGACCTTCGAGTTCGCGCCGCGCGAAGGCGGCAGCAAGTTCCCCGCGCGCAAGACCTTCTCCAAGGCGGCGCCGGCGAAGAAGGTCGCGGCCAAGAAGACCGCCGCGGCGAAGACGCCGGCCGCCAAGAAGGCCGCCGCGCCCAAGGCGCCGCGCAAGCCGGGCGCGGGCCTCAAGCCCAGCGACGCGCTGGCCGCGGTGATCGGCGCCGAACCGGTGGCGCGCACCGAGGTCATCAAGAAGCTCTGGGACTACATCAAGGCCAACGGCCTGCAGGACGCGGCCAACAAGCGCGCGATCAACGCCGACGCCAAGCTCAAGCCGGTCTTCGGCAAGGACCAGGTGACGATGTTCGAACTGGCGGGCATCGTGGGCAAGCACCTCACGGCAGGCAGCTGACCGGAAGGCGCGTACGGGGTGTTACCGGCATCCCGGCGCGCCACCCCTACAGTGGGGTGTTCGTTCGCCCCTTTTGGAGCCGCCCGTGTCTCTTTCCCCGCGCCCCTTTCTCGTTCCCGTGCTGCTCGCCGCGGCGGCGCTCGCCTCGGCCTGCGGCGGCCTGCCCTCCGCGGGCGACAGCCGTGTCGACGGCCCGACCGCGGGCAGCCCGCGCAGCGGCGTCGAGGCCTTCGGCACCATCGATGCCGGCGTGAGCCGCTACGAGCAGAAGAAGTAGCGCTGCCGCTTCCCGTTCAGGCCGCGCCGGCCAGGTAGCCGTGCAGCGCGCCGCGCAGCTGCCGTGACAGCGCCGACAGGTCCGGCCGGCCGCCGGTGCCGATGTGCGCATGCGCCATCAGGCCGTAGAGGATGGTCTGGCTCACGCGGGCCACCTCCTTCTTCCGGCAGTCGGGCGCGAGGTCCGACGCGGCCTCGAGCGCGCCCACCCACTCTGTCACGAAGCGGTCGTACATCTTGCGATAGGCCTCCGGGCCCGAGAGGTGGCGCTCGAGCAGGTAGTGCGCGCCCCAGGCCAGCGGCTGCTCGCGGTGGGCCTCGACCTGCGAATCGATCACCGCATCGACGATCTCGCGCAGCGGCCGGCCCGCCTGCGCGGTGACGGCCGCGCGCATGGCCAGCAGCAGCGCCTTGGAGCGCAGGTGCAGGCAGACGCGCGCCAGGTCTTCCTTGTTCTCGAAGTACTCGTAGAAGCTGCCGAGGCCCGTGCCCGCCACGGCCACGATCTCGCGGATGGTGACCGCGGCATAACCCTTCTCGACCCAAAGCCGAACAAAGGCTTCCTGCAGGGCCTGCGAGGTGTGGCGCGCGCGGGACTGGCGCGGCTTTCTCCTGGGCGCGGCGGCCGGTGCGCGGGCGCTGGTCATCGGCACCGAACCCGAACACCTTGCGGCCCGGTTGTTCCTAGAATTTTTGGAGACATCCAAGGCATTCTGCAATGACCCCCACCACCACCGCCCCCGAGGATTCGCGCACCGCCGTCTACACCGGCGCGGGCGACGCCTGGCAGCCCAGCGCGCTGTCGCGCGGCCCCTGGGACCCGCGCGCCCAGCACGGCGGCGCGCCCTGCGGCCTGCTGGCGCATGTGGCCGAGCGCGCCGCGCCCGGGCCCGGCTGGCAGCTCGCGCGGCTCACGGTGGAGCTGGTCCGGCCGGTGCCGGTGGCGCCGCTGGTCACGCGCACCCAGGTGCAGGCCTCGCGCGCCACGGTGCGCGTGGGCATCGAGCTGCTGGCGGGCGAGGTGTGCGTGGCGCGCGCGCATGCGCTGCTGCTGGCCCGGCAGCCGCTGGCGCTGCCGGCCGATCTGCCGGACGCATCGTCACCCCCCTTGCGGCCCTTGCCCCGGGACTGCCGCGACAGCGTGCGCATCCCGGGCATGCCCGACGGCCTGTCTTTCCACCAGACCGCGCTGGAATCGCGCATGGCGCAAGGCGATGCCAGCCGGCCGGGCCCGGCGGCCGCGTGGTTCCGGCTCGCGCTGCCGCTGGTACAGGACGTGCCCACCTCGCCCGCCATGCGCGCCGCGGCGGCGGCCGACTGCGGCAACGGCCTGAGCTGGGTGCTGCCGGCCGATCGCTTCCTGTTCACCAATGCCGACATGAGCCTGAACCTGTTCCGCGCGCCCGAGGGCGAATGGATCGGCCTGCGTTCGGCCACCGAGGCGCACGGCGACGGCGTCGGCCTGGTCGTGTCCCGGCTGTACGACGAACGCGGCCCGATCGGCATCGCCACCCAGACGCTGGTGCTGCGCGAGCGCGCCGCCACCTGAAACCTTTCCCGACACTGGAGACAAGACCATGAGCACCACCGGCATCCACCCCGACAACCAGGTTCCCGAACTCAAGGACTACAACGTCTACACGCGCGACCCCGCGCTGCGCGCCGCGGTCGCGCGTGGCGGCGCCGGATGGCGCGACGAGGAGCTGGTGCGCCAGGGGGCCGAGTACGGCGCCGAGGCCACGCTGCGCGCCGCCGAGGACGCCAACCGCCACGAACCCGAGCTGCACACGCACTCGCGCATCGGCGAGCGCATCGACCAGGTGCAGTTCCACCCGGCCTGGCACACGATGATGGCCATCGCCCGGCGCAACGGCATCGCCAACCTGCCCTTCTTCGACGAGCGGCCCTCGGCCTGGGTGGGCTACGGCGCCTCGCTCTACATGCACAGCCAGATCGAGTCGGGCTCGACCTGCCCGACCACCATGACCAAGGCCTGCATCCCGGTGATGCGCCGCAACGCCGCGCTGTACGCCGACCTGCGCGCCAAGCTGGCGTCGAACGAACACGATGCGCGCGACATCCCGCTCGAGGGCAAGACCTCGATGACGGTCGGCATGGGCATGACCGAGAAGCAGGGCGGCAGCGACGTGCGCAGCAACACCACGCGCGCCGTGCCCGCAGGCAGCGGTCCGTGGGGCGACGAGTTCCTGATCACCGGCCACAAGTGGTTCTTCTCGGCGCCCATGTGCGACGGCCACCTGGTGCTGGCCAAGACCGACGAGCACGGGTCGTCGTGCTTCTTCGTGCCGCGCTGGCGGCCCGACGGGAGCAAGAACGCGATCCACATCCAGCGCCTGAAGGACAAGGTCGGCAACCGCTCCAACTCCAGCAGCGAGGTCGAGTTCAAGGAGGCCTGGGGCGTGCGCGTGGGCGACGAGGGCCGCGGCATCCCCACCATCATCGAGATGGCGACCGTGACCCGGCTCGACTGCGCGCTGTCCAGCGCGGGCTTCATGCGGCAGGCCTTCACGCAGGCCGCGCACTACGCGAGCCACCGCTACGCCTTCGGCAAGGCGCTGGTCGACCAGCCGGTGATGACCGAGCTGCTGGCCGACATGGCGCTCGAATCCGAGAGCGCCACGCTGCTGGCGATGGAGCTGGCTTCGCGCTTCGGCTCGGCCGCGCCGCTGGACACGGCCTGGCGCCGGCTGCTCACGCCGGCCGCCAAGTTCTGGAACTGCAAGCGCGCGGTGGCGCTGACCGGCGAGGCGATGGAAGTCTTCGGCGGCAACGGCTATGTGGAGGACGGCCCGATGGGGCGCCTGTTCCGCGAGGCGCCGGTCAACTCGATCTGGGAAGGCTCGGGCAACGTGATGTGCCTGGACGTGCTGCGCGCCGTTTCGCGCAACCCCGACGACGTGCAGCTGGTGCTCGAACAGCTGCAGGGCATCGCGGCCGGCGAGCCGCGGCTGCTGGCCGAGCTCGAGGCGCTGCGCCGCATGGTGCAGCTGCCGCCGCAGGAACTGGAGCGCCAGGCGCGCCGCTTCACGCAGCGCCTGGTGCGCGCCACGCAGGCCAGCCTGATGCTGCAGCACGCGAGCGCCGACGCCTCGGCCGCCTTCCTGTCGAGCCGCTTCGACCCCGACTGGGGCCCGGTCACCGGCATCAGCGCCGGCACGAGCGACCCCGGCGCGCTGGTGCGCGCGGCCTGGCACTGAAGAACGAGGCGACACCGATGGATTTCGTTTCCCTCCTCGACCAGCATGCCCTGGTCCAGCCGACGCGCGAGGCCCTGCGGCAGGACGGCCGCGCCTGGACCTACGCCGAGCTGGCCGAGCTCACCCGCCGCGCGGCGACCGTGCTGCGCGCGCAAGGCGTCGGCCCGGGCGACAGGGTGGCGCTGCTGTGCTTCAACACGCCGGGCTTCGTGCTCGCGATGTTCGGCGCCTGGCGCCTGGGCGCGGCGGTGGTGCCGGTCAACCACAAGCTGCAGGCGCCCGAGATCGACTACCTGCTGGCCCATTCGGGCGCCCGGCTGTGCCTGGTCGACGGCACGCTGGCACCGCAGGCCGCGCGCGTGGCGCACCGCTGCGACTGGCTCGCGACCGCGCAGGCGGCCGAGGGCCTGCCGCTGTTCGAGGACCTGCTGGCGCAGGCCGCGCCGCTGGCCGACGCAGCGCCGCCGGCCGCCGACACGCCGGCCCAGATCCTCTACACCTCGGGCACCACCGGCAAGCCCAAGGGCTGCCTGCACAGCCACCGCAACGTGTTCATGGCGGCGGTGTGCACGGCCGCCGGCATGGCGCTGTCGCGCAACGAGCGCACGCTGATCGCGATGCCGGTCTGGCACTCGTCGCCGCTCAACAACTGGCTGCTGGGCACGCTGCTGATGGGCGGCACCGTGGTGCTGCTGCGCGAGTACGCGCCCAAGGCCTTCCTCGACACGCTGGCGGCCGAGCGCATCAGTTTCACCTTCGGCGCGCCGATCGCCTTCCTCGCGCCGCTGTCGGTGGTGCCCGACGTGGCCGGCTACGACTTCAGCGCGATGCGCCTGTGGGCCTACGGCGGCGGCCCGCTGGGCGCCGACATGGCGCGCAAGCTGGCGCAGGGCTACCGCAGCGACCGCTTCGTGCAGGTCTACGGCATGACCGAATCGGGCCCGCTGGGCACGGTGCTGTACCCGGAGGACGCGATCGCCAAGGCCGGCTCCATCGGCCGCGCGGGCGTGCCCGGGGTGGCGGTGGAAGTGCGCCACCCGGACGGCCGGCGCTGCGCGGCGGGCGAGGTCGGCGAGATCCACCTGCGCTCACCGGCCGTGATGCAGGGCTACCTCGACAACCCGCAGGCCACGGCCGAGGCCTTCGACCCGCAGGGCTGGTACCGCACCGGCGACCTGGCGCGCATCGACGAAGACGGCTTCCTGTTCATCGTCGACCGGCTGCGCGACATGATCATCACGGGTGGCGAGAACGTCTATTCGAAGGAAGTGGAAGACGCGCTGGGCGCCCACCCCGAGGTGCAGGACGTGGCCGTCATCGGCCGCCCGCACCCCGAATGGGGCGAGACGGTGACGGCGGTGCTGGTGGCGCGCCCCGGCTGCACGCTCGAGGCGCAGGCGCTCGGCGCCTTCCTCGAACCCCGGCTGGCGCGCTACAAGATCCCGCGCGTCTACGAAGTGCGCGAGACGCTGCCGCGCACCGCCACCGGCAAGCTGCTCAAGCACCTGCTGCGCGCGCCGGCCTGAGCGGCGGATTCAGCGCCGCAGCAGCGCCTGGCGCAGCATGCGCGCCGCGCGGTCGCGGATCTTGCCGGGTGCGCTGCGGTGCGGCCGGTGCGGCTGCACGCGGGCCGCGGCGCAGGCGCCGAGGAAGTCGTTGAGGATGGCCGTGTCGTCGACCGTGCTGATGGTGCTGCCGGCCTTGTGGAACTCCGGGTGCCACTGGGTGGCGGCGATGTAGCCGCGGCCGGCCCGGCCGCTCACGCGGCGGATCGCCTCGGGCACGCGGTCGGGGTAGCTCCAGGCCTCGACCTCGAAGCCCGGCGCCAGGTCCTTGATGCCCTGGTGGTGGATGCTGTTGACCCGCGCGTGCTGCACGCCCGGGTACATGCGCGAGAGCTGCGAGCCCTCGACCAGCACGATGTCGTGGAAGTTCTGGTCGTAGCTCACCGGGTCGCGGTGGCGCAGCGCGTTGGGGTGCTGGGTCTCGATGTCCTGGAACAGCGTGCCGCCGAAGGCCACGTTGATCAGCTGCAAACCCCGGCAGACGCCGAAGATCGGCTTGCCGGCCTGCTCGAAGGCCTCGACCAGCGCCAGGTCGTAGAGGTCGCGGATGCGGTCGCCGACCCAGGCGTCGCGCATCGGCACCTCGCCGTAGCTGCCGGGCCAGACGTCGGCGCCGCCGTGCATCACCACGCCGTCGAGCCACTCGGCGTAGTGCGACAGCTTGGTGTCGCCGCGCGCGGTCTCGCCGGTCGGGCAGGGCACCATCACCACCATGGCGCCGGCGGACATCAGCCAGTGCGCGATCGACTGCTCGACGTACTGCAGGGTCTTGTTGGTGAACAGGGAACGCGAAGGGTCGGCGTGCTGGAAGCAGGCGGAGAGGCCGATCTTCAATCGACCGGCAACGTTCTGAGGCATGGCGGTGGCCGCGGGCGGCGCGGCGTACAGAGACGGAAAGCCATTGTGGCGCGGCGCGGCGCCGCAGGCCAGTCGGACGACATGCCTATATGCTTTCGTGTTGCGCAGACCGCAGACGGACTGCGCCCCCCATGAGGACACCGCGATGAAGACCATCCAAGGCCCGGGCATCTTCCTGGCCCAGTTCGCCGGCGACACGGCCCCGTTCAACTCGCTCGACGCCATCGCCGGCTGGGCCGCGGGCCTGGGCTACAAGGGCGTGCAGATCCCCAGCTGGGACGGGCGCCTGTTCGACCTCAAGAAGGCCGCCGAGAGCCAGGCCTACTGCGACGAGGTGCTGGGCACGCTGGCCCGGCACGGCCTGCAGATCACCGAGCTGTCGACCCACCTGCAGGGCCAGCTGGTGGCGGTGCACCCGGCCTACGACGCCGGCTTCGACGGCTTCGCGGCGCCCGAGGTGCGCGGCAACCCGGTGGCGCGCCAGCAGTGGGCGGTCGAGCAGCTGATGCTCGCGGCCCGGGCCTCGGCGCGGCTGGGCCTGAAGACCCACGCCACCTTCTCGGGCGCGCTGGCCTGGCCCTACCTGTATTCCTGGCCGCCGCGCCCGCCGGGCCTGATCGACGAGGCCTTCGACGAGCTCGGCCGGCGCTGGCTGCCGATCCTCAATGCCTTCGACGACGTGGGCGTGGACGTCTGTTACGAAGTGCACCCGGGCGAGGACCTGCACGACGGCGTGAGCTACGAGATGTTCCTCGAGCGCGTGGGCCAGCATCCGCGCGCCTGCCTGCTCTACGACCCGAGCCATTTCCTGCTGCAGCAGCTCGACTACCTGGCCTACATCGACCATTACCACGAGCGCATCAAGGCCTTCCACGTCAAGGACGCCGAGTTCAACCCGAGCGGCAAGCAGGGCGTCTACGGCGGCTTCCAGTCCTGGGTGAACCGCGCCGGGCGCTTCCGCTCGCTGGGCGACGGCCAGGTCGATTACGGCGCCATCTTCTCGAAGATGGCCACCTACGACTTCGAAGGCTGGGCGGTGCTGGAGTGGGAATGCTGCATCAAGCACCCCGAGGACGGCGCCCGCGAAGGCGCGCCCTTCATCGCCGACCACATCATCCGCGTGGCCGACCGCGCCTTCGACGATTTCGCCGCCGGCGGGGTGGACCGGGCGGCCAACCGGCAAATGCTCGGCCTCGGCTGATGTCGTGCCGTTGTCACGTCAATTAGCAACACTTGTGCCAGATCGGGTAGAATGTGCGGTTCGTTTCGATACCACGACGAAGCACTTCGTCATCCTGCCGGCTGACCTGGCCGATCCCCGGATCGTCAGGCGCCTCACTTTCAAGCCGGCCCAATACAGTGTGTTGGAGCGCCAGACCGGGCGCCCATGATTGCCACCACTGCCTTCGTTCCTGTTGAAGCGAATTTCGCGCTGTCTGCGTCCCCGGGTGCTTTTTTTGAAGCCTCCAGCGGCCGGCCCGCGCCCGTTTTCAATTATTTTCAGCGTATTGCGGCGTCGCAATGCGCGAAGGCTTTCATGGACATCATTCAACACAGCGTGGCGGTGGGCAAGTACCTCGTCTCGCCGCTCATCAAGAACCTGGACGACGGTCGCTTCGCCGCGTCCGTGTCGATCCGCTCGGGCCGCGGCAGCGGCATGCACGACCGCGTCATGCGCTTCACGCCCCATTTCTCGAGCCACGGCGCCGCGCTGCGCTACGCGGTCGACCAGGGGCTGGGCTGGGTGCGTGAACGCACCGTCCCGCAGCACACTCCAATGCATTGCGCCGCCTGAGCGGCACACGGCTTTTCCCATCATCATCACGACAACTTTTCAGAGGTAATTCATGGCCAAGGAAGAACTGATCGAAATGAACGGCGCAGTGACGGAAGTCCTGCCCGACTCGCGCTACCGCGTGACGCTCGACAACGGTCACCAACTGATCGCCTACAGCGGCGGCAAGATGCGCAAGCATCACATCCGCATCCTGGCGGGCGACAAGGTGTCGCTCGAGCTCTCGCCCTACGACCTGACCAAGGGACGGATCACCTTCCGCCACCTGGAACGCCGCGGCCCGCCGCCCACCAACAACGGCGGCGCACCGCGCCGTTGATCGACGACCAGAGACGCACCCCAGTGACAGGTTCCGCCACCGGTTTCGGCTCGCTGCCGCTCGCGCCGCAGACGCTCGCCAACCTCACGCAGTTGGGCTATCTGCAGATGACGCCCATCCAGGCGGCCAGCCTGCCCGTGGCGCTGCTCGGCAAGGACCTGATCGCCCAGGCCAAGACCGGCAGCGGCAAGACCGCGGCCTTCGCCCTCGCGCTGCTGGCCAACCTCAACCCGCGCCGCTTCGCGGTGCAGGCGATGGTGCTGTGCCCCACGCGCGAGCTGGCCGACCAGGTCACGACCGAGATCCGCCGGCTGGCGCGCGCCGAGGAGAACATCAAGGTCGTCACGCTGTGCGGCGGTGTCGCCCTGCGCGGCCAGAACGCCAGCCTCGAGCACGGCGCCCACATCGTGGTCGGCACGCCCGGCCGGATCATGGACCACCTCGAACGCGGCAACCTGAGCCTCGAGGCGCTCAACACGCTGGTGCTCGACGAAGCCGACCGCATGCTGGACATGGGCTTCTTCGAGGACATCGTGACGGTGGCGCGCCAGTGCCCGCCCGAGCGTCAGACGCTGCTGTTCTCGGCCACCTACCCCGAAGGCATCGCCAAGCTGGCGGCGCAGTTCATGAAGGCGCCGCAGCAGATCACCGTGGCGGCCCAGCACGAGGAAGGCAAGATCGTCCAGCGCTGGTACGAGGTCAAGAACAACGACCGGCTGCACGCGGTGTCGCTGCTGCTCGACCACTTCCGCCCGCAGAGCACGCTGGCCTTCTGCAACACCAAGCAGCAATGCCGCGACCTGGTCGCGGTGCTGCAGGCGCAGGGCTTCAGCGCGATGGCGCTGTTCGGCGAGCTGGAGCAGCGCGAGCGCGACCAGGTGCTGGTGCAGTTCTCCAACCGCTCCTGCTCGGTGCTGGTGGCGACCGACGTGGCCGCGCGCGGCCTGGACATCGCCCAGCTCGAAGCCGTGATCAACGTCGACGTGACGCCCGATTCGGAGATCCACATCCACCGCATCGGCCGCACCGGCCGCGCGGACGCCGAAGGCCTGGTGCTGAACCTGGCCTCGATGGACGAGATGGGCAGCGTCGGCAAGATCGAGCAACTGCAGGGCCGCGAATCCGACTGGCATGCGCTGGCCGAACTCACGCCCGGCACCGGCGAACCGCTGCGTCCGCCGATGTCCACGCTGCAGATCGTCGGCGGCCGCAAGGAGAAGATCCGCGCCGGCGACGTGCTGGGCGCGCTCACCGGCGACGCCGGCTTCACCAAGGAGCAGGTGGGCAAGATCAACGTCAACGAGTTCTCCACCTATGTGGCTGTCGACCGTCGCATTGCACGCGAAGCGGCCCACAAACTGTCCACCGGCCGTGTCAAGGGCAAGTCCGTCAAGGTACGGCTGCTCGACGATGTGGCTTAATTACGCCCTTCGACCCTTTTTTATCCCGAGCTACCATGCCCAAGAAAATTCGCACCGAGGCAGACCGCATTGCCACCCCCGCCCCCACCCCGCTGCCGGGCTTCAGCCTGCCCAAGATGGGTGGCGGCCAGAAGGTCAGCCTGGAACGCGGCGTCGCCACGCGCAGCAAGAAGAACCCCGGCAAGCGCGCCAAGAAGGGCGGCTGATCCCCAGCCCCTTCGGACCGCTCCGTGAACGACGCGCCTTCGGGCGCGTTTTTCATGGGGCGTCCGCCTGAACCTACCCTTCGGTAGAAAGTCGCAGACGCGACCGTACCGCGGGCAAACCTCAGTCGACCGGCCCCGACCCGGTCCCCACAATGCCTCGCTTGCCCCTGTGCCGCCGACGACGCGGCACGGCCCGGGGTCTTTTGCGAGGGATCGACGTGGAACTGTTCTTTCAGCAACTTCTCAACGGCCTGACGGTCGGCGGGGTCTACAGCCTGGTGGCCCTGGGCCTGACGCTGGTCTACGGCATCCTGCACGTGCCGAACTTCGCCCATGGCGCGTTCTACATGTCGGGCGCCTTCGCCGGCTACTACCTGATGGTCAAGCTGGGCCTGAACTACTGGGTGGCGATGGCCGGCGCGGCGGTGATCGTGGCGGCCATCGCGATGCTGGCCGACCGGCTGGTGTTCCACCCGCTGCGCAACGCGCCCGAGCTGCACGACATGATCGCGGCCATCGGCATCCTGCTGTTCCTCGAGGCCGGGGCGCAGGCGATGTTCGGCGCCGACTTCCACCGCATGCCCACGCCCTACGGCCAGATCGTCGAGATCTTCGGCCTGACCGCGCCGCTGCAGCGGCTGCTGATCATCGTCGGCGCCTTCAGCCTGGTGGCGGTGCTGCACCTGTTCCTCACCCGCACCGTGACCGGCTCGACCATCATCGCGATGGCGCAGAACCCGCAGGGCGCGGCGCTGGTGGGCATCGACGCCACCCGGGTCAAGCTGCTGGTGTTCGCGATCTCGGGCGCGCTGGCGGCCATCGCCGCGGTGCTGTACGCGCCGATCAACCTGGTCTACCCGGCGATGGGCCACCTGGTGATCACCAAGGCCTTCGTGATCATCATCCTGGGCGGCATGGGCAGCTTCCCCGGCGCCATCGTGGGCGGGCTGATCATCGGGCTGGCCGAGAGCTTCGGCGGCTTCTACTTCTCCACCGACTACAAGGACATCATCGCCTTCGTGCTGCTGGTGGTGATCCTGTCGTTCCGGCCGCAGGGCCTGTTCACGCCCAAGGGAGCGCGCGCATGAGCCGGCTGTTCGAAGGCCGCACCGGCTGGGCCCTGCTGGCGCTGGCGGCGCTGGTGCTCCCGCTGTTCGCGCAGAACAACTACCTGATCTCGGTCGCGACGCAGGCCTTCATCATGGCCATCGCCGCGCTGGGCCTGAACCTGATCACCGGCTACACGGGGCAGTTCAACCTCGCGCACGGCGCCTTCATGGCGGTGGGCGCCTACACGGTGGGCATCCTGACGGTCGACCACCAGGTGCCGTTCTGGATCGCCTTCCTGCTCGCGGGCGGCGTGACCGCGGTGCTGGGCTTCTTCGTGGGCCTGCTGTCGCTGCGCCTCAAGGGCCACTACTTCTCGATCTTCACGCTCTGCGTGAGCTACATCATGTTCCTGCTGATCGAGAAGTGGGAAAGCCTCACGCACGGGCCGGTGGGCATCATGGGCATCCCTTCGCCGCCGGGCCTCGGGCCGGTGCAGTTCGGCACGCCGCTGTCGCAGTACTACCTGGTGCTGGCCTTCCTGGTGCTGGGCATCTGGGTCATGGCGCGCATCGTGCGCTCGCTGCTGGGCCGCAGCTTCATGGCGGTGCGCAACAGCGACGAACTGGCCGAGGCGCTGGGCATCGACCTGATGCGCACCAAGACCCTGTCCTTCGTGTTGTCGGTGGTCTATGCGGGCTTCGCGGGCGCGCTCTACGCGGGCCAGGTGCGTTTTCTCGGGCCCGACCTGGCGAGCGAGGTCGTGACCTTCGACCTGGTGATGTTCGTGCTGGTGGGCGGCGTCGGCACGCTGCTCGGGCCGCTGGTGGGCACGCTGCTGGTGACCTACCTCACGCAGAGCCTGCAGTTCCTGCAGGACTACCGCATGGTGGTGTTCGGGCCGGTGCTGATCGCGCTGATCATCTTCCTGCCCGACGGCCTGGTCGGCACCTGGCTCAAGCGCCGGGCGCGGCGTGCGGCGGCGCTGGCGCCGGCCCCTGCAACTCCCCCTGCAGCGCCGGCCAAGGAGGACCCGTCCCATGCTTGAGATCACCGGCCTCACCAAGCAGTTCTTCGGCCTGACCGCGGTCGACGACGTCACGACGCGCTTCGAGCGCGGCCAGGTCAGCGCCATCATCGGCCCCAACGGCGCGGGCAAGACCACCTTCTTCAACCTGGTGGCCGGCACGCACCCGCCGACCTCGGGGCGCATCGTGTTCAAGGAGCGCGACGTGACCGGGCTGCGGCCCGACCACGTGGCACGGCTGGGCATCGCGCGCACCTTCCAGAGCACGCACCTGTTCGACAACGCCACCGTGCTCGACAACCTGATCGTGGGCCACCGGCTGCGCACGCAGTCGGGGCTGTGGGACGTGCTGGTCAACTCGCGCCGGCTGCGGGAGGAAGAACGCCTGTGCCGCGAGAAGGCGCGCGAGGCGCTGGACTTCGTCGGGCTGTCGCACGTGGCGCACCGCATCGCGGCCGACATCACGCAGGAGGAGCGCAAGCGCGTGGCCTTCGCGCTGGCGCTCGCGACCGACCCCGAACTGCTGCTGCTGGACGAGCCCGCGGGCGGCGTGAACCCCGAGGAAACCGTCGGCCTGGCGGCGCTGATCCGCAAGCTGGTCGACCACGGCAAGACCGTGTGCCTGATCGAACACAAGATGGACATGATCATGCGGCTGGCCGACAAGATCGTGGTGCTGAACAACGGCGCCAAGATCGCCGAGGGCACGCCCGCGGAGATCCGCCGCGATCCGCAGGTGATCGAAGCCTACCTGGGAGCCGACCATGCTGCGGTTTGAGAACGTCGACCTGCACTACGGCAGCTTCCGCGCGCTGCAGGGCCTCACGCTGCATGCCGAGGCGGGCGAGCTGGTGGTGCTGCTGGGCGCCAACGGCGCGGGCAAGACCTCGATCTTCATGGCGGCCAGCGGCATCCACAAGCCCAGCGCCGGCAGCATCCGGCTGGCCGAGCGCGAGATCGCGGGCATGCGCACCGCGCAGATCGTGCAGGCCGGCCTGGTGCAGTGCCCAGAGGGCCGCAAGCTGTTCCCGATGATGACGGTGCGCAAGAACCTGGAGCTCGGCGCCTATGTGCACCGCGGCGACAAGGCCGGCATCCGGCGTTCGATCGACGAGGTGTTCGGCCTGTTCCCGATCCTCGAGAAGAAGCAGGACGACCCCGCCGGCTCGCTGTCGGGCGGCCAGCAGCAGATGGTGGCCATCGGCCGCGCGATGCTGGGCCGGCCCAAGGTGCTGCTGCTCGACGAACCCTCGCTGGGCCTGGCGCCGCTGGTGGTCAAGCAGGTGTTCGAGGTCATCCAGCGCATCAACCAGGCCGGCACCACCGTGCTGCTGGCCGAGCAGAACGCCTTCTCGGCGCTGGCCATCGCGCACCGCGCCTACGTGATCGAGCGCGGGCGCATCACGCTCGAGGGCGACCGCGATTCGCTGCTCAACAACGAAGCCGTCCGGGCCGCCTACATCGGCGCCTGATTTTCTTTTTCACACCGGAGACAACACCCATGAAGAACGAGATTTCCCCCGCTGGCCTGCCCCGCCGTCGCCTGGCGGCCCTGCCGCTGGCCGTGGCCCTGCTCGCCACGCTCGGCGCCGGCGCCGCCTCGGCCCAGGACGTGGTCAAGATCGGCTTCACCGGCCCGCTGTCGGGCGGCGCCGCGCTCTACGGCAAGAACGTGGTCAACGGCATCGAGATGGCGCTCAAGGAGATCAACGCGGCCGGCCTCGAGGTGGCGGGCAAGAAGGTCAAGCTCGAGCTGGTCGCGCTCGACGACAAGTACGCGCCGGCCGAGGCCGCGATCAACTCGCGCCGCCTGGTGCAGCAGTACCAGACGCCGGCGGTGTTCGTGCCGCACTCGGGCGGCATCTACGCGATGCAGGCCTTCAACGAGCAGGAGAAGTTCATCGTGCTGGCCTACTCCAGCACGCCCAAGATCACCGAGACCGGCAACAAGCTGACGATCCGCATCCCGCCGACCTTCGCCGGCTACATCGAGCCCTTCACGCGCTACGAGATGGCCAAGTTCGGCAAGAAGGTCGGCATGCTGCCGGGCGACCACGAGTACGCGAAGAACTGGAGCGCGCTGTTCGAGCCGGCCTGGAAGAAGGCCGGCGGCACCGTGGTGTCGAACAACCCCATGTCGTACAACCGTTCGGCCGACTTCTACAGCGGCGTGAGCCGCGTGCTGGCCGAGAAGCCCGACGTGCTGTTCATCGGCGGCCCGTCCGAGCCCTCGGCACTGGTCGCCAAGCAGGCGCGCGAACTGGGCTTCAAGGGCGGCTTCCTGATCATGGACCAGGCCAAGTTCGACGAGATGGCCAAGGTCACGGGCGGCCTGGGCGCGCTCGAGGGCTCGATCGGCGTGCTGCCGGTGTCGGACGACGTGCGCGTCGGCCCGCAGACCTTCGCCGCGGCCTACCGCGCGGCCTACGGCGCCGACAAGGCGCCCACCACCGAGTCCTCCTACAACTACGCGATGACGCACGCGCTGGCCGGCGCGATGAAGCTGGCCGGCAGCACCAGCGACGCCACCGCCATCCGCGCCAAGATCGGCGAGGCCATGACCAAGCTGCCCAAGGAGGTCAATGCGGCCGACTTCCGCGGCGTGGACGCCACGGGCGGCACGCTGCTCGACCCGCTGGTGGCCACCGTCGAAGGCGGCAAGATCAAGCCGGTGAACCTCAGCGACCTGATGAAGTGAGGCGGTGAAGCCCGCCGTGCTCAGCCGAGCACGGTGGCGACCAGCCACACGTTCGCCACGCTGATCACGGCGAACAGCGTCCACGCCGAGGCCTTCATCACGGGCCCGTTGGCGTGCTCGCCCATCAGCGCGCGGTCGCTGGTGAAGCGCACCAGCGGCCAGATCGCGAAGGGCAGCTGGAAGCTCAGCACCACCTGGCTCAGCACCAGCATCTTGCCGATGCCGCCGTCGCCGAACCAGCGCACGCCCAGGTAGGCCGGCACCAGCGCCAGCGCGCGCGTGATCAGCCGGCGCTGCCAGCAGGGGATCTTCAGGTCGAGGAAGCCCTCCATGATGATCTGGCCCGCGATGGTGCCGGTGAAGGTCGAGCTCTGGCCCGAGGCCAGCAGCGCGATGCCGAACAGCGTGGCCGCCAGCGCGCTGCCCACCAGTGGTTCGATCAGGTGGTAGGCGTCCTCGATGTCGGCCACTTCCTGGTGGCCGCTGGCGTGGAAGGCGCTGGCCGCGAGCACCATGATCGCGGCATTGACCAGCAGCGCCAGCGACAGCGACACCACCGCATCCAGCGTGCAGAAGCGCAGCGCCTCGCGCCGCGCCGCCTCGGTGTGGTCGAGCAGCCGGGTCTGGACGATCGAGGAGTGCAGGTAGAGGTTGTGCGGCATCACGGTGGCGCCGACGATGCCGATCGCCAGGTACAGCGCGCCGGGCTGCTGCAGCCGTGCGAGGCTGGGGCCGAAGCCCATCGCCACGCCGAACCAGTTGGGCTGCGAGATCGCGAGCTCGACCGCGAAGCAGCCGGCGATGGTCAGCACCAGCGCCAGCACGATGGCCTCGACCCGGCGGAAGCCCGCGCCCTGCAGGCCCAGCACCAGCAGCGTGTCGAAGGCGGTGATCGCGATGCCGACCGGAATCGACACGCCGAACAGCAGGTGCAGCGCGAGTGCGCTGCCCAGCACCTCGGCCAGGTCGCAGGCCACGATGGCCAGCTCGGCGCCCAGCCAGAGAAAACGGTTGACGCGCGGCGAGTAGTGCTCGCGGCAGGCGCGCGCCAGGTCCTTCTGCGCCACCAGCCCGAGCCGCACGCACAGCGTCTGCAGCAGCATGGCCGCCAGGCTGGACAGCAGCACCACGAAGAGCAGGCCGTAGCCGTACTTGGAGCCGGCCTCGATGTCGGTGGCCCAGTTCCCGGGGTCCATGTAGCCCACCGACACCAGCAGGCCGGGGCCGGCGTAGCGCCAGAGCTTGCGGTGGAAGGGCAGGCCGGGATCGATGGCGATGCTGCCCTTGACTTCGGAGGGACAGAAGGGCGCCGTGGCAGTGCGGGGCAGCAAGGACATGCGTCGGATGATAGGGCGCGCTGCCAGAGCGGATCGGCCGCATGGGACAGCGCCCGTGGCAAGCGGTGGTGGCGTCCTACAGGCCGGGCGGGGGGCGCTGCCTAGCGTGGTGCTCCCCCCACCTGAATTCACCCGGAAATCCCCCCGCCATGGCCAAATCCCGCGCTCCCGCACAACAACCCGCGCCCTCGCCGGTCGACCCCGCCACGGCCGTCGCAGCCCAGACCGCCGCCCGCAACACCGACAGTGGCCCGGCCCATCCGGCGCCGCCCAACGCAGCCCCCGGCGATCTGCCGGCCCAGCGGGCCGCGGACACGCAGGCCCTGGTGGCCGCGATGCCGGCCAACACCAACAAGCCGCTGGAACACGGCGAAGCCAATGCGCCGACGCCGCCGCGAGGCCTGAGCGCCACGCCGGCCTCGCGCCTGCCCGGCGGCAGCACGCTGTCGGAAGCCAA
>Ga0182008_10000679_pt1 | contig 24589 bp, 22 predicted proteins | sample Sormic07211129_1_FD_120482 | JGI IMG/M metagenome (GOLD analysis project Ga0182008, IMG submission 120482) | Rhizosphere microbial communities from Sorghum bicolor, Mead, Nebraska, USA - 072115-129_1 metaG | ecosystem: Host-associated > Plants > Roots > Rhizosphere | place: USA: Nebraska...
CGGTCGATCATCGCGTTGAAGACCTTCCGGGCCTCGTCGTAGCCCGGGTCCCCCGGGGCGAACACGTCGCCGACCAGATCCTCGCGGAGCGCGGTGAGCGCCGCGTCCGCCTTCGGGAGGGAACCCATGGCCGCCCCCTTTCGGACAGGGGCAAATGTCTGCTCTCAGCCTAGGCGGACGCGGGTCCCGGGGCGCGCTGGAGCCCTGGCGCGGGGCGCGGGGCGCCGCTAGCGCCGTGCCACGCCGTCGAGCATCAGGGTGACGGTGAAGTCGAAGCGGTCGTGGCCCTCGCCGGCCGTGAGTTCGGCGGCGTGGCGGGTGGTGTGGGGGAAGGACTCGGCGGGCAGGGCGGTGAGGCGGCCCAGGAGTTCCTCGCGGTCGAGGACCCAGGCGGTGTCGTCCTGTGCCGATCTCTGGCGGGCGATCGACACTTCGAGGCAGTAGGCGGCCACGTACAGCACGAGGGCGTCCACGGCCCAGGCGGCTGCCTGCGGGGCGACGCCGCCGCGGAGCAGGACCGCCAGCAGACCCTCGCTGACGCGCAGGGTCTCCAGGTCGGTGGGGGCCATGGCGAACGCGGCGCGGGAGATCCCCGGGAACTTCAGGTACTGGTCCCGCAGCTGGGCGCACACGTCGTGCACCTGGTCCCGCCAGTGTTCCGGGTCGGGCACGGGCAGCGTCAGCTCGGAGCACAGGCGCCCGATGAGCAGTTCGTCGAGATCGGCCTTGTTGACCACATGGGCGTAGAGCGAGGCGGGTCCGGTGTCGAGCGCGGTGGCCAGCCGGCGCATGGTCAGCGCCTCGTAGCCCTCGGCGGCGACGACCGCCAGCGCGGTGTCGACGACCTGCTCCACGGTGATCGGGGCCTTGCGGCGCCGTGGTCCGGGGTCTGCTCCGGACTCGGGCCGGGGCGGCTGGTGGCGCGCCGCGCGTCGCTCTCTCGGGTTCACGTGGCCATCATAGCTTGACGCGAACAGTGTTCGCATGTAGAACACTGTTCGTGACAGTGATTCCGGAGCAGGACATGGACGTGACCGTGGTGGGAGCCGGCCCGGTGGGTCTCGTGCTCGCCGCGGAGCTGGCGCTCTCCGGGGCGTCGGTGCAGGTGATCGAGCGACTGGCCGAGCCGAGCGGGGCGATGAAGGCGGGGTCGATCAATGTGCCGACCGCCGAGGCACTCGATCGCCGGGGCCTGCTGCCCGCCGCCGAGAAGGTGCAGCGGGAGGTCCTCGGGAGGGCGGGGCCGGTCGCGCGCGAGGCCGGTGACCGCCGGGGAGCGACCGTGCCGCGGTTCACCGGGCACTTCGCGGGGATGGTCCTCGACGCCGATCTCGTGGACTGGGCGGACGCCGATCTCGCCGCGCACGCCGGTGTCGAGGGAGCGCGGGTGGTGCCGCAGCGCGAGCTGGAGGAGCTGCTGGCCGACCATGTCGAGCGACTGGGCGTACCCGTGTGTCGCGAGGTGGAGGTCACCGCGCTCCAGGACACCGGCGACACGGTCCTCGTCGGCACCACCGCCGGTGCGGTGCGCACCGGGTGGCTGGTCGGGTGCGACGGCGGGCGCAGCACCGTGCGCCGCCTCGCGGGCATCGACTTTTCCGGCACCGACCCCGAACTCACCGGACACCTGGCGATCGCCGACATCGCCGACCCGGAGAAGCTCGCGAGCGGCTGGACCTGGTCCGACCGGGGGGCCTACCGCTACGGACCGCAGCCCGGGCGGATCGTCACCGTGGAGTTCGACCGCGCCCCCGCCGACCGGTCGGCGCCGGTCACCCTCGACGAGGTGCAGACCAGCCTGCGCCGGGTCTCCGGCACCGACGTCACGCTGACCGCGCTGCGCGGCCCCGCGACCCGGTGGAGCGACAACGCCCGCCAGGCCGCCGCCTACCGGTCGGGGCGGGTGCTGCTGGCCGGCGACTCCGCGCATGTGCACTCGCCGTTCGGCGGGCAGGGCCTCAACCTGGGGGTCGGCGACGCGATGAACCTCGGCTGGAAGCTCGGTGCCGTCGTCGGCGGGTGGGCGCCCGAAGGGCTGCTCGACACCTACGACGCCGAACGCCGTCCCGTCGGCGCCTGGGTGCTGGACTGGACGCGGGCCCAGATCGCGGTACTGCGCGGGGACGCCAGGTCGGCCGCGCTGCGGGAGGTCGTCGGCGATCTGCTGAGCACCCGGGACGGCACCACCTACGCGGTGAAGAAGATCGCCGGCGTGACCCAGCGCGTCGACCTGCCGGGCGACCACCCGCTCGTCGGCCGACACGTACCCGACCTGCGCCTTGCGGACGGCTCCCGGCCGGCCGACCACGCCCACGACGGCGGCTTCCTGCTGCTGGACCGCACCCCGGACGGGACGTTCACCCGCGCCGCCACGGCCTGGGCGGGGCGGGTGAGGAGCGTGCCGGACGGCCACGGGACACCGAGCGGGCTGCTGGTCCGCCCGGACGGGGTGGTCGCCTGGGCCTGTGACACCGCCGATGACACCGCCGTCACCGGTCTGGAGACCGCCCTGCGCCTGTGGGCCGGCCGACCGTCGCCCGCACCGGAGCGCGAACCGGTCGGATGACCGTCACCGGCGTCGAGGAGGGCCGGAGGGGGACACCCGCCCCGGCCGCTCGCTCTCGTCTCTCGTCGGCCTTCGTCGGCCTTCGTCGGCCTTCGTCGGCCTTCGTGGGCCGCCGTCAGCCGCCGTACGCCCCCGAGGCCGTCAGTCGGAGGGCCGTGTCGATCAGTGGGACGTGGCTGAAGGCCTGGGGGAAGTTGCCCACCTGCCGCTGCAGGCGCGGGTCCCACTCCTCCGCCAGGAGGCCCAGGTCGTTGCGGAGCGACAGCAGCTTCTCGAAGAGCTTGCGCGCCTCGTCGACCCGGCCGATCATCGCGAGGTCGTCCGCCATCCAGAACGAGCAGGCGAGGAACGCCCCCTCGTCACCGGGGAGGCCGTCCACGCCCTCGTCGCCGCCCGAGGTCGGGTAGCGCAGGATGAAGCCGTCCGGTGTGGACAGCTCGCGCTGGATGGCCTCGATGGTGCCGATGACGCGCTTGTCGTCGGGCGGCAGGAAGCCCATCTGCGGGATCAGCAGCAGCGAGGCGTCCAGCTCCTTCGAGCCGTACGACTGCGTGAAGGTGTTGCGCTCCTTGTCGTAGCCCTTCTCGCACACGTCCCGGTGGATGTCGTCGCGCAGTTCGCGCCAGCGCTCCAGCGGGCCGTCCGCGTCACCGGACTCGATGAGCTTGATCGTGCGGTCCACGGCGACCCAGGCCATGACCTTGGAGTGCACGAAGTGGCGGCGCGGGCCGCGCACCTCCCAGATGCCCTCGTCCGGCTCGTCCCAGTGCTGCTCCAGGTAGCGGATCAGCTTGAGCTGGAGGAGGGAGGCGTAGTCGCTGCGGGCGAGGCCGGTCATATGGCCGAGGTGCAGGGCCTCGGTGACCTCGCCGTACACGTCGAGCTGGAGCTGGTGGGCGGCGCCGTTGCCGACGCGCACCGGCGCCGAGTTCTCGTAGCCGGGCAGCCAGTCCAGCTCCGCCTCGCCGAGCTCGCGCTCGCCCGCGATGCCGTACATGATCTGCAGGTTCTCGGGGTCGCCGGCGACGGCCCGCAGCAGCCACTCGCGCCAGGCGCGGGCCTCCTCGCGGTAGCCGGTGCGCAGCAGCGAGGACAGGGTGATGGCCGCGTCGCGCAGCCAGGTGTAGCGGTAGTCCCAGTTGCGGACGCCGCCGATGTCCTCGGGCAGGGAGGTCGTGGGGGCCGCGACGATGCCGCCGGTGGGGGCGTAGGTGAGGGCCTTCAGGGTGATGAGCGAGCGGATCACCGCCTCGCGGTACGGGCCGTGGTACGTGCAGTGCTCGACCCACTCCCGCCAGAACTCCTCCGTCGCCTCCAGCGAGGCCTCCGGCTCCGGCAGCGGTGGCGGCTCCTTGTGCGAGGGCTGCCAGGAGATCGTGAAGGCGATCCGGTCACCGGGGGCGACCGTGAAGTCCGAGTACGTGGTCAGCGACTTGCCGTAGGTCTCGCACTCGGTGTCGTACCAGACCGAGTCCGGGCCCGCGACGGCGACCGTGCGCCCGTCGTGCTTGTGCACCCACGGCACGACACGGCCGTAGGAGAAGCGCATCCGGAGGGCCGAGCGCATCGGGACGCGGCCCGAGATGCCCTCGACGATGCGGATCAGCTGGGGGGCGCCGTCACGCGGGGGCATGAAATCGGTCACGCGGACCGTGCCGCGCTGGGTGTCCCACTCGGATTCCAGGATCAGCGAGTCGCCGCGGTAGGAGCGCCGGGCGGCCGTCGGGGGCTGCGCGTCGGAGGCGTGGGCCGGGCCCAGGCGCCAGAATCCGTGTTCCTCGGTGCCCAGCAGACCGGCGAAGATGGCATGCGAGTCGAAGCGGGGCAGGCACAGCCAGTCCACTGTGCCGTCCCGGCAGACCAAGGCGGCGGTCTGCATGTCTCCGATGAGTGCGTAGTCTTCGATGCGCCCGGCCACGTGCAACTCCAGTCGAACGGCCACGTCACCCCCAGGGAAATGGGGGCTGTCGCTTATTGCGGTCAAGGGGTCGTTGTAATGCGTCGTTGAGCGGTGAAGCAAAGCAGTCGTCCCTGCCGTGTGGCAAAACGACAATTGATGCTCAACGAACTGACGAGCTCTCGTTGTTCCGGTCATCACGTGCGGGGGTGGTGACGTGTCCCGGCCGGGCTCGGCAGCGAGTGTCCGAGCAGGATACGACGCACGTAGATGATCTGTGTGCCGCTCCGGGCAACCCGGATCGGCCGAACGGGTGAGCAACCGGGGGAAAGAGTCGAGAGAGTGCGGGTCTGTGGCGGCCCGTGTGCGGAGCGTGGTCGGAAGCCATCCCGCCGGGGCGCTGATACCCTGGTAGCCCGTGGACCGGTGGGCACGAAACCCCCGAACCGCAGCGACGGCGACCCCCGGATTTCCGCAGGCAGCCGCACCGCCCTCCAGATCGCGACCACGGGAGCCCCCTCTTGGCCATGCCGCCGAAAGCTACGACGACCAAGCACATCTTCGTCACCGGGGGTGTCGCCTCCTCGCTCGGCAAGGGCCTCACGGCCTCCAGCCTGGGCATGCTGCTCAAGGCCCGTGGTCTGCGGGTGGTCATGCAGAAGCTCGACCCGTATCTGAACGTGGACCCGGGCACGATGAACCCCTTCCAGCACGGTGAGGTCTTCGTCACCAACGACGGCGCCGAGACCGACCTGGACATCGGACACTACGAGCGCTTCCTTGACCGCGACTTGGACGGCTCGGCCAACGTCACCACCGGCCAGGTCTACTCGACGGTGATCGCCAAGGAGCGGCGCGGCGAGTACCTGGGCGACACCGTGCAGGTCATCCCGCACATCACCAACGAGATCAAGCACCGCATCCGCCGTATGGCGACCGACGAGGTCGACGTCGTGATCACCGAGGTCGGCGGCACGGTCGGCGACATCGAGTCCCTGCCGTTCCTGGAGACCGTCCGCCAGGTCCGCCACGAGGTCGGCCGGGACAACGTCTTCGTCGTCCACATCTCCCTCCTGCCCTACATCGGCCCGTCGGGAGAGCTGAAGACGAAGCCGACCCAGCACTCGGTTGCGGCCCTCAGGAACATCGGTATCCAGCCGGACGCCATCGTGCTGCGCTGCGACCGCGAGGTGCCCACCGCGATCAAGCGCAAGATCTCCCTGATGTGCGACGTCGACGAGGCCGCCGTGGTCGCCTGCCCCGACGCCCGCTCGATCTACGACATCCCCAAGACCGTGCACGGCGAGGGCCTGGACGCCTATGTCGTGCGCAAGCTGGACCTGCCGTTCCGGGACGTGGACTGGACGACCTGGGACGACCTGCTCGACCGCGTCCACAACCCCGACCACGAGATCACCCTCGCCCTGGTCGGCAAGTACATCGACCTGCCCGACGCGTACCTCTCGGTCACCGAGGCGCTGCGCGCCGGCGGCTTCGCCAACCGGGCCCGGGTGAAGATCAAGTGGGTCACCTCCGACGACTGCAAGACCCCGGCGGGGGCCGCGGCCCAGCTCGCCGACGTCGACGGCATCTGCATCCCCGGCGGCTTCGGCGACCGCGGTGTGCTCGGCAAGGTCGGCGCGATCAGGTACGCCCGCGAGAACCGGATCCCGCTGCTCGGCCTCTGCCTGGGCCTGCAGTGCATCGTGATCGAGGCCGCGCGCAACCTGGCCGACATCCCGGACGCCAACTCCACCGAGTTCGACTCCGCCACCGGCCACCCGGTCATCTCCACCATGGCCGAGCAGCTGGACATCGTCGCCGGCGAGGGCGACATGGGCGGCACGATGCGCCTGGGCATGTACCCGGCCAAGCTGGCCGAGGGCTCCATCGTGCGCGAGGTGTACGACGGCAAGGAGTACGTCGAGGAGCGCCACCGCCACCGCTACGAGGTCAACAACGCCTACCGCGCCGAGCTGGAGAAGAGGGCGGGCATCCTGTTCTCCGGCACTTCCCCGGACGGCAAGCTCGTCGAGTACGTGGAGTACCCGCGCGAGGTGCACCCTTACCTGGTCGCCACCCAGGCGCACCCCGAGCTGCGCTCGCGCCCGACGCGCCCGCACCCGCTCTTCGCGGGTCTGGTGAAGGCCGCGGTCGAGCGGAAGAGTTCCGAGTAATCCGAGTAATCCGAGTAACACGAGAGTTGTACGGTGGCCGGGGTGCTCGCATTCAAAAGGTGAGCGCTCCGGCTGCTTTTTCTGCACGTGGGGAAGGACAGGGCATGACGATCAGGGACACCCCCGAGGAGTGGGAGATCCGGGCGACGGAGACCCCCTTCGTGGGCAACAAGACCTCCGTCCGCACGGACGACGTGGTCATGCCCGACGGTACGGTCGTCCACCGCGACTACCAGGTCCACCCCGGCTCGGTCGGCGTCCTCGCGCTGGACGACGAGGGCCGGGTCCTGGTGATCCGCCAGTACCGCCACCCCGTGCGCCAGAAGCTCTGGGAGATCCCGGCCGGCCTGCTCGACGTGCCCGGCGAGAACCCGCTGCACGCGGCCCAGCGCGAGCTGTACGAGGAGGCCCACGTCAAGGCCGAGGACTGGCGGGTGCTGGCCGACGTCTACACCACGCCCGGCGGCTGCGACGAGGCCGTGCGGATCTTCCTGGCCCGGGATCTGTCCGAGGCGGAGGGCGAGCGCTTCGAGGTCGAGCACGAGGAGATCGACCTGGAGTACGACCGGGTGCCCCTCGACGAGCTGGCCGGGGGCGTCCTCGCGGGTGAACTGCACAACAACTGCCTCGTCGTGGGCGTCCTCGCGCTGCTGGCCGCGCGCAACGGCGACGGCCTCGACGCGCTGCGTCCGGCCGAAGCACCCTGGCCCGCGCGTCCGTTCGAGTCCTGAACGCATCCCGGCGTGCCGGTGTGACCATCGGCTGATCCGATCGGGGGACCCGTCCGCCGTGCTCCACCAGGAACGTTGCAGAGCGTGAACTAGGCTCTGAGCATGCCCGGACCGGGGTCCCGGCGGGCTTGCGCGTGCGGTGGGACGGGAGTGTGGCCCGTGACGGATCAGGCGGTGGAGACGGACGGTGGCGTACGGCTGTCGGAAAGTCAGTTCCTGGGCCGTACAAGAGAGTTGAAGGAGCTGCGCGCCGACATCGAGCGCGCGGGACTCGACACCCTGTCCGGGAAGAAACCGCCACGCGCGCGTGTGCTGCTCATCGCCGGCCGCCCCGGCTCGGGACGGACGGCGCTCGCCGAGGAGCTCGTACGACAGGTCGCGGACCGTTACGACGACGGGCTGCTGCGCGCCCGGCTCAGCGAGCCCGACGGCACCCCTGTCCCCGTCGAGTGCGCCGCCCGTGAGCTCCTCGTCGCCCTGGAGCGGCCGACCCCCGCCGGAGCGACCGCCGACGACCTCAGCGCGGCGCTCCGCGAGGCCCTCGCCGACCGCCGCACGCTGATCCTGCTCGACGACGCGGCCGACGCCGAGCAGGTCGACGCCCTGCTCCCGGACACGCCCGACTCCCTGGTCGTCGCCGTCTCCGACGGCCCGCTCACCGGCATCAGCGATGTGCGCCCCTGCACGCTGGGCGGACTCGACACCAAGTCCGCCCTGGAGCTGCTCACCCGCTACACCGGCTCGGTCCGCATCACCGTGGACCCGCGGGCCGCCGAGGGCCTGGTCGAGGAGTGCCAGGGGCAGCCCGCCGCGCTGCAGCTCGCGGGCGGCTGGCTCGCCGCCCGGCCCCAGGCCGCCGTCGCCGACCTCGCCAAGCAGCTGCACACCGAGGCCGACGAGGGCACCCCGCTCAGCCGTGTCTTCAAGCTCGCCTACGGCTCGCTGCCCTCGACGGCCGCCCGGATACTGCGCCTGCTCTCCCTCGCCCCGGCCGGCCTGGTCGACCCGCACACCGCCTCCGCGCTCGCCGGCTGCTCGGTGAACGCCGCCCGCACCACCCTGGACGACTTCGTCGCCCTCGGCTTCCTGCGCGCCGCCCGGTCCCCGCTCCCGCAGTACGAGGTCCCGGCCTGTCTGCACCCCCTGCTCAAGGCCCTCGCCGAGTCCCAGGACCGGCCGGGGGAGCTGCAGCTGGCCCGGGCGAGGATGCTGGAGCGGACCGTACGGCTGCTGCAGTCCTCCCGCGCCATCACCGAGACCGACAACCCCGAGGCCCGGGAGAAGCTCCAGGGCATGCCCCGCTCCCTGCGCTTCCCGAGCCCCCGGGCCGCCGAGGACTGGCTGCGCATCCGCCGGCCCGCCCTGCTGGCCGCCGCCCGGGCCGCGGTGGCCGACGGCGAGCTGGACACGCTCGCCCGCCGGCTGATGTCCCAGCTGGTCAGGACGATGGTCGCGCACTTCGGGACCCAGGCCGCCGCGCCCGACCTGTACGGCCTGCACGGCCTCGTCCTGGATGTCGCCGAGCGCCGGAACCTGCCCCGGGAGAAGGCGGCGGCGCTGCTGAACCTGGGTGATCTCGACGCCCGGACCGGGCGTACCTCGGACGCGCTGGTGCGATATCGGGCGGCGCTGGACGCCGGACGCGAGGCGAACGACCCCTACGCGACCGGCCGCGCGATGGAATCCGTAGGCGGCGCGCACCTGGAGCTCGGGGACTACGACCGGGCCGCCGACTGGTTCGGCCGCGCCCTGGCCCAGCGGCTGGCCCGGGACGAGCGTACGGACGCCGCGCGGCTGTACGGCCGTATCGCCGCCGCGCACACCTACGCGGGCCGCTACGGCGAGGCGCTGCGCAACTGGCGGGCCGCGGTCGCCGGGTACCGCAAGGACGGCGATGTGGCCGCCCACGCAAGGGCGTTGAGCGAGCTCGCGCGGGTCCAGGAGTACGCCGGACGGCCCGAGGAGTGCCTGCGCACCTGCCACGAGGCGCTGGACCTCGCGCGCCGCGCCGAGGACGTACGGCTGCAGGCGGCGCTCCAGCTGCGGCTCGCCGACACCCTGGAGCGCCTCGGCGATCCGTCCGCCGCCGAGCTGCACCGGGGCACGGCCGAGCGGCTGCTGGGGGAGGAATCCCCGGACTTCGGGGAGCCCGCAGAGATCGAAGTTCCGAAACAAGACGCTGACGCCTGCGAAATCCGTAGTACATCCGCCGAAGATTGATGCAATGAAAGGCTAGACAGCGGGAACACCTTCATTAGACTGGCTCTGCCGCACCTTCTCCCGCGGTGTCTCCCGGTGTGTTCCGTCATGCCTGGGTACGTGTTGTATTGCCCCACATCCACTGAGCCAAGGACCGTGATCGACGTGAAGGTCGGCATCCCCCGCGAGGTCAAGAACAACGAGTTCCGGGTGGCCATCACCCCCGCCGGTGTGCACGAGCTGGTGCGCCACGGCCACCAGGTCGTCATCGAGCAGGGCGCCGGCCTCGGCTCGTCGATCCCGGACGAGGAGTACGTCGCCGCGGGCGCGAAGATCCTCGCCGGCGCCGACGAGGTGTGGGCCACCTCCGACCTGCTGCTCAAGGTCAAGGAGCCCATCGCGGAGGAGTACCACCGCCTCCGCAAGGACCAGACGCTCTTCACGTACCTGCACCTGGCCGCGTCCAAGGAGTGCACCGACGCGCTCATCGAGTCCGGCACCACCGCGATCGCCTACGAGACCGTCGAGCTGCCCTCCCGCGCGCTCCCGCTGCTCGCCCCGATGTCCGAGGTCGCCGGCCGGCTCGCCCCGCAGGTCGGCGCGTACCACCTGATGCGCTCCGTCGGCGGCCGCGGTGTGCTCCCCGGCGGTGTCCCCGGCACCCAGCCCGCGCGGGCCGTCGTCATCGGCGGCGGGGTCTCCGGCTGGAACGCCACCCAGATCGCCGTCGGCATGGGCTTCCACGTCACCCTGCTCGACCGCGACATCAACAAGCTGCGCGAGGCCGACAAGGTCTTCGGCACCAAGGTCCGGGCGATCATGTCCAACTCCTTCGAGCTGGAGAAGGCCGTCCTGGACGCCGACCTCGTCATCGGCGCGGTCCTCATCCCGGGCGCCAAGGCCCCGAAGCTGGTCACCAACGAGCTGGTCGCCCGGATGAAGCCGGGAAGTGTTCTTGTCGACATCGCGATCGACCAGGGCGGCTGCTTCGAGGACTCCCGTCCGACCACCCACGCCGAGCCGACCTTCCGGGTCCACGACTCGGTCTTCTACTGCGTCGCCAACATGCCCGGCGCGGTGCCCAACACCTCCACCTACGCGCTCACCAACGCCACGCTGCCCTACATCGTCGAACTCGCCGACCACGGCTGGGTGGAGGCGCTGCGCCGCGACCCCGCGCTCGCCAAGGGCCTCAACACCCATGACGGCAAGGTCGTTTACCGCGAGGTGGCGGAGGCGCACGGACTGGAGCACGTGGAGCTCGACACGCTGCTCGGCTGACCCACGACGTTAAGTCTCCTTTTGGTAAAGGTCGATACGTCAACACAGGTCGTCAACACCGTGCGCCCGGCCGGACCTTGTCCCACAAGGTCCGGCCGAGTGTGTGTATGGTCACTTTGCGGCTCTAGGTCAACTCGCGTCGAACGTAACCCTTGAACCGATTCGTACACCGGCGAAACCTGCCGTGCGACGGCCGTACGCCCTTGACAGAGGGATGTTTCATTGCCGACACATCCTGCCGGGTCCGGCGGATTGTGTTGCTGCGGACGCCCGACACGCCATAGAGTCGCCAACCGTCGGCATGGTGCCACGCTGACCTGTCTAGAAGTTTCCTGGTCACCAAGGAGGTAAGACGACTTGTGAATGAGTCGACATTTTCTCCCGGGGGTGGTCAACCAGGAACGCCGGTACGGGGCCAGGACCCCGCGGGGTTCGAGGCTGTCGGCTCCGTCGCTGTGCGCACCTTCGCAGCCCATCAGAGCCCGGGTCCGCAGCTGATCCGGACTGCACACCAGAGCATGGATGGCCATCACGTGAACGCCATGGCCGGCGACGGAAGTGGCGCGCCCCACAACCACTTCGCCGACTACGACGAACTGCCCGAGGGGCACTTCTACGATCCCGACGCGGAGTACGAGCCCGACCCCGAGTACGCGGCCACGCTCGCGCCCGACGCTGCCCGGCAGCGCCGTGAACGGGTCGGTCCGACCGGGCGTCCGCTGCCGTACTTCCCGATCCCGGGTCCACTGACGAGCCACGGTCCCGCGACGATCATCGCGATGTGCAACCAGAAGGGCGGCGTCGGCAAGACCACGTCGACCATCAACCTGGGTGCCGCGCTCGCGGAGTACGGCCGGCGTGTGCTGCTCGTGGACTTCGACCCGCAGGGCGCGCTGTCGGTGGGGCTCGGTGTCAACCCGATGGAGCTCGACCTCACCGTCTACAACCTGCTCATGGAGCGGGGCATGGCGGCCGACGAGGTGCTCCTGAAGACCGCGGTCCCGAACATGGACCTGCTCCCCAGCAACATCGACCTGTCCGCCGCCGAGGTCCAGCTGGTCTCCGAGGTCGCGCGCGAGTCGACGCTGCAGCGGGCCCTGAAGCCGCTCATGGCCGACTACGACTACATCGTGATCGACTGTCAGCCCTCGCTCGGTCTGCTCACGGTGAACGCTCTGACGGCCGCGCACAAGGTGATAGTGCCCCTGGAGTGCGAGTTCTTCGCGCTGCGTGGTGTCGCGCTGCTGACGGAGACCATCGAGAAGGTCCAGGAGCGGCTCAACCCGGAGCTGGAGCTCGACGGGATCCTCGCCACGATGTACGACTCGCGCACGGTCCACAGCCGTGAGGTGCTGGCCCGTGTGGTCGAGGCGTTCGACGACCACGTCTACCACACGGTCATCGGCCGCACGGTCCGCTTCCCGGAGACCACGGTCGCCGGTGAGCCGATCACCACGTACGCCTCCAACTCCGTCGGCGCCGCCGCCTACCGCCAGCTCGCCAGGGAGGTGCTCGCCCGGTGTCACGCCGAGTGAGTCTGCCGGGGGCCGACGAACTCTTCCGTACGACAGGGGGAATGGCGCTCCAGCCGTCCACTCCGCGGCGGGGGGCCAACGGCGAAGCCCGTGTGCCCGCGCCCGCGGGGGAGAGCGACCCGGCCGCCGCCGGAGCGCCCGAGGACGCACCGCAGTCGGTGCCCGCGCAGGGCGGCGACGGCGAGGGCGCGGAGCATGTGGCTGCGGAGCCGGAGCCGATCGACGCCGGTCAGTCCCGCAGCCGGGGCGCGGAGCGCTCCGGACGAGGTCAGGCGGCGCAGGAAGGTTCTGCCCCCGCCGCGGCCGCCCAGCAGCCGCGCAAGCGCGGCCGCTCCTCGGCCTCGCGCCGTCCGAGCGGACGCGAGCGGCACGACGAGAAGATCACCGTGTACGTGTCCGCCGAGGAGCTGATGGACCTGGAGCACGCGCGTCTGGTGCTGCGGGGCGAGCACGGCCTCGCGGTCGACCGCGGGCGGATCGTCCGGGAGGCGGTCGCCGTGGTGCTGGCGGATCTGGAGTCCCGCGGGGACGCGAGCATTCTCGTACGTCGGCTGCGGGGGCGGTAGGCGGTAGCCTGCGGGGGCTATGACCTCGAACGACGTTCCCGTCCCCGGCACCGGCGGCTCCGCCGGGCGTCGGCGTGCGCTGGGGCGGGGGCCGGGGGAGGCCGCCGGGCACGACGAACCGGCGCCTCAGGCGCAGGCGCCTGTGGTGGACGTGGCCGCGGTCGTCGAGGAGCCTCCGGTCGCGGTGCCGGATCCCGAGGAGCCCGATGACGGCGTCTTCAAGGTGCGCCTGTCCAACTTCGAGGGCCCCTTCGATCTGCTGCTCCAGCTGATCTCCAAGCACAAGCTCGACGTCACCGAGGTCGCCCTGTCCAAGGTGACCGACGAGTTCATGGCCCATATCCGCGCGATGGGGCCGGACTGGGACCTGGACGAGACGACCGAGTTCCTGGTCGTCGCCGCCACCCTGCTCGACCTCAAGGCCGCCCGGCTGCTGCCCTCCGCCCAGGTCGAGGACGAGGGCGATCTCGCGCTGCTGGAGGCCCGCGACCTGCTGTTCGCCCGGCTGCTCCAGTACCGGGCGTACAAACAGATCGCCGACATCCTCAACGCGCGGCTCGACGAGGAGGCTCGGCGCTACCCCCGTACCGTCGGACTCGAACCGCACCACGCCGAGCTGCTGCCCGAGGTCGTCATCAGCATCGGTCCGGAGGGGCTCGCCCGGCTCGCGGTCAAGGCGATGCAGCCGAGGCCGAAGCCCCAGGTGTACGTCGACCACATCCACGCACCGCTGGTCAGCGTGCAGGAGCAGGCCCAGATCGTGGTCGCGCGGCTGCGGGAGCTCGGCGAGGCCAGCTTCCGCGCCCTGGTCGAGGACACCGACGACACGCTGACCGTCGTGGCACGGTTCCTGGCGCTCCTTGAGCTGTACCGGGAGAAGGCCGTGGCGCTCGACCAGGAGGCGGCCCTCGGCGAGCTGATCGTGCGCTGGACCGGTGGTGAGGGGGAGCAGGCGCCGACGGTGACCGACGAGTTCGACCGGCCGCCCGAGGTGCCCGAGGACGAGGGCAAGAAGGAGAAGGCGTGAGCGAGGAGACGACCCGGCTTCCGGCGAGCCTCGGCGGGGTCGCCGATCTCGACCTCAAGCCCGCCCTGGAGGCGGTCCTCATGGTCGTGGACGAGCCCGCGACCGAGGAGCACCTGGCGAAGATCCTGGAGCGGCCCAAGCGACAGATCGGGGACGCGCTGCGGGAGCTGGCCGACGAGTACGCGGTGCAGCGGCGCGGCTTCGAGCTGCGGTTCGTCGCGGGCGGATGGCGGTTCTACAGCCGCGCCGAGTACGCGCCGGCCGTGGAGCGGCTGGTGCTGGACGGCCAGACCGCCCGCCTCACCCAGGCCGCCCTGGAGACCCTCGCCGTCGTCGCCTACCGCCAGCCGGTGAGCCGCAGCCGCGTCTCGGCCGTACGAGGAGTCAACTGCGACGGGGTCATGCGCACCCTCCTGCAGCGGGGTCTGGTCGAGGAGGCGGGCACGGAACCCGAAACAGGTGCGATCCTGTACAGGACGACGAACTACTTCCTGGAGCGGATGGGCCTGCGCGGTCTGGACGAGCTCCCGGAGCTCGCGCCCTTCCTCCCGGAGGCGGAGGCGATCGAGGCCGAGACCCAGGAAGGGGTGCCGTCATTCGATCCGGACGCTCCGGATTCCGACGACGCAGACGACAAGACGGAACTTTGATGCGAAGCAGCAGCGGCAGGAACAGCAGCGGAAACAACGGCGGGAGCCGTGGTGGCAACAGCGGCGGCCGCGGCGGGAGCAGCGGTGGTCGCGGGAACTTCCGCGGCGCCGGCAACAACCGCGACGACAAGCAGGGCGGCCGGCCGAAGAAGCCCCGCCCCGAGGAGCGCCGCTACGACGTGGGCCCCGGCGCCACCCAGGAGGGGCCCAAGTCCGGGCGCGGCGGCACCGCGCGCGGCGGCGCCAAGGGCGGCCCGAAGCAGTCCCAGCAGAGCGGGCGCGGCCGTACGGCGCCCGGCAGCTCGCGCGAGTACGAGGCACGGGCCGAGGAGCGCAACCGCGAGCGGTACGCGGGCAAGAAGGACGTGAAGCTGCCCAAGACCTTCCCGGGCGCCGAGCAGGAGGGCGAGCGGCTGCAGAAGGTGCTCGCGCGCGCGGGCTACGGCTCCCGGCGCGCCTGTGAGGAGCTGATCGAGCAGGCCCGCGTCGAGGTCAACGGCGAGATCGTCCTGGAGCAGGGCAAGCGGGTCGACCCGGAGAAGGACGAGGTCAAGGTCGACGGGCTGACCGTCGCCACGCAGTCGTACCAGTTCTTCTCGCTGAACAAGCCGGCCGGCGTGGTCTCCACCATGGAGGACCCCGAGGGCCGGCAGTGCCTCGGCGACTACGTCACCAACCGGGAGACCCGGCTCTTCCACGTCGGGCGGCTCGACACCGAGACCGAGGGTGTCATCCTGCTCACCAACCACGGCGAGCTGGCGCACCGGCTGACCCACCCCAAGTACGGCGTGAAGAAGACCTACCTCGCCGCCATCGTGGGCCCGATCCCGCGCGACCTGGGCAAGAAGCTCAAGGACGGCATCCAGCTGGAGGACGGCTACGCGCGCGCCGACCACTTCCGGGTGGTCGAGCAGACCGGCAAGAACTACCTGGTCGAGGTGACCCTGCACGAGGGACGCAAGCACATCGTGCGGCGCATGCTGGCGGAGGCCGGGTTCCCGGTCGAGAAGCTGGTGCGCACCTCCTTCGGGCCGATCACCCTGGGCGACCAGAAGTCGGGGTGGCTGCGGCGGCTGTCGAACACGGAGGTCGGGATGCTGATGAAGGAAGTCGACCTCTAGGGGCTTCGGGTGCCTCCCGGGCGGTGTGGCGCGCCATGGTCTCCGCGGCGCGCACCGCGGCGGTGCCACAGCAGTTGTTGAACAGGACGTGGAGCTGGTCGACCCGGGCGGCCAGGTCGCGCAACCGGGGGAGCCAGTCCAGGAGTTCGGGCTCGGTGTAGTCGTGGCGGAAGCGGTCCTCCTTGGTCCCGGTGCCCCAGGCCGGGCTCCGGCCGTGGAAGCGGACCACGGACAGCCGCGGTGAGGTGACCGGCGTGACGGGCGGGATGGAGCGGGGCAGGGACCGGTTCATGTCCACGGCCACGGAGGTCATGCCGTAGCGGCTCAGCAGGGCATGCGTCGCCTCCGCCCATTCGTCCCGCCACCAGTCGGGGTGGCGGAACTCCACGGCCACGGGCCAGCCCGCGGTGCGTTCGGCGCAGTCGTGGAGGAACTGCCCGGCCCGCCGTCCGGGGCGCAGCCACGGGGGTAACTGGAAGAGCACCGTGCCGAGTCGGCCGGTCGCCCGGAGGGGCTCGATCCCCTCGGTGAAACGCGCCCAGACCTCGTCCAGCACCTTGGGGTTGCGGGGGTCGGCGGACAGCCCCTTCGGCATCGTGGACGGGCGGGTGGGGTGGCCGGTCAGCAGCGAGAAGGCCTTCACGTCGAAGACGAAGCCGTCGGGCGTGCGTTCGGCCCACTGCCGGGTGATGCGCGGGTTGGGCAGCGCGTAGTACGTCGTGTCGGCCTCGACGACCGGGAAGCGCTCGGCGTAGTGGCGCAGACGCCCCTCCGGGTCGCGTCGGCCCGGTGGATACCAGCCGCTGTCGACCAGCGCGCAGTCGGTCCAGGAACACGTGCCCACGAGGATCTCGCCCATGGCGTGCCGGTTACCCCGGGAAGGGTTGTGGAAGCACACGCCGGGTATTTATAGTCGTAGTGACTATAAAGGGGGTGGGTGGCTTGGGCCGCGATCCGTCGGACGACCGCGAGGACGCCCGCGACAAGGGCGGGGACGCCCACGACAAGCACGCCCACGACAAGCACGCGTACGACAAGCACGCGTACGACAAGCACGCGTACGACAAGTACGCCTACGACAAGCACGCCTACGACAAGTACGCCTACGAACCCTTCGCCGTCACCGTCGACCTCGCCGTGCTCACCGTGCGCGAGGGTGCGCTGCGGGTGCTGCTCGTGGAGCGGGGGCAGGAGCCGTACGCCGGGCGCTGGGCCCTGCCGGGCGGGTTCGTGGAGCCGGACGAGTCCGCCGAGACCGCCGCGCGGCGGGAACTCGCCGAGGAGACCGGGCTGTCGGACGTGACCGGGCTGCATCTGGAGCAGCTGCGGACCTACAGCGAGCCCGACCGTGATCCCCGTATGCGGGTCGTCTCCGTGGCCTTCACCGCCCTGCTGCCCGACGCCCCCGAGCCGCGCGCCGGCAGTGACGCGGCGCGGGCCGAGTGGCTGCCGTACGACTCGGCGCGACCGCTCGCCTTCGACCACGACCGGATCCTCGCCGACGCCCATGAACGCGTCGGCGCCAAGCTCGAGTACACCTGCCTCGCCACCGCGTTCTGCCCGCCCGAGTTCACCCTCGGCGAGCTGCGGCACGTGTACGAGACGGTCTGGGGGACCGACCTGGACCGGCCCAACTTCCGCCGCAAGGTGCTCGCCACGCCCGGGTTCGTCGAACCCGTGCCGGGCGCGGCCCGGTTGACCGGCGGGCGCGGCAAACCCGCCGCCCTGTATCGCGCGGGACCGGCCACCAGCCTCTCGCCGCCGCTCCTGAGACCACCCCCGGAAGGACGCCCCGCATGACCACCACCACGACCGTCGCCAAACGGGCCGCCACCGGCGCGCTCGTCGGGCTCGCCCTCGGCGACGCGCTCGGTTTCCCGACCGAGTTCAACGACGTCCCCTCGATCCTCGCCAAGTGCGGGCCCTGGCGGCAGATGCGGCTGCCGGCCCCGGCGATCGTCACCGACGACACCCAGATGACGCTGGCGCTCGGCCGTGCCCTGCGCTCGGCCATGGACCGCGGGGTGCTCGCGCCGCCGCGGCTGCAGCGGCCCCTGCGCGAGGAGTTCGTGGACTGGTACCAGTCGCCGGAGAACAACCGGGCACCCGGGAACACCTGTCTGCGGGCCTGTCATCTGCTCAAGGACGACAGCAGGCCCTGGCAGGACGCCAGCCAGGTCGGCTCCAAGGGGTGCGGGGCCAACATGCGGGTCGCGCCCATCGGGCTCGTGCCCGGTCTCAGCGACGAACAGCGGGCGGGTGCCGCCCAGTTGCAGTCGGGGCTCACCCACGGGCATCCGACGGCGCTCGCCGCGTCCGACCTCACCGCCCGCGCCGTACGACTGCTCGCGCACGGCACCGAGCCCGCCGAACTCCTCGGCCTGCTGCGGTCGTACGCGGTGGAGAACCGCTCGCACTACAACCACCGCTGGCTCGGCGACCTGTGGACCCGCAGCCAGGACGCCACCGCCGAGAGCTTCATCGCCCGCGGCTGGGACGAGTGCCTGGCGATCCTGGACCGGCTGGAGGCCGCCGTACGGACGGCCGACCCGGAGGCCGACCCCTGCCTGGCCACCGGTGCCGGGTGGATCGCCGAGGAGGCCTTCGCCACCGGCCTGTTGTGCTTCCTGCAGTTCACCGACGAACCCATGACCGCCATCCGGCGGGCCGCGTGCTCGTCCGGCGACTCCGACTCCATCGCCTGCCTCGCCGGGGCCTTCGCCGGCGCCTGGCACGGAGCCGACGCCTGGCCGACGGACTGCGCCGACCGGATCGAGTACCGGGGCGATCTGATGACCCTCGGAGCGCTCTGGGACGCCTGAGCGCCCACGCCGTCACGCCAGGCGGATCGAGTTCCCCTTGACCTCGATCTGCTCCGCGGGCAGCGGCTTCGGCGCCGGGCCGCCGGCCACCGAGCCGTCGGCGATGTGGTACTTGCTGCCGTGGCAGGGGCAGTTGATGGTGCCGTCGGCCACCGTGGACACCGTGCAGCCCAGGTGGGTGCAGATCGCCGAGAATGCCTTGAACTCGTCCTTCTTGGGCTGGGTGACCACGACCTTCTCGTCATTGAAGATCTTGCCGCCGCCGACCGGGATGTCGGTGGTCTTCGCCAGCTCCTGGCCGCCGGAGGCCTTCGCCGAGGAGGAACCCGAGCCGCTGTTGCTGTCGCCGTACTTGCTGCAGCCCGCGGCGAGCGCGGCCGCGCCCGTGGCGAGGAGAACCGTGCGCCGCGTCTCGCGGTGGGTCATGTCGTCACTCCGAACGTTCGGAAGAACCAGAGGGCGGAGGTCAGCCAGATGAGGGTGAGGACCGAGAAGACCAGCCCGCCGACGAACGGCAGCAGCCAGCCGGGGAGCCGCTCCGAGCGGAGCAGCAGCATCTTGGCACTGAAGGCACCGAAGAAGAAGCAACCCAGGACGGAGTGCCACATCACGCGTGTCGAGTAGGTCTGGTAGCCGAGCGCGTAGAGGCAGTGCACGGCGACCGGGACGGCCACCAGGAAGGCGATACGGCCCGACCAGCGGTGCAGCTTCGCCGACCAGCGCGGGCCCGGCAGCCTGCCGTAGACCATGAAGGCGCTGACCAGCTGGATCAGGGCGAAGAAGAAGGCGGTCGAGGCCAGCCAGGACTTCACCGCGCCCGTGCTGCTGAAACCGGCGAGGTTGAAGGCGGTGCCGGCCGGTTCGTGGGTCTTGCCGTACACCCCGAGCCCGACCGCGACCGCGGCGGCGACCAGGGCCGGGACCAGATAGCGGGCCGGGCTCGGCGCGCGGTGGGCCGGCGGCCGGGGCGGGAAACTCTGGGTGGCGGCGTTCGGGTCGACGCTCATGTCGGCTCCCTGGGCAGGAGGAGAAGGTCAGGTCCCTGTGCAGGGGTGGAGGTCAGGGCGTCACGGGATGTGCCGTGAGCCGGTGGCCGTCGACCGTGGTCACACCGGTCCGCGGGTCGATGGTGGGCGCGGCCGAGGGCGCTCCGTCGCGGGTGACGATGCCGACCTGCCTGCCGCCGGGCAGGACGATCCAGCCGCCGACGATCTTCGCGCCGGCCACCTGGCTGTTCGCCCGGTAGATCCCGGACGGCTTCTTCGCCTTGTCGATGGTGAACGTGTAGTGCCCGCCGCCGAGGTCCGCGGTGCCGCGCAGCTGCTTGCTCCCCTTGGGCGCGGCGGTCAGCTTCGCGCCGTGGGCACCGGTCAGGCTCAGGCTGCCGTCGTCCTTCACCTCGCCCTTCAGCCATGACTCGATGTTGTGGCCGTCGCAGAAGTACGCGATCGCCCTGCCGCCGCGCAGCGAGACGGCCACCGCCGAGGAGTCGTCGTCGGTACGGCCCGTGTAGACGCCCTCGGCCGCCACCGTGCCCGACGGCGAGGGGCTGGCCGAGGGCCGGGCCGAGGGGCTCGTCGTGGCGGGCGTCGGGGACGCGGAGACGGCCGGCGACTCGGCCTTGTACGGCGAGGACACGGTCTTCGTCCCCGTGGTCACGTTGAGCGTGAGGATGAACAGGCCGAACAACAGTCCCGCCAGCAGAGTCAGCAGCGGTCCAGGACGTTTCATCAGGGGCCTCCCCCGAGGCGGGTTTCCTGCCATGAGAGCGGACCGGCGGGCCCGGCGTAAAGAGGCGCACGGGGTGCGTTCGTACCAAGTAGCGGAATAGAGACGTTCGGGTGACATTGTCGTAGATCGTCGGGTCGTCTCAGCGGGCGGGCGGCGAGGGCCCGCTCCGGCCGGGCTGACTAGGCTGGACGGGCACAGAGCCGGGATGTACAGCAGCAAGGAGTCGAGCCGTGGCGGTACGAGCGGTCCGGGGAGCCGTCCAACTGGAGCGGGACGAGGCCGGGCACATGAACGAGCAGGTCGGAGCCCTGCTCACCGCCGTGCTGGAGCGGAACGAGCTGACCGCCGACGACCTCATCAGCATCTGGTTCACGGCCACACCGGACCTGCACAGCGACTTCCCGGCGGCCGCGGCACGCAAGCTCGGCATCGTCGACGTGCCGCTGATCTGCGCCCAGGAGCTGGACATAGAGGGCGCCATGCCCCGGGTCGTCCGCATCCTCGCGCACATCGAGTCCGACCGGCCCCGCGCCGCCATAGCCCATGTGTACCTCGGTGCCGCCGCCGCCCTGCGCAAGGACATCGCCCAGTGAGAACCGCACTCGTCATCGGCACGGGCCTCATCGGTACGTCCGCCGCGCTCGCCCTGGCCCAGCGGGGCGTCGTCGTCCACCTCACCGACCACGACCCCGAGCAGGCCCGAACCGCCGCCGCGCTCGGCGCCGGCACGGACGAGGCGCCAGGCGGGCCGGTCGACCTCGCGATCGTCGCCGCGCCGCCGGCGCACGTGGCGCGGGTCCTGGCCGACGCCATGCAGCGCGGGCTGGCCCGTGGTTACGTCGACGTGGCGAGCGTGAAGGGCGGGCCGCGGCGGGAGCTGGAGGCGCTGGGCCTGGACCTGGCCCCGTACATCGGCACGCACCCGATGTCGGGCCGGGAGAAGTCCGGTCCGCTGGCCGCGACCGCCGACCTCTTCGAGGGGCGCCCCTGGGTGCTCACGCCGACCCGGGACACCGACACCGAGGTGCTGAACCTCGCCCTCGAACTGGTCTCGCACTGCCGGGCCGTTCCCGTGGTGATGGACGCGGACGCCCACGACCGCGCGGTGGCGCTGGTGTCGCACATGCCGCACCTGGTGTCCAGCATGGTCGCCGCGCGCCTGGAGAACGCGGAGGAGGCGGCGGTACGGCTGTGCGGGCAGGGCATCCGGGACGTGACCCGGATCGCCGCCTCCGACCCCCGGATGTGGATCGACATCCTGTCCGCGAACCCCGGACCGGTGGCCGACCTGCTCTCGGACGTCGCCGGGGATCTGGAGGAGACGGTGCGGGCCCTGCGGTCGCTGCAGTCCTCGGACGAGGCCAAGCGGGGGGAAGGCGTCGCCGGGATCCAGGACGTGCTGCGGCGCGGGAACGCCGGGCAGGTGCGGGTGCCGGGCAAGCACGGGTCGGCTCCGCGGGCGTACGAGGTCGTGGCGGTGCTGATCGACGACCAGCCGGGGCAGCTGGCCCGTATCTTCGCCGACGCCGGGCGGGCCGGGGTCAACATCGAGGACGTGCGGATCGAGCACGCGACGGGGCAGCAGGCGGGGCTGGTGCAGCTGATGGTGGAGCCGCAGGCGGCGACCGTGCTTGCCGCTGCGCTGCGGGAAAGGGGCTGGGCGATCCGGCAGTAGTGCCCGGCGTTCCGGTGCCGTCGACCGGGGGCTGCCGCCCCCGGACCCCCGCTGTCGGCCTGAACGGCCTCGTCCTCGGACGCCGGACGGGCTGGAAATGCCTGACCGGCGTCCATGAGGGCCCAGGAGGGCCGGGCCGGTGCGCGTCCGTACGAGTGACGCGCACCCAGTAACCTTGTGCAGGGCACCTTCGCGCCCCGTACACCCACCGCATCGCACCAGGAAGGTGTCCCTCCGTGGAAAACGGCGCCGCCCAGCCCGTGATCGTCGCCATCGACGGTCCCTCCGGCACCGGCAAGTCGAGCACGTCGAAGGCCGTCGCCGCGCAGCTCGGTCTGAGCTACCTGGACACCGGTGCCCAGTACCGGGCGATCACCTGGTGGATGGTGAACAACGGCATCGACATCGAGGACCCCTCCGCGATCGCCGCCGTGGCCGGAAAGCCCGAGATCGTCTCCGGTACGGACCCGAACGGCCCGACGATCACCGTCGACGGGACCGACGTGGCCGGACCGATCCGGACCCAGGAGGTCACCTCCAAGGTCAGCGCCGTCAGCGCGGTGCCCGAGGTGCGGGCGCGGATCACCGAGCTGCAGCGGTCCGTCGCGGCCGGCGCGGAGAACGGGATCGTGGTCGAGGGGCGGGACATCGGCACGACCGTTCTGCCCGACGCCGATCTGAAGATCTTCCTCACCGCCTCCGCCGAGGCCCGCGCTGCCCGCCGCAGCGGCGAGCTGAAGGGCGCCGACGTCAACGCCACCCGCGAGGCCCTGATCAAGCGGGACGCGGCCGACTCCTCCCGGAAGACCTCGCCGCTCGCCAAGGCGGACGACGCGATCGAGGTGGACACCACCGAGCTCACGCTCCAGCAGGTCATCGAGTGCGTGGTCACCCTCGTCGAGGAGAAGCGGGCCGGGAAGTGACAGTCCCCTCCGAGAAGGGCGCCGAGGTCGGCAGACGCATCGGCGTCGGCCTGATGTACGGGCTGTGGAAGCCGCGGGTGCTCGGCGCCTGGAAGATGCCGGCGACCGGGCCCGCCATCCTCGCGGTCAACCACTCCCACAACATCGACGGTCCGATGGTCATGGGGGTGGCGCCCCGGCCCACGCACTTCCTGATCAAGAAGGAGGCGTTCATCGGACCGCTCGACCCGTTCCTGCTCGGCATCGGACAGGTCAAGGTCGACCGGTCGGGGGCCGACCGCACGGCGATCACCCAGGCGCTGGACGTGCTGTCCGCCGGCGGTGTCCTCGGCATATTCCCGGAGGGCACCCGTGGTGAGGGCGACTTCGCCGCCCTGCGGGCCGGGCTCGCCTACTTCGCCGTGCGCAGCGGGGCGCCGGTCGTCCCGGTCGCCGTGCTGGGAAGTTCCGAGCGGCGGGGGCGGTTGATAAAGGGGCTGCCTCCGCTGCGCAGCCGTATCGACGTCGTCTTCGGCGACCCCTTCGAGGCGGGCGACGGAAGCGGACGGCGCACGCGCAAGGCGCTCGACGAGGCCACCGAGCGCATCCAGAAGCAGCTCACCGCGCACCTGGAAAACGCCAGGCGGCTGACCGGCCGCTAGGCGACACTGAGTAGTGGATCAGCCCGGAGAAACCGGCCGGTCCACCGATCACCACGATGAACTACGAGGTACGGACTTCATGAACGACCACATCCACTCCGAGGGCTCGGGCGAGGAGCACGACCACGGGGCGCTTGGCGACGCCGAGTACGCGGAGTTCATGGAGCTCGCCGCGGAAGAGGGCTTCGACGTCGAGGACGTCGAGGGCGCCATCGAGGCCGCCGGACACGGACCGCTGCCGGTCCTCGCGGTGGTCGGGCGGCCCAACGTCGGCAAGTCGACCCTCGTCAACCGCATCATCGGGCGCCGTGAGGCCGTCGTCGAGGACAAGCCCGGTGTCACCCGCGACCGGGTGACCTACGAGGCCGAGTGGGCGGGCCGCCGCTTCAAGGTCGTCGACACGGGCGGCTGGGAGCAGGACGTCCTCGGTATCGACGCCTCCGTGGCCGCGCAGGCCGAGTACGCGATCGAGGCGGCCGACGCCGTCGTGTTCGTCGTCGACGCCAAGGTGGGTGCGACCGACACCGACGAGGCGGTCGTACGACTGCTGCGGAAGGCCGGGAAGCCGGTCGTGCTGGCCGCCAACAAGGTGGACGGGCCCAGCGGTGAGGCCGATGCCGCCTACCTGTGGTCGCTGGGTCTCGGCGAGCCGCACCCCGTCTCCGCGCTGCACGGCCGGGGCACCGGCGACATGCTGGACGCCGTCCTGGAGGCCCTGCCGGAGGCGCCCGAGCAGACCTTCGGCGGTGCCGGGGTCGGCGGGCCGCGCCGTATCGCGCTCATCGGCCGCCCGAACGTCGGCAAGTCCTCCCTCCTCAACAAGGTGGCGGGCGAGGAGCGGGTCGTCGTCAACGAGATGGCGGGCACCACCCGTGACCCGGTCGACGAGCTGATCGAACTCGGCGGCGTCACCTGGAAGTTCGTCGACACGGCGGGCATCCGCAAGCGCGTCCACCTCCAGCAGGGCGCCGACTACTACGCCTCCCTGCGCACCGCCGCCGCCGTCGAGAAGGCCGAGGTCGCGGTCATCCTCATCGACGCCTCCGA